>Ga0210051_1005193_pt1 | contig 12528 bp, 11 predicted proteins | sample CryGey092014_all_FD_185464 | JGI IMG/M metagenome (GOLD analysis project Ga0210051, IMG submission 185464) | Groundwater microbial communities from aquifer - Crystal Geyser CG23_combo_of_CG06-09_8/20/14_all (SPAdes) (version 2) | ecosystem: Environmental > Aquatic > Deep subsurface > Groundwater...
TTTTTGGAGGTTCAGTCAATATTAAAAAATTTATTGAAGAACGGATTCTATATCAAACAAAATTAAAAAAAAATTTTGAAAAGATTAAAGATTTAATTTTAGAATAGAAGGGGAAAAATACACGGGTGCAACCCGTGTATTTTTCCCTGCCCGTGTATTTTTCCCTGTGGTGTATTTTTTGATAAAAGATAGATTTTTGTGGTATAATTAAAATAATGGAAAATAAAGCAAAGCGATTTTTAATTATTGACAGCAATTCTGTTATTCATCGGGCATATCACGCCTTGCCTCCTTTGACAACAAAAAAAGGAGCATTAGTTAACGCGGTTTATGGTTTTTTGCTGGTTTTTTTAAAAGCTTTAAAAGATTTTCAACCAAATTATATTGCTGCGGCTTTTGATTTGCCGGGTCCAACATTCAGACATATAAAATATAAAGAATATAAAGCTAAAAGACCCAAAACGCCGGAAGAACTTTATCTTCAAATTCCCAAAATAAAAGAGGTTTTAGCAGCTTTTAATGTATCTATTTTTGAAAAACAAGGATTTGAAGCAGACGACATTATTGGCACACTCGCTTTTTTATCGCCAGCGGAAACAATAATTTTAAGCGGAGATTCGGACACCCTCCAACTAGTGGATTTTAAAACCAAGGTTTGCGCTCTTAGAAAAGGAGTAAAAGATATTGTTTTGTACGACGAAAATTTAGTTAAAGAAAAATTTCAAGGACTATTTCCGGAACAGGTTTTGGACTTTAAAGCATTGAGGGGCGATCCTTCCGACAATATCCCCGGGGTTTCTGGCGTTGGCGAAAAAACCGCGATTCAGCTTCTTCTAAAATTTGGAAACTTGGAAAATATCTACAAAGAAATTGAAGAAAATTCGCAAGCCAGCCAGAGTATAAGGTTGAAATTAAGAAAAATTATTTTAAAATACAAAGAACAGGCATTTCTTTCAAAGGATTTAGCTAAGATTGAAAAAACTGTTCCATTAGATTTTCTCTTACAAGAATGTTGTTGGCAAAAAATTAATAAAGAAAAGATAAGTCAAGTTTTTGAAAAATTCGGGTTTTATTCTTTAATAAAAAGAATTAATAATAATGAATTTTTGTCCTGTCCTTTTCAACTAGATTTACATAAAGAAGATAAAAAATTAAAGGTCGAAAACAAAAATAATAATGTTAATTTAAAAAATTAAAATTATGATTAAAACAGGAGTAGGAAGAAGTAATAACCTTAACGCCACAAAGGCTGGAGAAGAAGCATGTAAACAGGCATTGAGTCAGACTAGCGATAAAGCGGATTTAATTGTTGTTTTTTCCACGGTTGCTTTTGATCAAAAAAAAATGCTTGATGGCGTCAGATCTGTTTCTAAAGAAATTCCTTTGGTGGGATGCAGTACTTCGGGAGAAATTACCGATCAGGGGTCGGTTTTAAAACATGTGGCAGTAATGGCTTTGAGTTCAGATGTTATTGATTTTACAATTGGAATTAACGAGGGAACGGATAAAGATTCTCAAAAAACAGGAGAAATTGTGGCTAAAAAGATAAAGGAAAAAGCCAAACAAGATGTTTCTTTGTTTATGATGTTTTTAGATGGTTTGGCTGAAAATGGCGCGGCGGCAGTAAGAGGGGTTCAAGAAATTTTTGGCAAAAACTTTCCTATTATTGGCGGTTCGGCTGGAGATGATTTTCTTTTTCAAAAAACTTATCAGTATTATAATGATCAAGTTTTTACTAACTCTATGGTGGGCGTTGGGCTTTCTGGCAAGTTTTCTTTTGGAATAGGAGTTAAACATGGCTGGGAACCGATTGGATTGCCAATGAAAGTAACTAAAGCAAAAGGAGGAAGGTTGATTGAGATTGACAATCGTCCCGCTCTCTCTATATACGAAGATTATTTTGGTAAAAAAGCGGAAGAATTAATCAAGGAACCAATCGCCAAAATGGCTTACACTTATCCTTTGGGAATGAGCGTAAAAGCAAGCTCGGAGTTTTTACTTCGAGATGTGGTTATTGCTAATGAAAAAAAAGAGATAACTTGCGCCGCAGAAATTCCAGAAGGTTCAGAAATTCGTTTAATGTTAGGAGATCAGGATAAAGCCATTGCTGCGGCTAAAGAAGCGGCCAAAATGGCTCTTTCCCAAATTAATGGCGATCCAAAAGCTGTTTTTGTTTTTAATTGCATAGCTCGTCGTAAACTTTTAGGCGCAAGAGCTGGAGAAGAAATAGAAGCTGTCCAAGATATTTTGGGGAAAAATATACCTTTAATTGGATTTTATACTTATGGAGAGCAGTCGCCTTTAGAAGGAAAACTTGGAAAAGAATGTCAGTCGGTATTTCACAATGAAACAATAGTTTTGTTGATATTGGGGGAATAAATGGAAAAAAATTGTCATTGTCATGGATAAATTTTTAAAAAGAGAAAAAGAATTTCAAGAATTGGATCGTATTTCTAAAATGTTAATAAGAAGAGATTTGGTTTTGACTGAACTTCGGGAAAAAAGAGAAAAAGAGCTTGAGGAATTGCGGGAAAAAACTATAACTTTAGAAAAATCAAGAATTGCTTTGATGAATATATTGGAAGATGTTGAAAAAGCCCGAAATCTTGCTGAGACAGAAAAAAATAAAACTTCAGCTATTTTTGAAAATTTTCCCGAAGGACTTATATTTTTTGACAAAGAAAATAAAATTTCTTCAATAAATTCTAAAGTCCAAGAACTTTTCCATTTAAAGGAGAAAAAAATAAGATTAATAGGGCAAAATATTAAGGATTTAAAAAATTATTTTTCTTTAATTCCATTAATAGAAATTTTAGGAGAAGAGATAAAAGTATTCTACCAAAAAATCCTGTTAATAAAAACAAATTTAATTTTAGAGGTTTCTGTTATTCCTGTATTTACCAAGGAAAGAGAAAATAAAGGGAAGCTGATTATATTAAGAAATGTTACAAGAGAAAAAAATATTGAACGGCTAAAAACAGAATTTGTTTCCATTGCCGCTCATCAATTGAGAACTCCTCTTTCCGCGATAAAGTGGACATTAAGAATGATTTTAGATGAAGATATGGGAAAAATTAATGGGGAGCAAAGGGGGATTTTAGAAAAAACTTATCAAACCAATGAAAGAATGATAAAGTTAATCAATGATCTTTTAAATGTCGCCAGGATTGAAGAAGGAAAATTTCTTTGTAAACTTCAAAAACAGGATATAGTTAAAGTATTAGAAGAGGTTTTTATTTTATTTGAACAAACAGCCCAGAAAAAAGGATTAAAATTTGAATTTCAAAAACCTGAAGAAAAATTGCCAGAGATAAAACTTGATGTTGAAAAAATTTCTTTGGCTTTTCATAATTTAATAGATAATGCTGTTAATTATACGGATTCAGGCGGTGAAGTTAAAATTGCTATTGAGAATTTAACGGAACAGAAACAAATTCTAATTTCTATTGCAGATACGGGGATTGGAATTCCAATAGAAAAACAAGACAGAGTTTTTAATAAGTTTTTTAGAGGAGAAAATGCTATGAGGGAAGAAACCGAAGGCACGGGGTTGGGTCTTTTCATCGCTAAAAATATAATAGAGGCGCTTCACGGTAAAATTTGGTTTGAATCAAAAGAAAATAATGGAACCACTTTTTATTGCGCTTTTCCTTGTTGATAATAGTCATTGTTTTATTTAAAAAAAATAGTAAAATAAATAAAACAAAAAGTATTGGAAAAATAAAGGTCAAAAAAATAAAAAACATATATGCCTAAAAAAATTTTAATTGTTGAAGACGAAGAATTATTATATGATATGTTAAAAAGAAAGTTAGAAATAGAGGGATACGAGGTTTCTATCGCTGAAAACGGAGTTGAGGGATTAGAAAAGATTAAAAAAATAAATCCTGATTTGATATTGCTTGATATTGTTATGCCGGAAAAGGGAGGTTTTGAAGTAATGGAAGAACTGCAACAAGAAGAAGATTATAAAAATATCCCAATAATTATTATTTCTAATTCTGGCCAGCCTGTTGAGATAGACAGAGCCAAAGAATTGGGAGCAAAAGATTGGTTGATAAAAACCGAATTTGATCCCCAAGAAGTTATTGAAAAAGTTAAAAAGCAGATTGGTTAAATTTTGTTTAAATAAATTTAAATTTATGTCAAAAATACTAATTATTGAAGATGATAAATTTTTAAGAGAACTTATTGTCAGAAAACTCATTCAGGAAAAGTTTGAGATATTTGAGGCTATTGATGGAGAAGAGGGTTTAAAGAAAATGAAAGAGGCAAAACCGGATTTGGTTTTACTGGATTTAATTTTGCCAAACATGGATGGGTTTGAGGTTTTACGCAGAATGAAAGAAGACATAAGTTTGGCGCAGGTGCCGGTATTTATTCTTTCTAATCTAGGGCAAAGAGAAGACATAGAAAAGGGACTAAAGCTGGGAGCGGTTGATTATTTGGTCAAGGCTCATTTTACGCCAAACGAAATTATTGAAAAAATAAAAGTGGTGTTGAAATAAAAAAATTCAAATGGATTTTTTAAGATATTCTTAAATTTGCATTTGCACTAATTTTTTTACTTTTTTTTGTTTTTTCTTTTAGCCATTGAAAATAAGCTGTTATCCCAATCATTGTCGCATTGTCAACACAGAATTTTTTTGCTGGAGCAAAAAAATTAATTTTTAATTTTCCTGCTTTTGATTTAAATTGCTTTCGCAATTCTTCGTTAGCCGTTACGCCGCCGCCTAAAATTATTGTTTTTGCTTTATAATCTTTTGTCGCTCTTATTGTTTTTTTAATCAAAACATCAATTATTGCTTGCTGGATTTCATAAGAAAATACTTGAATGAATTTTTGAGATTTGAGGTTTGAAATTTGAGATTTAACTTTATAAAGAACAGCTGTTTTTAAACCAGAAAAACTAAAATCATAATTTTTTTGATAAATCATTGGTCGAGGTAATATAGTTTGCAGACAGGCAGTTTGCAGTTTTTTAGCTTCAGCCGCTATGGCTGGTCCGCCGGGATAACTAAGCCCTAAAATTCTGGCTGTCTTGTCAAAACACTCGCCAGCCGCGTCGTCTCGCGTCTCGCCTATTATTTTATATTTGCCAATTTTTTTCATTATAATAAGCTGTGTGTGTCCGCCGGAAACCACTAAACAAATTGCCGGAAAAAATTTTTGAAAATTGAAAATTGAAAATTGAAAATTTTCGCCAACAAAGTTGGCGAAAATGTGCGCTTCAATATGATTTACAGGGATAATCGCCAAGTTCATTTTTTTTGCTAATTCTTTGGCAAAATTTATTCCTGTCCATAAACAAGGTTCTAATCCCGGTCCAACTGTAACCGCAATTAAATCAATTTTTGGCATTTTTGCCTTGCTTAACGCTTTTTTTAAAACCAGAGGCAAATTTCGCTCATGCTCCCTTTTGGCTAAACCCGGATGTATTCCTCCGTATTTTGCATGCAGTTTTACTTGCGAAGAAATAATATTGCTCAAAATTTTCAATTTTTTGTTTCTAATTTCCAATATCGCGACGCAGGTATCATCACAACTTGTTTCAATGGCTAAAATAATCATAAATTATTTTAATAACCCAATAATTGTTTGGGCGAATTGTCGAGCGCATGAGGGGCCATTGGCTGTAATGATTTTTTCATCAATTACCACGGGATTGTCCTGATAATTTGCCCCTTGTTTTTTTAAAATTTTGATAATTGATTTATCTATATTACTTGACCAAGCCGTGGCTTTTTTATTTTTCAAAACTCCGGCTCGCGCCAAAATAGCGGGCGCGCTGCAAATCGCTCCTAAAACTTTATTTTCAGAAACTGCTTTTTGAGCAATGTTATGGCATTTATCGTTTTCAATATATTTTGCCGCGCCGTAGCCACCAACAAAAATTATTGCGTCAAAATCAGAGACATTTAATTCATCAAGGCACAAATCAACATTTATTGCTCCGCCATAAGTTCCTATTGCTTCTCCCTTTTCCGAGCTTATTATTTTGATCGCGATCCCTTTCTCCAAAAAAATGCTTCTGGGAATAAAACATTCTTCGTCTTGAAAATTCTGAAAAGCAATTATCATGGCGATTTTTTTATTTTCTAAAGTTTTTTCTGACATATTTGACATATAGTTTATTATAGCAAATATTTGTCAAATACCAATAATCAAGATATAATATGATAAATAAAAATTCATTTATATGATATCAATAAAAACCTCACAAGAAATCGCTGTTATGGCTGAAGCAGGTAAAATTTTGGCTAAGATTATGAAAAAATTAGAAGAAATGGTTAAGCCGGGAATTACCACTAAAGAATTAGACGAAGTTGCCGAAAATTTTGTTTTAAAAGCAGGAGCAAAATGTTCTTTCAAGGGATATAAAGGATCTTGCGGAGAGTATATCAAGCCATTTCCATCTTGCCTTTGCACTTCTATTAATGAACAAATTATTCACGCCATACCTTCAACAAGACAACTTAAGGAGGGAGATATTATTTCTTTGGACTTGGGAATTTTTTTTAAAGGATATCATTCTGATATGGCAGTCACTCTTCCTGTTGGCGAAATTAATCCGGAAGCTCAAAGATTAATTCGGACAGCCAAAAAGGCATTAAAAAGAGCGATAAAAAAAGTTCGACCGGGCAATACTTTTGGCGATGCGGCTAACGCTATTCAAAGACACATTAAATCTCAAGGGTTTAATGTTGTTCGCGATTTTTGCGGTCATGGAATTGGCAAAAAACTTCACGAAGAACCCGAGGTTTTAAATTTTGGGAAAAGAAAAACAGGGCCTAAATTTGTTGAAGGAATGGTTTTTTGTTTTGAGCCAATGGTAACAATAGGGGATTGGAAAACAAAAAAAATTTCTAATGATGGCTATGGTTTTCAAACTGTTGACGGTTCTTTGTCCGCTCATTTTGAACACACCGTGGCGGTAACAAAAAATGACTGTCAGATATTGACAAAATTAAAATAAAAGTTGATTTTGGATTAAAATTAAAGTAAGATAAAAGTAATGATTTCTGAAAATTCAAATAAAAAAGAAAAAAACACTTACAATGCTGAGGATATTTATGTGCTTGAAGGACTGGAGCCGGTAAGAAGAAGACCGGGAATGTATATTGGTTCCACGGATGTTACTGGTTTGCATCATTTAATTTTTGAGGCGACTGATAATTGTTTTGATGAATTTATGATGGGGTATGGAAATCGAATGGAAGTAGTTTTTTTACCTAATGACAGAGTAAGGGTTTCTGATAATGGTCGGGGAATTCCAATAGAAATTCATTCTAAAACTAAAAAATCAGCGTTAGAAACAGTAATGACCACTTTGCACGCTGGCGGCAAATTTGGCGGCAAAGCATACCAGTCAGCCGGCGGTCTTCACGGGGTTGGCATTTCAGTTGTTTGCGCTTTATCTAAATGGATGAGGGCGGAAGTTTGCCGCGATGGAATACTTTACAGCCAAGAATATTCCCAAGGAAAGACAATAACAAAACTTGAAAAAAATGGCAAATGTGCTCAAAGCGGGACATCGGTTATTTTTGAGCCTGACCCAGAGATTTTTAAAAGTCAAACAAGGTTTGAATTTAAAAGAATTTTAAATCACCTTCGTCAGCAGGCATATTTAACTCCGGGAATTAAAATTTCTCTTCGCGACGAAAGAATATCTCCTCCTTTTTTGTACAATTTTTATTTCAAAGGAGGATTGATTTCTTATGTGAAGTATTTAATGAATGAGATAGAGTCTCGTCATGATAATGTTTTTTATGTTAAAGGAGAAAAGGAAGGGATTTTAGTTGAAATCGCTTTTCAATATGCTAAAGAAACGGAGGCATTTGAGGAAAGTTTTGCTAATAATATTTTAACCATAGAAGGAGGGGCTCATTTGACTGGTTTTAAAACCGCTTTGACCCGGACTTTAAATGATTTTGCCAAAAAAAATGGATTTTTAAAAGAAAAAGATGAAAATCTTACTGGCAATGATGTCAGGGAAGGATTGATTGCAGTAGTGTCGGTAAAATTAAGAGAGCCTCAGTTTGAAGGACAAACTAAAACAAAATTAGGCAATGCTGAAGCAAAAACATCTGTGGAAAATGTTTTTTCTGAAGGTTTGTCTGTGTTTTTAGAAAAAAATCCCCAAGATGCCAGAAATATTATTGAAAATTGTTTATTGTCAGCGCGCGCGCGAAGAGCGGCTCAAGCGGCGCGAACTACTATTTTAAGAAAAGGGGTTTTGGAAGGATTGGCTTTGCCTGGTAAACTTGCTGATTGTTCTTCCAGGGACCCCGCGGATTCCGAGCTTTATTTAGTGGAGGGAGATAGCGCGGGCGGATCGTCGCGCCAGGCGCGCGACCGCCATTTTCAAGCCATTCTTCCTTTAAAAGGGAAAATTTTAAATATTGAAAGGGCGCGGTTGGACAAGGTTTTGAGTTCCCAGGAAATTAAATTTTTAATTATTGCTTTGGGCACGGCTATTGCTCAAGATTTTGACATAAATAAATTAAGATATCAAAGAATTATAATAATGGCTGACGCGGACAGCGATGGTAATCATATTCGGACTTTGCTTTTAACCCTTTTTTACCGTTATTTTCAGCCCATAATTGAAAAGGGTTTTCTTTTTATTGCTCAGCCGCCGCTTTACAAAATTTCTTTCGGAAAAAAAATAGAATACGCATATAGCGACATGCAAAAAGAGGAGTTCATATCTTCTTTACCCTCATTATCATCATTTTCTGTTCAAAGATATAAGGGTTTGGGAGAAATGAATCCTTTAGAGCTTTGGGAAACAACTATGAATCCAGTGAACAGAATTCTTCTAAAAGTAACCATTGAAGATGTTAAGGAATCCGACCATATTTTTGATGTTTTAATGGGTAAAGAAGTTTTGCCTCGCAAGAAATTTATTCAAGCGCACGCTAAAAAAGTAAGAAATTTGGATATCTAAAATCAAAAAACCTGGCAAAGGTCAGACTTATGTCAGGTCTGCAATATCCAGCAAATGCGGAAAAAAATGGGCTTGAAAACAGCACTCGTAATTAATTATATTTATCGTCTCTAATTTTTGCTTCAAACTTTTTTTGAATTGCTTGAATAATCTTGTTTTGAGTCTTTTTTACTTCCTCGCCAAACAAAGTTCTATTATTTGTTCCATATTCAATCGCAAAAGCTAAACTTTTGCGATTGGAACCAATTTGTTTACCCCTATAAACATCGAAAAGTTGTATATTTTTAACCAATGTTCCGCCAGCTTTTTTTATTGTTTCTAAAATATCTTTATACAAAACTTTTTCGTCTATCACGAAAGCTAAATCCATTTTATATAAAGGATATTTAGAGATAGATTTATAAATCTTTTTGCAAGTTGCTTTTTTAATAAGTTTTGTAAAATTTAAACTAAAAATTACTGGCTCGCTGTTCAATTCAAAACAAGAAGCTATTTTTTTATCCAAAACTCCTAAAAATCCAATAACTTCTTTCCCTAAAATAATATCCGCAGTTCTTCCCTTTTGAGTATTTAGAGCATTTTCTACCCTAAATTCAATATTAAAAATTCCCAATTCTTTAAATAAGAATTCTATAATGCCTTTTGCTTCAAAAAATAAATTTTTATCGCTCTTATCAACCAAAGCGCCAACCAATAAAAGAAATTCATAAGGCAAATTGTTATCGCTTTTTTTTATATAAACATTGCTTAATTCAAAAATTTTTATTTTGGAAAAATTCTTCTCGTTATCGGCTATATTTTTTAAAATACAAGGAACCAAGCTGGGTCGCATATATTCCCAATCGCTGCTTAAAGGATTGGTTATTTTTACGCATTTATTTTTATTTAAATTAAAACCTTCCAAATCTTTGGCGCTTATAAAAGAATAATTATAAACCTCGCTAAAACCTAAGTATTTTAGCAAGATTTTGGTTTTGTTTTCCCAAAAAAATTCAGGAATAGTTTTTTGCTCCAAAATTTGATTTACAGGAAGAATAGAAGGCAAATTATGATAGCCGTAAATCCTGACAATTTCTTCAATTAAATCTTCTGAAATATTTATATCATTAGCGCGCCAGCTCGGCACCTCTGCCTCAATCGCATCTCTTTTGATATTTGTTTTAAAACCCAAAGAATTTAAAATTAAAGCAACTTTTTGAGGAGTAATTTCAATGCCTATTAATTGGTTTATTTTAGAAAAACTAACTTTTACTTTCTTCTGTTTATATTGAATATTATTTATATCAATGAGTTTGCTTTTTACTTGACCAAAAGCTATTTTTTCTAAAAGCTCAACTGCCCGCCACAGGGCAGGAATTATTCCCTCTGAATCAACGCCCTTTTCAAAACGAATAGCCGCTTCCGTCCAAAAACCAAGCGCCTGACAGGTTTTTCTAATTAAAAGAGGATTATAAATTTGGACAAACACAACCACTCTTTTGGTTTTAGAAGATACCGCGCTATTGGCTCCGCCCATAATTCCGCAAAGGTCAATAAGTCGGTCTTTATCTTCAATAACAATTGCTCCTTCTGGTAAATTTCTTTTATTTTCATCAATAGTAATAATTGATTCGCCTTTTTTAGACCTTCTTAAAACCATTTTATGGTTTCTGATTTTGTCATAATCAAAAATGTGCATTGGCTGACCGGTTTCAATCATTACATAATTGGAAATGTCCACCACATTATTTAAAGACCTAACCCCTGATTTTTCCAAACGCCTTGTCATCCATTCGGGAGAAGGAGCAACTTTAATATTGTCCAAAATAACAGCGGTAAAACGCGGACAAAGATTTCTATTTTCCATTTCTATTTTTAAAGATAATTTATTTTTTAATACTTTTTTTGGAAAAAATTTTAAAGGTAAAAACTCCGCTTTTTTACCAAAACTTTTTAAAATCGCGTTTGCTTCTCTGGCAATGCCAACAACCGACATCATGTCGGGTCGGTTGGCGGTAACTTCAATATCATAAACAAAGTCATTACCAATTTTATTTACTCGCTCAACGCTTGGTCCGCAACAAGAAAGCAAACGGCCAATCTCTTGAGGAATAACTTTGGTCTTTAAATAATCTCTAAGCCAATTGTCAAAAACCTTTATATTCATAAACTTAAAACTGGTTTAAAAATCTTAAATCGTTTTTGTAAATTAATCTTATGTCGGGAAGATTAAGACCCGACTTCATCATATAAACTCTTTCCACCCCCCAACCAAAAGCAAAACCAGAATATTGGTTAGGGTCAATGCCGCCATTTTTTAAAACCTGAGGGTGAACCATGCCGGCGCCGCCTAATTCTACCCAACCAGATTTACAAAAAAGACAACCTTGCGCTTTGCAAAGACTGCAATTAATATCAATCTCAAAACTAGGTTCAGTAAATTGAAAATGAAATGGTCTTAATCGAATATTTCTGTCTTCTCCAAAAAAATTCTTAACAAAATAATCAAATACTCCCTTTAATTGTATAATAGAAACATTCTTGTCTATATAAAGTCCTTCAAACTGATGAAACATTGGAACATGAGAAACATCTATTTGCCGGCGGTAGCACTTGGAAATATTTATCATTTTAATCGGGAGTTTTCCTTTTTCCATTTCTCTAACCTGACCCGAACTGGTATGAGGAGTTAAAACAATATTCGGCGCAATAAAAAAAGTTTCCCATTCATCCCGAGCTGGATGATTTTTTGGCATATTTAAAGATTCAAAAGCATACCAATCAGTTTCTACTTCTGGATAATGAACGCGATAAAAACCAAGGCGATTAAAAATTTCTTCTATTTCCGAAATCGCTTGGGTTGCAATGTGCAAATGGCCAATATTTTGCCGAATTCCTGGTTGAGTTATATCAAGCCATTCTTTCTCAACAGTCGCAGAAAGCTTTAAATTTTGAGCTTTAATTTTTGAATTTTTAATTGCTTTTTCTATTTCTTTTTTTATCTCATTGGCTAATTTGCCGATTTTAGGCCTTTTTTCTTTAGGTAATTTACCCAAAGAACGCAAAATTAAAGTTAATTTCCCTTTACGTCCTAAATATTTGGCCTCCAAATCTTGAAGCGCTTTATTATTAGAAGTTTTTAAAACTTCTCCTAATGCCCGGCTTTTTAATTGTAATAATTCTTTTTCCATAATTTTATTGTTTATAATAATCGTAAAATTGCTATTATTTAATAATGTTATGCAATTATTTGAGACAAGTCAAATTATGGAAAATAAAATGAATTTATGTTAAATTAAAATATTAGAATAGGGCCCATAGTATAGTGGCAATATATCGCATTCGCATTGCGAAGACGCGAGCTCGATTCTCGCTGGGTCCAATATAATGGTCTAATAAAATTTTATGCAAAAAATCAATCGGGTTGGCGGATAGAATAAAGCCGGAAACATTGGAGGATTTTCTTCGTGAAATATTATCCTTTCATCTTTTAACTCTGCTAACTCTGTGTAACAAAAAGCTACGATCGTAGCTTTTTGTAACGCAGGGGGTTTTAAAGATATTTTCTAAGCAAAGATATTTTTTCAAAATATATCGTC
>Ga0210051_1005194_pt1 | contig 12527 bp, 13 predicted proteins | sample CryGey092014_all_FD_185464 | JGI IMG/M metagenome (GOLD analysis project Ga0210051, IMG submission 185464) | Groundwater microbial communities from aquifer - Crystal Geyser CG23_combo_of_CG06-09_8/20/14_all (SPAdes) (version 2) | ecosystem: Environmental > Aquatic > Deep subsurface > Groundwater...
TTTCATAAAACGCAATATGTAGAATATTAGCTGAATACAATTTTATCTTTTTGTAAATGTTAATAAATTGATGAGTTATTAACCAATATTTCTTCTTTTTGATAGTTTTTTCTGCAATGTGGGTTAATTACTGTCTGTCTATAAAGTCTTGTCTGATTCATAATGTTCGAGTTTGAGGCCCTGTTGAATATTTGCATTCGCAAATTCTACAGGGTAAACATACGAAGTTTTGAAAATCTCACTGCCTTCGTTTGTGTCTTCACAAACGATTTGCAATCTCTTTTTGAGCATATAATATGCACGCTTTGTTTGTGAGGACACAAACAATGCCGGAATGTAAATGATTGTTTTCAAAACGAGTTTACCCCGTAGCGAAGCGTACTGGGGCATAACGAAAAAATCGGACATTATAGACAGGCACTAATTATTCTTGTATTTCAGTTTCAATAAAGTCATCAGTTATTATTTTATCACCTTTCTCGGCTTGTGGGAATAGCATTATAATATCAATTTTACGTCCAGTTTTAAGATGGTATGTAAATTTTTTTGCTTTTATTGAAGTCATAAAATATTTTCTTGAAGTATAAATTGCATATAATTCTAGCTTTTGTCCATTACTTTTTTTGTAACTACTCAGCCGGTTCAAAGAGTTCATAAACAAATATTTGCCACAGATTACGCAGACGTCACAGATTAAAATAAAATCTTTTTTAATCAATTTTCGCCAATAAACCACCTTTGGTGGTTTTAAATCTGCGTAAATTTGTGCAATCTGTGGCAAAAATTCCATATTTAGTGGCTGAGTAGTTACCTTTTTTTTATTAACTTGATATTGTCAAAATTTGTTTTAAAATTTAATGAACACCCTTTTTTATACTGAAAACGGGATAAATTTATACATTTTGTTGTTCATTATTATTATTTTGGGCTAAAGCCCTGAATTACCTTGTTTTATTTTATCCACGACCTGAAGGTCGTGGCTATTCATATTGTACAATTTTATCCCTTTCGCAGTATAATATTAAAAGTTAACCATACTCCTGTTAAATTTTTTAAACTATCTATATGCTCACATTTATCTTCTTTCCATTCACTGTGAATTGCAAAAACCCTATCCGCTAAATATATTGAGTCTGGAATCTCGCAAAAACTATTTGGGTTCCAAATTTTACATTTTATTTCTGTTTTATTCTGTGCTAAAGTCAAAAATGACATTAATATCACGAATAAAATAATGCACGTTGTTTTCATAATAGTGAGTTTTAAATTTTTATTATAATTGTTAAACACAAATCCAATTGGTTACAGGCAATCAAAATATTAATATTTTCTTAGAAAGAATCTTCATAAAAAAACAATAACAGATTTAAAAATAAAATAATGAGATTTAAGTTTAATCGTTAACATATTCAAATCATGTATTAATCAATTGATAAAGTTGATTAATTCCTTCAGCATCTTCGAGAAGTACAAGTTTAATATGAGGCTTGCCAAGATTAGAAATTTCATTGAATAATATTGGATTAACGATTCCGATTTTACCATCCCAGGTTAAAATCCACATAATGTTTTCTGAACCCTTTTTATATCTCACATTTTCACCTTCGGCATAAGCACCTAAAAGATTTTTTGATTTATCGGCAATATAAAGCATTTTGTATTTTATATTTTTCCCAATATTATCTACAAACTGTGGTGTAAAAGTATTTGGAAATTGAGGTAAAGGATAGTCGCAATTATATATTCCTAAACTTGTTATAGAAACTGAACGAATAGAAGAAGGTAAAAATCCTTTTTTGCCAACAATTTCATTTACCATTCCCTGAGTGTTAAACAATGCTTGCTTATTGCGAATATTTTGCTCGTTATTTGCTTTATTTTTATTTAATTCTTTCTGGTAAATATTAATTGCTTGCTGATAATTTTTGTTTTCAAACACAGGTATAACTTTTAAATGAACAGAGGTATCTTTTCTTGTTAAATATAAGTTATAAAGTCCCTTTTGACTTGAAGGTTTAAGGTTAATTTGTTCCCATCTGACTAAATATAACATTTTATCAAATTTATTTCCCCTGTCATCAACCTGAAATAATATGTTACTATACTTTGCAAATTCAGGAAATTTTTCTTTATTAATATCAAGTTTGAACAAATATTTATCTTTTGTTGCAAGAACAGGAACAACAGGTTTTATTCTGTTAACTTGGTTGTTGTTATATTCATCGCTTATTTTATCCTTAACATATTCTGTTTTAACTGTATTGGTTTTTGGAAATACCGCAACTTTTTCATTGTTAGTACTTGAATCGCTTGCAGTAATGAAATTGTCATTTAAAGTGTATTCCGTTAAGGGTAATTTATTATATTGTTTCATTTTATCTTTCCCAACATAATCCCATTTCCCTTTTGTTGTATCGAAAGCATAAAAATTAAAGCGACCTTCATTATTATCAGAAAGCATGTCAATATCAATTGCTTTGTTGTTTGCAAGTAACAAATTCATACCATCTTTTTCGGCACCAATTTCGAACATCCCGGCAGATTCAAAAACATATTCATTTTTACAGGAATCGTAATTCATTGGTATTCCAGCCCTAAAAAAGTCAACAGGATTACGAAATTCGCGATACTTTATTTTTACTGGTGGAGCAATTGTATTTCCAGCCGAATTTACAAAAGCATTTTCAGGTATATGAAGAATTGTTCCTGATAGTGTAACAATGTCCACTTTATTATTATTCCCCAGAGTATAATATTCCCATGGTATATCTTTATCCTTTATTGGAGGACTTACTTTTATTACAGTATCATTGGTGTCGGCAGATGTAATATTTGTTATAGCATTATTCTTTATGTTATTCTGATGAAGAATAATTGTAACAATGGCAGCAATTATTATTACTGATGAGGTACCTGCTATGAATTTAGCAGATTTAAAAAATGGTTTACCTGTTTTTACCATTTTTAATACATTATCGAAATTTTTATGCTTTAAGATGTTTTCATCCGGCATTTCAGGTGTATCGAGTTTAATTTTAATTTTTTCCATGGCTTACATTAAATTAGTTTTGATTTCATTTTCTGAATAACCCTGTGCAGTCTTACTTTGGCATTACCTTCAGAAATATTTAATATTTCGGCAATTTCCTTGTGTGGTCTGTTCTCAAAATACCTCATTTCAACTATCTCAAGTTCTTCTGGCTCAATTTTCAGTAATGTTTGCATCATAATGGCAATTTGTTCTTCTTTTTCTTCTATGCCTGTTTCTTCTGCAATTAACATTAGCTGTTCGGTCTGAACGTAAACAGTTCGCTTTACCCTACTACTACGCATCTCCATATTTATTTCATTACGTGCAATCCGAAAAAGCCATGAAGAAAACGGTAAACCTTCAAACCTATATCCTTTTAGGTTCTTCATAGCTTTATAAAAAACCTGTTGGGTTAAATCGGCAGTGAGTTCTTCCGAATCAATACGTTTAAGAATAAAACGAAAAATCTGTAAATAATAATGGTCATAAAGAACAGAAAATTTTAATAAGTTTTTTTGTGCAGCTCTAATCTCATCAGATTCAATCATGATTTGCCCGGGTGTTACGTGATATGAACTGATAGTTTTTTCCATTTTTAGGGTTATTTCTGAACTAATAATGCAAAGAGTTCATAAAAGTTACAATATTTTTTAATTTTTATAGTCCAATTAGTTCCATTATCTGTCCAACAGTGCAAAGACTCTTTGGAATAATTTGCACCATCAAACTTGTTTTATTGCCTTGTTGTGAATTTTTATTTATTAGTTGGTCAGGTTGTACAATACCAATGTCACCATTTCTTAAAACAGCTATAATACGAATATTTTCGCGGTTGCATAGCATGAGTATTTGTTGGCCCAGTCCAATGGTTCCAGGAACTGAATAAAAAAAGTTGTTTTTTTTATCAATTACAAATAATGATATAACCGGGAGGTTATTTTTAGCTTTATCTTCAAATGAAACATTGAATATATCAGTACAATTATTCTGACCAATCCAATCACTCTGATTTAGTAATTCGAATTGATTTAGAATAAGACTGCGTTTTAAATTCGATTCGTCGGCAGTAGCAGCATAAAGTGTTTTCTTTTCATGTGCAATTACTTTATCATAGTATTTAAGCCACTCTTCATGTGTCATCTTTTTTTCTTCCGGGCTCATATACATATCTCTGAAAGCAGTCCATAATATTTCTTTATTTTTTTTGTAGTTTCTATCTACAATCATTTTATTGCTGAATAAATTTTTATGAAAACGTTTTCTTCTCCTGTCCAAAGCTTTACAATAACTGGCATATAATCTTGGAAATTTTTGCTGAAAAGTTTCTTGTGTAATTGTTGAACTTAAATTTGCCGGTGTAGCTGTAAATTGTTTAAAGCTATTTATATCTTTAAGTTCAATGGTAAATAATTTATTGGCATCATCGTAGTAAAACCGTATGTCTCTCCAATATTTTTGTTGCTTTCTCCCTGATTTAATATATGTTTTCTTGAATTTTTTCAATGACAATTCACCCGAATAAATCCATGGTACTTTATTAAAAGCATTTACTTCTATATTTTGTTCACCAACATTAAATTTAAACCAGATTTCTTTCCTGGTTTTTGGTTTAACAAGTTCAATATTTAAGTAGTTGTATGTTTCTGAATTTTGTTGTAATTGATTTCTATTTATTTTAGTAATGTTACAATAATTTGTATCACTATATCTTTCATCGAATAATAGTGAATCAAACTCAATCTTTAGTAATTGATTTCTTAAAAGAGCAGGATAATGTAAATATGCAGTTGATAAAGCTGCATAATCCGATTGTTCTAACTGAAAAATCCCATAATTAACAGAATCATTTGTTACAGATATCTTACTTTTAATTTTAATATCTGGTATATTAAGACTATTATCCGATTTCAAAGTGTTATTACTTCCCTTGTTTGATGTTACAGATACATTTGTTTCTTTGATTCTACAATTTGGAAAGATTGTCTTTATTCGATTCATTTCATCTGCAGTAAGTCCTTTGTCAAGGGATATATATTTTATATCCAGCCCTTTCATTTTTTCTGTAGTTGTAATTGGGTCAACCAGATTATTGCCTTCCAATCTGATTTGAATAAGACTGCTCATTCCTGCAATACTATCCGGCAAATCTGTTAAGTAATTATTACTTAAGTCAAGTACCTTAATTTGTTTTAATAATCCGATATTATCAGGCAGTTCTGTAATGTCATTTACTGGCAGTGCTAATTCAGTAAGTGCAGGTGATAATTTAAGTGTTTCTACAGTTTCACTTAAAAGGAGATTTTCATTATTGGTAATTCTGAAGGTTTTAAGTTTTTGTAAATTGTTGATTTCTTCGGGAATTTCACGAATATCATTTCCTTCCAGCTCAAAGTATGTTAATGATGGTAGTTTAGATAAATTTTTAAATAAAAGCCGGAAGTTTACTTTGGGACAGTCAGAAATTATAATTGAATCTATTCCTTTTAGGTTATAAAATGCAGGAGGAAAATCTTTTTGTTCAAAATTAACAATAGTCAATGAATGAAGTTTAGTAAAAGACCCGATTTTTTCATTAAAAACAGATTCTTCTTCAATATTAAAATCAACATATAAGCTTTTAACAAGCCCTGAATCGGCAATAGCTTCATCCAGATTATTATAAAAGCCATATTTAATACGTTGCCCATAGTTCAACAGTACAATAGAAAGAAAAAATAGTATTAATGTGAGTTTCAAATTCAAAACACCTATTTTTTTATATAATGCATAAGAATGAAAAAGTTACAGAAAAAAATAAAATCTTAATTTGATTGTTATAAGATATTTGCAAAAATACCTAAAATAAAAGGAATAATGGCAAGGAATCAAAAAACGTAAAGCTCCCCGAAAAGCAAAAAAAAGATATCCATCTATTAATTAGATGGATACCAACTACTTAAGCGGTGCGGACGGGACTCGAACCCGTGACCCTCGGCGTGACAGGCCGATATTCTAACCAGCTGAACTACCGCACCCTTTTATTTAAGAGAATGCAAAATTAGATAAAAAAACTTGTTTAAACAAAATGTTCTTTTATTTTATTTCGAAAAGAATGAAAAATGGACACTCCCATATTGTCTAACTTCATTAAAATATGCATGTTCGGAGAAATTGTATTTTTTTGAATGTTCTAAAATTAATATTCCATTCGGCAATAAAACTTCGTTTTTGTAAATGATATCGGGTATTTGTTCTATTCCGGCAATATCATAAGGTGGGTCGCAAAAAATGACATCAAATTTTAATTTTGTTTTTTTTAAGTAATAAAAAGCATTTGCCTGAACAACTTTTATGTTCAAGTTTAATTTCCTGCTTTCATTACGAATAAATGCAACATGTCTCGAATTAATTTCAATAGCAATTACCAATTTTGCACCACGCGAAGCAAATTCATAGCTAATGCTACCTGTGCCACTAAAAACATCAAGTGCTAAAATATTTTCAAAGTCAATTTTATTATTTAATATGTTAAATAAGCCCTCTTTAGCAAAATCGGTTGTGGGACGAGCTTTTAAATCTTTTTGAGGAATTATTTTCCTTCCTTTGTTAGTACCGCTTATTATCCTCATAAGCAATTATAAAAAGGTTTGAAAAATGATGCTGAGGGATTTCGTTAAATCTATAACTATAAATATATTGAGTACTTGATTTAGAATATTGCATTTTCTTAAAGAATTGTTCAGCTTTTGAAATTCGGCTGTCATTCTTCTTTGTAATTCCTGAAAAAATAATTGGAACTTTTTCTTTGTCAAACTTAAATAATTCGAACAAATAATTCAAATAATAACAAAAGTCATCGTCGTTTTGATATTGGAATACATTAAAAAGTTGAAGTTCATTATTTTTAATTGCAACTACTTCAATAAATTGATGCAATACACAAACAAACAAGCTATTAACAATATTTTTTTGTAAGCTGGCAATTTGAGCTTCTTTTAAAATTGAAATTGCATGTGGGTAAAGTGTTTTATATTTAATAGTTGCAAGCAAATCATTAATTTCATTAGAAACACTATAATTTATTATTGTATCGAAAGATGATTTGCAGAAAAAACTTTTAGAATTATTTTCGTTAAAATTAAAATTAGCGTAATCGTTGTTTTTATCCTGATTTGAAAATGATGACGGAATAATTACAATGTTATTGGTAAAAACAAAAATTCTAAAATCATCAAAATTCGATTTTAAAATTTCATTATCAGATATTAGAGGTTTTAATACATCATTAAAATTTTCAGAATTTTCTAATTGATAATGATTTAACAAGATATGTTTTTTCCGAACAGAATCAAAAATTGTAAACGAAAAACTATCGAATAAAATCTGAAGTGTAATTTTATAATGCTCAGAGTTTAGTAAATTAAATGTTTCGTCTATTAGCGAAATTTGTTGCATATTTTATTTTACTCAAAAATTTAATTAGAGTCTGTCCGTAATATCAGCATTTTAATTTATAAGGTATAGAGGTACAAGGAACTTTCCGAAAGTTAACGGTGCCATGGTCTTTGCAAACTTTCGGAAAGTTACAATGACGGCTAAACCATTATACCATATGCCTTTATACCTTATCCGCATAAGTTCAGAATTATAAATATGACATAAATTTACAAGTTCTTTCGACTTTATGGACACACACTAATTACTTACTACGAACATTTTTTTGTTATAAAATATAATTTTTACTTTCATCGCAAAGTTAATTTTTTTTGAAAAATATTCTACTTTCGTAAATAATTATTTATGCTTTCTAAACATATTTACAATATTATTGTCCGAAATATTGGTTACGAACCTACAAACGACCAATCGAAAGTTGTTGATATTTTAAGTAAATTTATTTTACCAAACTCCGAAAATCAAATTCTTATTGTTGATGGACATGCAGGTACAGGTAAAACAACTTTAATTAAAGCATTAGTTTATTCGCTCGAAGAAATGAAAATTTCTTACGAATTAATGGCTCCAACTGGCAGAGCGGCTAAAGTAATTTCTAGTTATTGTAACAGACCTGCATTTACAATACATAAAAAAATTTATCGCCAAAAAGATAAATCATTGGGCTTTGGCAGCTTTGTTTTAAATTTTAACACACATAAAAACGCAATTTTTATTGTTGACGAAGCATCAATGATTTCCAATCAGACCTACGAAAATTCTAATTTTGGTTCCGGAAATTTATTAAACGATTTAATAAGTTTCGTATTTAGTAAACCGAATTGTAAATTGGTTTTAGTTGGAGATACAGCACAATTACCTCCTGTTGGCACAATATTAAGTCCGGCATTGAATATTAAAGAAGTTGAAAGTTTTTCTTATAACACTATAAAAGTATCTTTAAAACAAGTGGTTAGACAAGAAGAAAATTCGGGGATTTTAAAAAATGCTACAAGTATTCGTAACAATATTGAAAATAAAAACAATAATCTAAATATAATTGAATGTGTTGATGTTGAGAGAATTACTGGTGTTGATTTAATTGAAAAATTAAATGAATCGTACAATAAAAAAGGAATTCAGGAAAGTATAGTTATTTGCCGGACAAATAAGCAAGCAAACCAATATAATCAAGGTATAAGAAATAGAATATTGTATCGCGAAGAAGAAATCTCGCAAGGCGATTTATTAATGGTAGTAAAAAACAGTTATAATTGGCTGCCCGAAAATTCGCCAACAAGTTTTATAGCAAATGGCGATATTATAAAAATATGCAGAATTCACAAGTTCGAAGAAATGCATGGCTTTCGGTTTTGCGAGGCAACAATAAAACTGATTGATTTTTCGGATTTTGAAATAAGAGTTTATTTGATGTTGGATTCGATAAGTGCCGAAGGACCAACTATTTCTAAAGAGCAAGCTAACAATTTGTACAATAGTGTTTTAAACGATTATTCTGATGAAAAATCTTTCTCCAAACGATACGAAAAATTAAGAAGCGATAAATATTTTAATGCACTTCAGGTAAAATTTGCTTATGCAATAACATGTCACAAAGCACAAGGTGGTCAATGGGAGCATGTATATCTCGACTCAAGTTTTTTCTCAAATATGCAAATTGACATAGAATATTTACGATGGCTATATACTGCATTTACACGAAGCACTAAAAATATTTTTTTAGTTAACTTTCCAGATAATTTTTTCAAAATAATAAAAAATTAATTATATATATTATGCGTATTGTTTTTATGGGTACCCCCCAGTTTGCAGTTGAATCGTTAAAAGAATTAATTAATTCCGGAAACGATATTTGTGCTATTGTTACAAGTCCTGATAAACCAGCAGGAAGAGGTTTAAAACTCAAAGAAAGTGAAGTTAAACAATTTGCAAATAGTATAAACATTCCTGTTTTACAACCTGTTAGCTTAAAAGATAACAATTTTATTGAACAATTAAAAAGTTTCGATGCAGATATATTTGTGGTTGTGGCATTTAGGATGTTACCCGAAACTATTTGGCAAATTCCTCCTAAAGGAACAATAAACCTGCATGCTTCATTGTTACCGAATTACAGAGGTGCTGCACCAATAAATTGGGCGATTATTAACGGCGAAAAAATAACAGGCGTAACAACATTTTTCATCGAAAAGGAAATTGATACAGGTAATATTCTTGATTTTGAAGAAGTAGAAATTTTAGAAAAAGATAATGCCGGAAACCTTCACGATAAATTAATGATTACAGGAGCTAAATTACTTACAAAAACAATTAACTCAATCGAAAACAGTGATGTAGAATCTATATCTCAAAAGCAATTTATTATTTCTGAAAAAACTTTAAAAACTGCACCAAAATTATCTCGTGAAATATGTAAAATAAATTGGAATAATGATGTTAAAACAATCTACAATCTTATTCGTGGTTTAAGCCCCTATCCTACTTCGTGGACTATTTTTGAAAATAAGTTAACAAAAAAAAATATTATCATAAAAATATATTCTGCTGAAATAATAGAAGGAGAACATAAGTCTGAAATTGGAACAATTATTTCGGACAAAAAAAATCATTTGTATATTTCTGCAATAAACGGGTTAATAAGCATTATGGAAATTCAACCCGAAGGTCGAAAAAAAATGAATATCAAAGATTTTTTAATTGGGTTTAGAGAAATTGAAAATTGGAAAGTAAAAAGTTAAAAGTTATTGTTCAAAAAAGTTTCGAGTTCATAGTCATACAATAGTGAAACATGGTCATAATTTGTCATTCAATTGTTATTCTATATTTAAAATTACCAAAATTTAAAGTTTTTTAAAGAACTAAAGTTAATAGTATTATTAAAATTGCTAATGCTTTGGAACGATTTGCAATCTATAGAACAAGTAAAAATGTATAGGTTATTTCTTTACATGCCCTTAATATAACTTACTCCTTTTTAATAAGTACGAATGCAAAACTTCATTAAAAGAATTATTTATATCGGCTTCTACAAGGTCAATTTTATATTGTCCGCATCGCGATTTTAAGTTTTGTAAATAATTACTCATTTGCTTAACATATTCGTTTCGCACGTTGTTAGGATTAAGTTTCATTTCTACGCCGGTTTCCATATCAATAAAGCGATAAGGACGATTTCCAAACGAAAAATCCTGCTCTAGTTTTTTATCAGTAACATTAAATAATATTACTTCATGGTTTTTGTGTCTTAAATGCTGAAGTGCCGAAAAAATTTCGTCGGGTTGTTCACTGCTAATCATATCGCTAAAAATAACAATTAGCGAACGTTTATGTGTATTTTCTGCAATAGTGTGAAGCGATTTTGCTGCCGATGTTGTTCTTTTTAATGATTCAAAATCGGGACTTATTAGCTTTTGTAACTCTGCAAATAATAATTTTGAATGTACAAGCGATAATTTACTTGGAGTATGTAAATCAATATCGTTGTTAAAAGTAGCTAATCCTACTGCATCGCGTTGATTTCGCAACAATTGAATTAGAGATGCGGCACAAACGACTGAAAACCCAAGTTTCGATATTTTTTTATTTTCTTTATATGGAAACATCATAGAAGAAGATGTGTCTATCAAAATATAACTTCTTAAATTAGTTTCCTCTTCGTATTTTTTAACAAAAAGTTTATCTGTTTTGCCATAAAGTTTCCAATCAATATCTCGTGTACTCTCACCCGAATTATAAATTCGATGTTCGGCAAACTCAACCGAAAATCCATGAAAAGGACTTTGATGTAAACCAGTAATAAAACCCTCAACAACGAGTTTAGCAATAATTTCGAGGTTGTTAAACTCATTAATATTTTCAAGTTTTAACGAATAATTTGCATTTTGCATTATACAAAGTTAATTAAATCGAAAAAAATTAGAGTTAAAAACATCGAAAAATTTATTTTATTTTTCATTATTTCTAAACTTTTATTAATTTTATACGTTTATTAGGTAAAATTAATTAACCCAAATTGAAGAAAAGTAAATTCACATATAAAGAGTTTGAAAAGCTAATAAAATCAGCTAAATATCAATTTATTTTAAAAACCGAAGCATCAGTTTATTTCATAACTATAGCTGGTTATGAGTCATTTAACGAAAATGGTTTTGTTGCACATAACGAATCAAAAGGGACTATAGATATTGTATCTTTTTCTGATATTTTAGAAGTAATAATTGATAGTAAAAAATATTTTTATTGAAAATAATAAAAAATATTTATAAATAATTGTTTTATAATAAAAAAAGACTTATCTTTGTACGAATTTTTAATCAATTTAATTTAAAAAGTAATTATGAACATTTTTGTTGGAAGTCTTCCTTTTAGTGTAAAGGAAACTGAGTTAAAAGAATTTTTTGAAGAATATGGTGAAGTAACATCTGTGAAGATCATTACCGACAAATTCTCAGGAAGAAGTAAAGGTTTTGGGTTTATTGAAATGACTGATGACGAATCAGCTCAAAAAGCAATCAATGAACTAAACGGTTCCGAATTAGGTGGCCGTAAAATTGTTGTTAACAAAGCAGAAGAGAAAAAAGAAAGAGGCGAATATAGAGGCGGTGGAAACCGCGGTGGTAGCGGTGGCGGATACAACCGTGAAGGTGGAAATCGCAGATTTTAATTTCTGAAACTTTTATTTAAAACCTCATCCGAAACGATGAGGTTTTTTTATTTTAATAAGCGATAGTCTATAAACTCTGCGTCTGATTCAGAATGTTCGAGTTTGAGGCTTGCGAAGTTTTGAAAACCTCACTGCCTTCGTTTGTGTCTTCACAAACGATTTGCAATCTCTTTTTGAGCATATAATATGCACGCTTTGTTTGTGAGGACACAAACAATGGCGGAATGTAAATGACTGTTTTCAAAACGAGTTTACCCCGTAGCGAAGCGTACTGGGGCATAACGAAAAAATCGGACATTATGGACAGACTCTAATTATTGTATTTTAGCAACAATAGCATTGATTATACTTAAAATAATATAAATTAATATAATTAAAGGTATCAATACAATTAGTGGA
>Ga0210051_1005195_pt1 | contig 12526 bp, 9 predicted proteins | sample CryGey092014_all_FD_185464 | JGI IMG/M metagenome (GOLD analysis project Ga0210051, IMG submission 185464) | Groundwater microbial communities from aquifer - Crystal Geyser CG23_combo_of_CG06-09_8/20/14_all (SPAdes) (version 2) | ecosystem: Environmental > Aquatic > Deep subsurface > Groundwater ...
TGCAATAATCAATTCCAAAGGCTCTTCAGCATTATTGCTCACAATCTTTGCGGATAGTAGTTTTGGAATAGCCATAGATTGAGGTTCGAAATCTGCGGCAATCGATTGATTGGCAATCGATTGATTGGCAATCGATTGATTGCTGATCTTTAATATTACTCTTCCTCGATCGCGCTGAGCCGTTGAGGCAAACTTTAGAGTTTGAAAAGTGCCGCCTCGAATTGAAGGAATTTCATCGATTTGCGTTTCACTGCCGTATTCCCAATATGCTGTTGCTGTTTCAGTCGGAATATCTCCGCTGTTCATAAGAATTATTGAAGAGGCGAATGTAGAACCGATGAACGGAGCAGGAGGAAAAATAGAGAGAGGAGATGCGAATTGCAGTCTGCCCGGCTTTGGAGGTCTGCCAGGATTTTGAGCCGGTTTCATCTCTAATAAAAAATCGGTTGGCTTCCAGATAATGGTTCGGTTTTCCATAGGTTGCAAATCCGGAATAGAGGCCGCTGAAGAATCGTCTTGGCAGACTCGTATGTGAAAGAGAATTTTTGTTTGAGACCAGTTGCTTGTTGCGCTTTGAATAGGCAGTTCTATTTCTCCGGCATCTCGAATTCGAATTCCAAACTCTTTTACAGCAAGAGTTTTTCCTTCACATTGAAGTTCAATCGATTTGAGCTCCAACATTGTTCGCCCTCTCTTTATAGGCTTCAATACTCTTGAAATGCCGAGAAATCCTCCCTTCGACTCTTCAGGTTCTTCGTAAGCTAGTTCTGATTTAATTTTCAATTTAATACTCTCGATAAAACGTTCTTTTGAATTGCCTGATACCAACGCGCTCCCTTCAATATTGAAATCGCCTTTGCGCAAAAAGATAGTTTGTTCTCGAGAAGTGAACTGAATTCTTTGAACAACAAAATGCTTAGCAGGAATTATTATAGCTTTTGTTTCAGTTTGAAGATTTATCGGCGCTTCTGCATGAACCGATACTGATAAAAAAAATAAAAGCATAATCGTAACAATATGCGAATATTGAAATGCAATTTGCTTTTTGAGTTTAATCATATTGAAACTTTCCAGTGCAAGTTCAATGCCTCGACTTTCCCGCTTACTTCAGCTCTTCAAATAACCCTTTCAATTCTTTGCCAATTTCAGCATCACCGTCGTTTTGACTTTTGACTGATTCGTTAATCTTTTTAGCAATCTCTTCAGGCTTTTGTTTTAGCATAACATCTATCTCTGCGATTTCAGCTCTGATAACCATCGCGGCTTGAACAGCATTTTGGTCGGTGCTCTTCATCACTGCGTTCATTGTTTCCTCTAATTTCTGACGCTTGCTGGCAAGCATATCGTAAATGTTCTTGAAACCTTTTGATGATGCCCGCAACTCAAGCATTGCCGTCATTTGATCGGCTATTTTTGAATTATCAGTATTAGATGAAACAAATTCTTCTTCAGGCTCGCTTTGTGTATCACCTGCCTTGACCTTTTCAAGAAATGAGAGCATCTTTCCTTTTGGTTTTGATGATGCGGCTGAAGGTTGAGATGAAATAGGAGCGGGAATTTGAGCTGAAGCAGGTTGAGTTGAACTCGCTTGAGTCGTACTAGTTTGAACCGATTTCAGAAATGACATCATACCGCCTTTGGGACTCGGAGCAGACTCTTTTGGAGTATAGCTCGCCGCTTGAGATGAGGATCGAGTTTCATGGCTGGATTGAGCCTCACCGACTCGCTTAGGCTGAGGTATTGCTCCGTCCGGAACAAGAGATTTTCGTTCAGAGACGGCTGGAGCAGATTGAGCGGCTTGACTTTCAACTCCGGGAAGTTTTGCAAGGTAAAGCCTTGGAGAATTTGAAATCTCCATGAACTTGGCTCTGGCAACACTTAATTTTTCGACCTCTTCAAGATGCTTTCCTGAGACAAGCAGTTCTTCAATCTTATGATTCAAATAATCGATCTTTGCTTGAAGAGCCTGACTTAAAAATAAATCAGGATCTAAATTGTTATCTTCTATTCTGAATGTCATTAGAACTTAAACTGATTAATCCAGAAGGCGATGGCTATTATCGAGAAAGCAAAGAAGAAGAGCGTGATCGAAATAGAGAGAAGAAGAGTCAGAGGAAGTTCGAAATAATCCATCACAGACGACGCAATTTTTACTACGTTCGGCCCGAATCCATCGTTTAGCTGACTTTGAATACGCTTCTTGAAGAGCGACATGATGTAGAATATAACGATAAAAGTGACTAGCGGTATTAAGAATCCGACAAGCAGAAATATGGAGCCTGTGGTAACTGCTATAAGAAAAGCTATTCCTATGACTAAAAATAGAATCGCAAATAAAATCATCTTCATTACAGGATCATCTTTCATAACTGCTCCTTTTAATTTTGCCCCTTCGGGGCGGCCGGATGACGGCGTGTTCCTACACGCCGTGAATCCATAGGCTACGATACATCCTGTATCGTGATTAATTAATTTTGCCCCTTCGGGGCGGCCGGATGACGGCGTATTCCTACACGCCGTGAATCCATAGGCTACGATACATCCTGTATCGTGATTAATTAATTTTGCCCCTTCGGGGCGGCCGGATTTGAACCGGCGACTCCCTGGTCCCGAACCAGGTGCGCTACCGGACTGCGCTACGCCCCGTATATTGAAAGCATATTATCGCAATAATGATTTGTCTACCATCAGAAGATAAAAAAATGAAAAAAGGCAGTAGCAGAAATTTGAAATTGCAAATTGAAAATTTCATTTTTCAATTATTTCACACGTTCCACGGGAGAAGGCAGGGGTGAGGACAGTCCTTTATCTAAATGGCTCCTCCTTACTGAAATCAGGATTGTAATTGTCTCTGCTCTCTAAAGATTGAATCCATCCGTTTTTAAATCCGAGCTGTTCCATCTCTTCCAATACTTCTTCGTATTCGTCTCTACGCAGATCGCGGTTGAAGATAGGATTATCCTTTGTTTGCGGAGTCGGATGATACTGTGACATCAAAGAAATATGCAGTTCGTTAGATATCTCTTCGGCAAGAATTCTCAAACATTTTTTGCTGTTCTCGACGTGCCCTGGCAGAACCAAATGCCTGACGATAAGACCTGATTCAGCAACTCCTTCTTTTGAAAGCTTGATACCTGCTCCCTTTTGACGATACATCTCTTTAATTGCTTTCAATGCAATGGAAGGGTATTTCGGAGCTGATGAAAGTTTTATAGAGAGTTCTTCGTCTGCATATTTGAAATCAGGAAGATAGACTTCTATTTTCCCTTCCAGAATTTCAACGACTTCTTTTTTGTCATAAGAATTTGTGTTATAGACGAATATAGCATCATTCCATTTTTTTTCTCGCACTGTATTCATAATATCAAACATTGCGGGAATAGAATGAGAAGGTGAGACAAATCCTATTCCTCGACATTTGGATCTTCGAGCTTGCTCGATGAATTTCAAAACATCTTCGATTTTTTCATAACTCTTTGAACTCTTCTTTCCACTCCTGCTTATTTGATAGTTTTGGCAGTAGATACAGCGCATGTTGCATCCCGCAAAAAAAATGTTGCATATACCGTGCTCGCCGCTAATTGGCGGCTCTTCGCCGTGATGAATAGAGATAGATGCAATATTGAGATCGTTTCCGCTTAGGCAAAAACCTGTCTCATTCGCATTTCTCTTGGCTCCACAACTTCGAGGACAAATCTTGCAATAATTGTAATTAAAAAATTTCATTGCTTTCATTATTCAAAATAATATCATTCACACCTTAGAAATGGAAAGGAGGTGTTTAACTAATGAAGAAATTAATGGCAGGATTATTTGCGCTCGGTTTGGCTATTACGATTACAGCATGCGGACAAGAAGAGCAATTAAAACAGCAGATCAGCGACTTAGAGACAAAGAATACTGAACTTCAGGCTCAGGTTCAGGAATTGAGCACTGCAAAACAGGAGTTCGAGACAAAGGTTCAGGAATTGGAAACTCAGCTTTCTACAATAGCTGCAATGGCTGTTCCGGATACAACTACAGCAGTTACTCAGTCTGAAATACCTGCAAAATAATTTAGAATATTTTCAGCCATAGGTTTTTTGATCTATGGCTTTTTTGTTTTAATTGTGAATATTGTGATATTAAGATATATTTCTTTGTGGACTTTTAATAAGGAGGAACTAAGTTGCGCTGGAATTCTTACGATTTTGTATTATCAACTGATATTCAATTTAATGGAGCGAGTTTTGATTATTGTCCCGACATTGAGGCGTATAAGCATGCTGATATAAAAACGGAATATCAGACAATTGTTTCTCCTGAGCTTTCCAGAGTTTATAGCCGCGCGGCAAGGTCGTACGAATCTGCAGACCAGTCTATTTGCGCGCACGTTAGAGCTATTGATCATCAATTACCTTTTCCTGCGGAATTTTTCCAGTGTCTGCTTCAAAAGCCTTCTCACTATGTGGACTTCAAAGGAAGAGTCGGCGAGATTATGGACATTGTCAGACGCAATCATACTGTCATAAATGGAATCTTTCATAAAGCGTTTGCTGAATTCTACGGCTGGGGCGCTCAGATAGACAAAACTATTTATAGTGAAGTAGATACCTGTTTCAGATTTCTTGATGATGAACTTCGCAGTATCTTGAAAGGATATTTGACTCAAAAACCTCAGCGCTCGATCTTTATGCTGGATATTGAATCTTCGCCGGCAAGTTTCGATTGGCTCGAACCTGTGTATCAGACTTTGAAGTGGCATTTGCGTAATTACGGGCTCGATTTCATCGCATCTGTTTCGGGGAAAGGTTACCATTTTATTTCGCAAATACCTCTTTATACCGGTGACTACGGCTATGACGACGGCAAAGGGCATCTCAATTATGCTATGATAAATTTGATGGCAGTCGGAGGCGCGATAAGACCGGAAACTGTTGATCATTTGGTCTCGGTCAGATGGGGTTCGAGAAAACTTGCTCCTACTCCGCTTCTTTCTCAACGCGCATATCAGGGAATGATAAAGCTTCAGCAATTTTTTGCAGTCAATACGGCAGATGAGATTAGACGTTCGCTATCTTCTAAAAGTATGGCGCCGTGGGTGAATTTTACTGATTCTGAAAATGATACTGTGATTCTGGATTTGACTTCGATGCTTCGCCAGAGCGAAATGGCTGTTTTCGGTTCTGTTGGCAGTCTCTACAATAAATCGAGGTATCCTTACAAAGTGCGGCTGATACGCTCAAGAAACGGACACGAATATTTCAATAACGATCTTTCATGGATGCATCACACTAGAAATGATCTCGGCGCGGCAAAGATGCATCTCGTTCATTCGGGAGGCAGAATTCCTGACGGAACAAGAGGCATTGAAAATATGCTTCAGGCATATTCAAAGAGTAGAATTAAGCGTGAGCTTCATGATCCTTGCGATCGAGATATAAATTCTGACAGAATCCGCGATTTTATTAACTCGAATTATAGAGAGATATGGAGGAGATGCCCTTCGATTCTTCATGACATTGAAAAGGCTCAGCCGAATTTCTTGAGCCCTCAATCTTTGAAGTGGGTTTACGAACAGATGGCAAATAAAGGATTTTCTATTCTCGATATGATGACACTTAGTAAGGCGGTCTACTGCGATCCGGTAAAGAGAGTTGATATTGATCCCAAGTATTCGAAGGATGAATGGTGCCGGTGGCCGGCAGTGCTTATGGGTGAATGGTTTAAAGGCTAGAGACTGAAGATGACTCAGGGAGAATACTACCGCAAAATATTGCCTTCTTTGAAACAGTCTTTTGAACGCTCAAATTATCTTCTCGCGTACGGCAGAGAACTTATTAATCTTTTAGGGTTCGGGCCTTACGATCTTCCAGTGACTGTTCAGCCTGTTTCTGAACTTGAAAAAATTGCTCTGGATTGGAACCTCGAGGTTTTTCTTCCTGTGCGCGGCAGGGATGCAATTTTGTTTCCTTTCGATTTTGAAATTGCATTGAAGAATGAAAATTCTAAACTTTATATTGGTCAGGATTCGCAAAAACATTACATCAGAAAATATATCTTTCCGGTTTCAAATTTTCTGGAGCATTTTCTTCAAAAAAGAAAGATCCCGTATCTTTTGGATTTTACTCCGTCCGGCGGGCATATTCTCTTTTATGTAATTCGTGATTCGCAGGCATGGAACGCGTTGCAGTCTATAGGAAGAATAGAACGCGATTTGAAAAGCGCTTACGAATGGACGGATCGAACAGGGAATGATATTAAGAGGCAGAAAGCTATTTCTGATCCTGAAGGCTTGGTTTTCAGCGCAATTGGAAGAATAGCTGAATATATCGGTTTGACTTTTATTGAACTCGAGGACGAATTGGTCGGTAAAAAAAATCAGGATGGTTTGGAAGCTCATCTTTGCGATGCTTCGGATAGATCGATTAATATTGATATTTCTTGGGCAGGCGACCCTTTGTATATGCGGATCATGAGAGCTCCCGCGTCGCTTCACAAAAAAAATATGAATTATTATCAGGTTACAAAGTTCGGACCGCTCGCAGATGCGAAAGCTGTTTACTTTGATTCAAAAAAAATATTCAGAGCGTATAACAAAATTGAAGAGGTATTTGATGCACAGTGGAATTTGGAACGCGCTGCGGATTTTAATATGATTTTGCCTGGTTACATCCCATTCGCAAATGAAGGCTTGGCAGGGCTTGTTGAGGAATATAAGCGCTCGCCTCTATTCGGACATCATATCTATTTTGACAAAGAAGATGATATGCCGAGAGGTGAGGCAAGACTACGAGCATTAAGCGATTCAAGCCTTGATGAGAAGACAATCAGTATAGTTCAAAATCCTAATCCAAGAATGCTTCAGCCTGACGCGCTAAAAAAAATGGTTCGTGATTTTCTTGAACAAAATTGGCATCCAAGGCACATCGGAAATGTTATTCGAGATTGCTACATCGATCCAAAATTTGAGTGGAACGCCGACTGGTTTAAATGTCCTGCCGAGACTAGAGCAAATTTTTGGGCGCGAATATATTCTAGCGTATTCTACCTTGAAAACGGAGAACCTATCATTTAAATGTAGGACGCACGTGCAGGGGAAACTGCAAGCACAGGCGAGGACACTTGTGCCTCTAGAGCGTCTCCCGTTATATTAGAAATTACAAATTGAAAAGTGCAAATTGAAAATTTTATTTTTCCAATTTTCATTTTTCAATTATTTTACAAGTTCTTTGAGAGAGGGAATATTACTTCTCATCTGGAGGCGCGTGCGCTACACGTCAATGGACGCCTCGCACGTGCTCGATAGGCGTGCGTTGCAAGCACAGGCGAGGACACTTGTGCCTCTAGAGCGAGACTGCCTGTGCCTACAAGAATATTAAATTTGCTTATTCTGCCGCCGGTTCTTGACCTTCTGACTGAACCGGAGCAGCTTCTACTGCCTTAACTACTGCAGAATAGTTTTCAGTTAACATCTTTCCTGCAGTTTCAATATGCTCAGGCATAATTGTCTTCTTCTTCGCCTTTATCGCTTCTTCCGCTGCAAGTCTTCCTAATTCCGCAAGAAATTTGTGTCCTAGAATTCTAGCCTGTTGAACTGCCGGTCCGCTGATTCTTTCAATTTCTCCTGCTCCGCTTAATACGTGAGCCTTTGCTACACTTGTTGCAATGTCTGCCATTTTGATTCCTCCTAAAAATATTTATTGCATGATAAATTATTAGTAGCGTCATTTCAAGATAAGAACTAAATTTTTATAAAGTTTTCCACAGTATGTATGGGCAGACCAATAATTGAAAAATGAAAATTGTAGAGATAAAATTTTCAATTAGCTCTTTACAATTTGCAATTTCAAATATAACGGGAGACGTCATGGAGGCACAGGCGCCACATCTCAAAGAACGTGTAGAATAATTGAAAAATGAAAATTGGAAAAATAAAATTTTCAATTTGCACTTTCCAATTTGCAATTTCAAATATAACGGGAGACGTCATGGAGGCACAGGCGCCACGTCTCAAAGAACGTGTAGAATAATTGAAAAATGAAAATTGTAGAGATAAAATTTTCAATTAGCTCTTTACAATTTGCAATTTCAAATATAATTGCAGTTGTGTTGCATAACACTACGTATGGAGCACTTTGATAAGGAGATAAGTTATGATTGAAAAATATCCTCAAGATGCTGTTCAAATGATTCAGAATGTCTATTCGGAGATGAGGGAAAAAATTTCTCGTATCCGAAAACGTATTAACAGACCTTTGACTCTTGCCGAAAAGATTTTGTTTGCTCATTGGGCTGAAGGAAAAAATGGTTTGCCTGAACGAGGTAAACGAACTGAGCTCTTTAAACCTGACAGGGTTGCAATGCAGGATGCAACCGCTCAGATGGCGATTCTTCAATTTATAACTGCAGGACTTCCTAAAGTTGCGGTTCCCTCGACTGTTCATTGCGATCATTTGATACTTGCTGAATCTGGAAGCAATTCTGATCTTGCGTCTGCTCAAAATAAAAATCGTGAGGTCTACGACTTTCTTCAGTCGGCTTCGGCAAAATATGGAATGGGATTTTGGAGACCCGGTGCAGGCATCATTCATCAAGTTATTCTCGAAAATTACGCGTTTCCCGGAGGAATGATGATCGGAACAGATTCACATACTCCGAATGCAGGCGGGCTCGGAATGATCGCAGTTGGAGTTGGCGGCGCCGATGCCGTCGATGTCATGGTTGGACTCAGTTGGGAAGTGCTGTGGCCGCAGTTGATTGGTGTGAGGTTGATTGGCAAGCCAAGCGGTTGGACGAGCGGTAAGGACGTGATACTGAGGCTTGCAGAGATACTTACAGTGAAAGGCGGAACAGGAAAGATTGTCGAGTATTTCGGCTCTGGAACTTCTGCTTTGTCCTGTACTGCAAAGGCAACGATAACTAATATGGGCGCGGAACTCGGAGCGACAACTTCGGTCTTTCCTTACGACTTGAGAATGGAAAGTTATTTGAAAGCTACAGGCAGAGAAAAAATTGCGGCGCTGGCTACAGAGCATATTTCTGAACTTACAGCCGATCCTGAAGCTTTAGCAGAGCCGGAAAAATATTACGACAGAATAATCGAGATCGATCTTTCTACTCTTGAGCCTTATGTTGTAGGACCTCATACGCCTGATTTGGCGCGGCCGGTCTCGAAACTTTCTTCTGATGCGGAAAAGAACGATTATCCAAGGCGCTTGAGCGCAACTCTTATCGGAAGCTGTACTAACTCTTCTTATGAAGATATTGGCAGAGCGGCTTTTGTCGCCAGACAGATGATTTCGCACGGCAGAAAAGCAAAGTCTCCTTTCTTTATTACTCCAGGTTCAGAACGAATACGAGCGACAATTGTTCGCGATGGTTTTATGAAGGACTTAGAGGATATAGGCGGAATTCTTCTTGCGAACGCATGCGGCCCGTGCATTGGCCAATGGAAACGAAATGATTCTGCGGCAGATACAAAAAATTCGATTATGACTTCTTATAACCGAAATTTTCCGGCTCGCAATGACGGCAGTGCAAGCACTCTGGCTTTTATTGCAAGTCCGGAAGTTGTGACTGCTTTTGCTCTGGCCGGAGACATAACCGAAAATCCTTTGAAAGATGGAATTCTTCTTGATAATGGTGAACGAGTAAAATTGATTCCTCCTTCTGCAAAAGAACTGCCGCCAAAAGGCTTTGCTGATCTTGAAGACAACGGATACCTTCCGCCTGCTGAAGATGGTTCGAAAGTAAATTTGAAGATCGATCCGAATAGTGAAAGGCTTGCTGCTCTTGAGCCATTCACGCCTATTGATAAATCCAAGTATGTTGACTTGCCGGTACTTTTGAAAGCAAAAGGGAAATGCACAACTGACCACATTTCGCCCGCGGGCCGCTGGTTGAGGTTCAGAGGGCATCTTGACAGAATTAGCGACAATATGTTTATCGGGGCCAATAATGTCTTTTCTTCTGCGCCCGGTTCCGGCAAAGATGCATTTAGCGGAGAAGAAAATGTTAATTTGAGTGAACTTGCAAGACGCTACAAAGCAAAAGGAATGAGATGGGTTGTTGTAGGAGATGAAAATTACGGTGAGGGAAGTTCACGGGAACACGCGGCAATGTCGCCAAGACATCTCGGTTGCCTTGTTGTTATAGCGAAAAGTTTTGCGAGAATTCATGAAACAAATCTTAAGAAACAGGGAATTCTTGCTCTTACATTTTTTGATCCGAAAGATTACGATAAAATAAGAGCTGATGACAGGTTGAATTTTATCGATCTAAATTCGATTGTTCCGGGTTCTAATGTCAAAGTTACTATTTGTCATTCTGACGGCAAAAGTGAAGATATAATTTGCAAGCATAGTTTCAATGAAGAACAGATTAAATGGTTTAATGCAGGCTCTGCGCTGAACGTAATTACGATGAAGAAATAAACTGGAGGGATTACTATGACAAAAAAATTGCTTGGAATTTTATTTACATTTCTTATCGCATCATGCGGCGCAGGAAGAGATATTGCCGGAGATCGTGCGACACGACTTGAAACTTCGTCGGGCGACATACACATTGGAGTTGCAGGGCCGTTTACAGGCGACCTTGCTCAATTCGGACAGTCTATGCTTTATGGAATAGAGCTTGCGGTTGATGAGATTAATTCGGCTGGAGGAGTGCTTGGCGGACGTAAAATAAAAATCGAACGAGGAGATGATCAGGCAAAAGTAAATGAAGGAACTCTTGTGGCTCAGAGGTTTGCCGGTGATCCTGACATAGCAGTTGTCATCGGGCATTTTAACTCGGGTGTCTCCATTCCTGCTTCGGCAATTTACGAGAAGAGCGGAATTATTCAATTGACTCCGGCATCGACAAATCCGAAATTGACTCAGCAAGGCTATAAATTAATTTTTAGAAATCTTCCTAACGACGATGAGAATGGCAGACAGCTGGCGGATTTTGCAGGACGGCAAGGCTACAAACGTATAGCAATTTATTTCGCGAACAACGCTTATGGAAAAGGGCTGGCAGATGTTTTTGAAAAGCGGGCCAAAGAACTCGGTATAACTGTTGTTGATAGACAAGCTTATGATACTGAGCGCGACGAGGATTTTCGCCCTGTTCTTACAAAATGGAAAGGGAACTCACTCGATGCAATTTGCATTGCAGGCGAAAATCCAAAGGGAGCAATTATTATTTCTCAAGCGCGAGAAATCGGATTGAAGATCCCTTTTATGGGTGGAGATGGAATTGCTTCGTCAGAATTGTGGGAGATTGGAGGAGCCGCTTCGGAAGGCGTATTTGTGACGTCGTATTTCCATCCGGGTGATAAACGGCCTGAAGTTGTTAAATTCAGTCAGACCTACAGATTACGTTTTGGACGGCTTCCTGATGTCTGGGCGGCTCAGGCTTACGATGCAATGAAAGTTGCTGCAACTGCTTTTGAAAAAGCAGGTACTATTTCCCCTCCGAAAGTTGCTTCTGCATTGAGAGCACTTTCCGATTGGCAGGGTGTCACCGGTCTGCATAACTTTGATGCAAATGGAGATGTGGTAGGAAAAAAAGTTATCGTTACAGTTGTAAAAAATGGAGCGTTCAAACTTTACGAGGAATGAACTGAACTTATCTTCGTGAATCGTGTATTGTGATGCGTGGAGTAAAGGCATCTCGATTGAATTTGTAATTCAGGCGCTGGTTTTACGATTAAATGATACGGTGATTAAATGCTAGAACAGATTGCAGGTGGGCTTGCGCTCGGCGGAGTTTATGCTCTGATTGCGCTCGGATATACAATGGTTTACGGCATTATTGAGCTCATTAATTTTGCGCATGGCGAAATAATGATGCTCGGAGCATTTTACGTTTTAGCATTTTCGGTTTCTATGTCTCCTGATATCTCTAACGCATTTGCAATTTATACTTCGATTGCATTCTATTTTGCTGTTGATTCGCATCTCAATAAAAGATTTGGATTATACGGAATTGCATTTGCCGTTATTCTCGCATTCTTCTTCTGGTTTTCTTCAAGAAAATTATTTATTGCAGAAATTACTCCGCTCATTGCAATTCCGCTTGCAGTTATAGCTACAGCAATATCGGGAATGGCTCTCGAAAGAATTGCGTATAAACCGCTCAGAAATTCGCCCCGCCTTGCTCCGCTCATCAGCGCTATCGGAGCTAGTCTTTTTTATCAAAATCTTGCTCAGATTATTTTTGGAACGCATCGATATTCTCTCCCGATGGCAGTGAAGATATCGAACGCGAAAATTTTAGGTTCAAATTTTGCTTTGGCGCCGGTGCTTATTATTCTTAGTGCAGTTGTCATTATGATTGCTCTTCACTTATTTATAGCAAAAACCAGAATCGGAACTGCTATGCGCGCTACTGCACAAGACAAATACGCCGCGTCGCTGATGGGCATCAATGTAAACGCAGTAATTGCTATGACCTTCGCTATTGGCTCTGCGCTTGCCGCTGTGGGCGGATTGCTCTTTACTATTCATCAAAAAACTTTATGGCCATATATGGGTTTTATGGCGGGAATAAAAGCGTT
>Ga0210051_1005196_pt1 | contig 12526 bp, 11 predicted proteins | sample CryGey092014_all_FD_185464 | JGI IMG/M metagenome (GOLD analysis project Ga0210051, IMG submission 185464) | Groundwater microbial communities from aquifer - Crystal Geyser CG23_combo_of_CG06-09_8/20/14_all (SPAdes) (version 2) | ecosystem: Environmental > Aquatic > Deep subsurface > Groundwater...
TCTTTCGCCGGAGATTTGCTGGAATATTTCCTGATGTCCTTTTGCCAAAGCCCTGTAAAGCTCGCCGTTTATTACTTGCAAAAAGAATAAGCGGGCAAGGATGGCTGCCGCAAAAAGGAAAACCAAGAAATAAATTATATAAATCCTTGCGAACTTCATTATGGTCTGTCAGGGCGCGGCCCAAACAAAGCAGATTACCTCGCCAAGGCAGTAGTTTCTGACGCTCTGATATAATGAACCTTATCTATTCTTTCAAAATTCAGGTTCTGGGCTATCTTGTCCAGTTCGGGGATCTCTTTAACCGATGCCAACAGAGAATTATTCAAATCTGCTTTCGGCAAGCCGGCCAACTTTTCCTGTATGCCGGAAACCCGGGCGCAATTGCGGGATAAACCCTGCATTTGCAAAACCCATACCGCCATCAGCCCGATTATTAAAAAAATAGATAAGCCCCAAATAAACCTTAAACTCATTCTGATAGAAGTTTTTCTGGCTCGAGTTGTCATATTATCTTTTTGGCTACTCTTAATTTTGCCGACCTTGAGCGCGGATTAACGCTTATTTCCTCATCGCTTGGAATAATCGGTTTCTTGTTGATAATCTCAAATATGCGGATTTCGCGGCATCTTTTAAAAAATCTTTTTACTTCCCCGTCTTCCAGAGAATGAAAAGAGATTACTGCTATTCTTCCGTCTTTTGCCAAGACCTCTGCTCCTTGCACCAATCCTCTTTTTATATTTTCTATTTCGGAATTCACCGCGATTCTCAAGGCTTGAAAGGTTTTAGTGGCAGGATGAAGCTTTTTCCTCTGGTAACGCGGAGGAAGGGCTGACCAAATAATCTCCACCAAATCAAATGTCGTTCTTATGGGTTTTTCCTTCCTTTGCTCCGCTATCCTTCTGGCGATAATCCGAGAAAATCCTTCTCCGCCGTAATCCCCCAAAATCCTTGCTATCTCCTCTTCGCTGTAACTGTTTATTATCTCAAATGCGGTTAAAGAATTGGCTTGAGGATTGTATCTCATATCAAGGGGCTCGTCCTCCCTGAAAGAAAACCCTCTCCCGCTCTCTTCAAAATGCCAGCTTGACAATCCTAAATCCATGACAATGCCGTTCACCGGCCCGAAATTTCTCTCCGCAACAATATTTTTAAGGTTGGCATAAGAATCATTTACCAAACTCAATCTATTTTGGATTTTGGATTTTGGATTTTGGATTTCGCCCTCCTCCTGAAATTTTTTATAAAGCTCCGGGTCTGCCTCTATCCCCAAAACTTTGCCGTCCGGCTCAATCGCCTCCAAGAGAGCGAGGGCGTGCCCCCCTTCTCCGAAAGTGCAATCAATAAAATTCTCGTTTGGCTTCGGGTCAAGGTACTTTATAATTTCATTTTTTAGCACAGGGATATGCATTCATTTTCAAAATCCCAATTGTATCTTGGCTTCTTTGCCCGGGCAGATAAAATCTTAACCCGACCGGAAGCCGACTTCTGTTAAACGTTCCGCCATATCTTCCATTTCTTTCTCCGTCTTTTGGTTGTATGTCCTCCATCTGGTTTCGTCCCAAATCTCCACTCTATTTGAAAGCCCGGCAATGACTGTCTTCTTTTTCAGGCCGGCATACGCCTTCAAATAATCCGGAATCAAAATCCTTCCCAAAGAATCTATGGCTGTTTCCGTGGCGCCGGCGAGCATAAACCGGGTGAATCCCCTTGCGTCCGCTTTCTGAAACGGAAGCTCGCTTAAACGTTTAGCCAATTTTTCCCATTCAGTTATTGAAAAAAGAAAAAGACAGTTGTCCAATCCTCTGGTGATAACTGCCTTGCTGCCTAAGGACTTTCTAAGTTTGGTCGGTATGCTTAACCGCCTCTTTGTGTCTAATGAATATGTGTATTCGCCGATGAACATGGTTCGCTCCCCGCCCGGGGCGGGTTCGCTAAATTAAAAACTAAAAATGAAAAGTTAAAAATAAACAGAAAGAAAGATAATATAGATAAGAATTAGGTTTTGAGTTATCCACAGTTGTTCAAAGTTATCCCCACCTTTCTCCACAACACCTTCTTTATACCCCACAATTAACCACCAGTCAACCACTTTGCTGTGGAAAACTTTTTAATGCCAAAAGCCGACTCTAATGAGTCGGCTTTTGGGTTCAGATTTTAATGAGTTTTACAATCGCACCAGCTCCACTTCCTTTTTCTTTTTCATCCAGTAATAACCGCTGAAAACAATGATTCCGCCCAATATCAGAATAAACAATATCACCAGCCAGAAAGCCAAACTGCCGATTATGCTGACTATCTGCGAGAAAACGGTTCCGGCCGCAGCTGTTCCGGTTATGCCTTTCAAGACCTCGATGTTAACGCTGTCGCTGATTGTCTTGTCAGCGTAAGCAACAGTGCTAATGTTGCTTAAATAAGTGGCGCCTGAAGTGAATTCTTTGGCATCGCCAATTTTGGCGTCAAAACTGATATGCTTAGATTGCTTCGGGGCCAGAGCGCCTAAGGTAAAACCGCCAGCAATACTGCCCGCAAAAGGAGTATCGTCTATTTTCAAATCGCCGGTATAATCAAGATTGGCCGGCAACAAATTGTTAAGCATGACATCGGGAATGGTTTCGTTTCCCGAAGAAGCCACGATAACAAGGAAAGAAACTTTATCCCCCGGTTCAACTGACAAGGTTTTCTTCCAGCCCTCGTCAGGCCCGTCTTTTTTCGCCAAAACAGATATTGCCATCGTGTCAGCGGTTGGAAGCTTCACGTCAAGCGGGCAATCGCAGAATGTTTCATTGCAATTTACCGCTCCGTCTCCGCAATGCTGACAATTTGAACAGTAATCAGCAGAGTCCTCACTGCAGGTTGTGCCGTCGCATTTCAAATCATGATAACATCTTCCTTCGGCGCACCTGTCCAAAGTGCAGGAATTATCATCTTCGCAGTCCATATATTTGCTCAATCGCGCCCCGGACGAATTATACCAATAGACATCGTTGTCATAGCACTGCCTTGTCTGGGTTATCGGAGCGACAGAGCAGGATGAATTGTAGTTGCAGGTTGAATCCCCTGCCGAACAGGTTTCGTTAGTTGAACAATAATCAGCCACTATCCAGGAAGACCAATTGCCCCAGCTTCCCCAATTGCCGTCGCACTGGGCGCTCTCTCCGGAACAATATCTAAACCTGATTCTGGTGCTTTGCCCGACATCAGCTCCGCATCCAGCGCCCCAAGGGCAGCTGTATCTGGTTTCTGATTCACTTTTGCAAACAACGTTTGAACTCTTGTAATTCTGACCGTCGCAGCAAGGGCCCGAAGTGCATTCCCGCTCTTTTACGCATTTTCCGTTAGAGCAGGTCTCGTTGCTGTCGCATTTTTCCACCAATGTTTTTTGAACATTGGAATGGCTAAAGCAGGAACTGCCGGAACATCCTTTGTCATAGCAAGTCCGTTCTTTATAAACGCTGTTGCCGGAACAATAGGACGAGCCCCAGGATGTGCAGTAATCGTCTCCGCAATCTTCATATTTGCTTTGCCGGCTGTTATTGGAGTCATACCAATAAACATCGCTGTCATAGCAGGACTTATGGTCGTTTTGATTGTAGCAATAGTTGCAATTCCAGCAATCATTGCAGTTGTCGCAGTTATTGCATCCGCAGCTGGAATCATAGTTGCAGGAATATTCGGCTATGCCTCCCGCGCAATACCAGCTCGGTTTTTGATTATCATTACAGCTTCCATAACCGCAGGATGTGGGACCCAAGATGCTTTCTATCGGAGACCATTCCAAACAGGAATCAGCATCATAATTTCCGCAAATTTTCCTTGAACCGCTGTCCTGACAAGTTGCTTGGCCCGCCGTACATTCATCCTGACAAGTGTCTACGCACTGGCCGTTGCTGCAGATTTTGCCGTCATTGACACAATCATGTTCGGTTATCCATTCATTGTAATTGTAGCAAGCAAAACCGGAACATCCTTTCCTGTTCTTTTCCCTTTGAATTTGGGTGCCCGAACAACGATAATTGTTGGTCCAGGAATCAGAACCGCAGTCCTGACTGGTCTGCCACCCGGCGTTGGAAAAACAAGAAGCATTAGAACATCCTTTGTCTAACCATTTCCTTTGTAAGATATTGCCCGAGCATTGATAATCATTAGTCCATCCGCTGTTTCCGCATTCGCTTGATTTGTCCTCTCTGGCGTTGCAGGAGTCATACCAATAAACATCGCTGTCATAGCAGGATTTGTAGTCGTGGGTGGCGCAATCAGTGACGCACTGGCCGTTGCTGCAGATTTTGCCGTCATTGACACAATCATGTTCGGTTATCCATTCATTGTAATTGTAGCAAGCAAAACCGGAACATCCTTTCCTGTTCTTTTCCCTTTGAATTTGGGTGCCCGAACAACGATAATTGTTGGTCCAGGAATCAGAACCGCAGTCCTGACTGGTCTGCCACCCGGCGTTGGAAAAACAAGAAGCATTAGAACATCCTTTGTCTAACCATTTCCTTTGTAAGATATTGCCCGAGCATTGATAATCATTAGTCCATCCGCTGTTTCCGCATTCGCTTGATTTGTCCTCTCTGGCGTTGCAGGAGTCATACCAATAAACATCGCTGTCATAGCAGGATTTGTAGTCGTGGGTGGCGCAATCAGTGACGCACATTCCATTCTGGCAGACGGTGCCGGATAAACAACTGACAGGAGATGACCATTCCAAGCAGACATCGCAGTCATAGTTTCCGCAGGCCCTATAGTGAGTATTGTCAGAACAAGTCCTTTGGTCATAGTATGAGCATTCATGGTTACAGCCGGTGATGCATCCCTGCGCATAAGCGGCATAATCGCCTTGAACAGCTCCCTCCAGAAAAGCAAAATTCGCCTTTAAGAAAGGTTGAACCAATAACACAAGAGCGAAAAGAGTGAAAACAAGAAAAAATACTCTTAATTTATTCATATGTTTTGCGCCGTGAGACGTTATTAGTTTTGATTTAACTCTACACTATTTAACATATTTTGTCAATAGCTTTTATTCTTAGTTTACGCCCATCAAGGGAGATTGTCAATAATTCCGAACAATCAACAACAAAGCGGACACTATGTCCGCCTTGTCCTTTCCCCGAAAACCACTGATTGCCTTATATTATTACGCTATTCAGGAAATTCAAGTCCTGTTGGATAAAAAACTTTTGGAATTTGGAAAAAAGGCATCAGCAAATCTATTATATTGTCCGAGTTCTCTGGCGCAGTAATGTTTCGGGGTTGATTAAATTCGGAGAAGACCATTTCAAAATCAAGAGCCATATTCCCCATTTGGCCATTGCCTACGTCCACGCCGTAGAAATCCTTATCAATCCCAATTTTATAAACATACTTGTCCTTCTGCCCTATCCAAATCTCAAATTCAATCTCCCCCACTTTGCTGAATGATTCGTCTATCTGGCTGGAAATTTCCGCAGTGTCTATAATCCCAAAAGCCGGCCGCGTGTTCTGATTTTCAGAAATCTCAACCAATTCAAGCAAAAACTTCTTGGTATTTTCTTTGTCTAATGCCAGCAAATAATGGTATGTTGCTTTGTTATCTATCTTCTCGCCCGCTAATTTTGCTTTTACCCTGAAGGGCGGAGATTGGGAAAATAATCGCCAAATCTCGCTGGTAATTTCATCCTCCTCTTCCCGGGTCATTGTCTGCAAGCTCATTCCCGCTTCTTTGGGGTCAAATCTGAACCACTTCCCTATAAACGGATCAAGGTCAATCCCGGCAACGGCCAATTGGAGCCGGGGGACAAGAGGAACGGTAGTAATTTTGAAATAGAATATCCCGCCTGTTACGCGCGCCTCTCCCCCGAACATCATCTCCACTCCGTTTTGGATAATGGAAAAATCAATTAGAAATTGTCCTTTGCGATTTTCCGCATCTAAATTGTCTTCTACCGCATCTATCCCCAGAGCCACTTTGGTATCCCCCTCCGGACTTCCTGTTACATCTATGCCAATCTTTACCTTGGCGCGCAGGCTGTCAATTTCAGAAATGTTTTTCAGCGCCTCCATCACGATTTTGTCCGGCGAAGGCCTTAACGGATTCCAAACCGGGTCCCATAAGCCAGTGGCAAAAACAATGCCCATACCGACAACAATTGCCAGCAAGCCAACCGCTATTCCCAAGATAAGCTTCTTCTTGTCTTTGGGCTTGGCCACCGGCGCTGGCCCTGGCTCAAAACTGTCATCGGCCTGATTTATGGTTCCGGATATATTAAAATCTTGATTTTGTTCCTCCATAGGTTTTAATTTTTAATGATTTAATTTTAAATAATCACTCTATCTTTCTCACCCTGAATCTCTTCGGGTCCACTTCAATTCTGTCTCCCCTTTTAATTTCTCCCCTCAACAACTCTTCTGCCAAAGCGTTCTCCACTTTGTCCTGAATCACCCTTTTGAGATTCCTCGCCCCGAAGGTTATGTTATAACCGAGTTCAACAATCTTCTCTTTTAACTCTTGAGTAATTATAAAATCAATATTCTTTTCCATCAAGCCCTCCTGTATTTTTCTAAGCATCAACTGGGCGATGTCCAATAAATTTTCCTTAGTCAAGGGCCTGAACAAAACCACTGCGTCAAATCTGTTGATAAACTCCGGCCGGAAAATCCTCTGGTCAAAAAGCTTGTTCAGCAAGCTCTCTTTAATAGTTGAAAAATCCAAATTGTTTCTTAACGCCTCTAAAATAACCTCATAGCCGGCATTGGAAGTGGCTATAATAATTGAGTTTTTGAAATCTACTTTTCTCCCCATTCCGTCCGTGATATGGCCGTCGTCCAAGACCTGCAAAAATAAGTTCAAGATATTGGCATGGGCTTTTTCTATTTCATCCAAAAGCACCAGGGAAAAAGGATTTTCCCTGACCGGCGTGGTCAGAAGCCCTTCGTTGCCGGAAGCGCCTATAAGCCGGGGGATGTCTTCTGTGGACTGAAATTCCGACATATCAAGCCGAATCATTTTTTGCTCTGAACCGAAATAAATCTCGGCAAGGGCTTTGGAGGTTTCTGTTTTGCCCACACCGGTGGGTCCCAAGAAAAGAAAACCGCCCATCGGCCCCTTCCTCTCCTTCAGTTTGGCTCTGGCTCGGCGCAAGGCAGTGGAAACCTCCCGCACCGCCTCTTGCTGGTTAATAATTCTCTGATGAATCAAGTCCTCCAAGTTAAGCAAAAGCTCTTTTTCCTTAACCTCTATCTTGCCCACCGGAATCTCTGTTTTCCGGGCCACTATCTTGTCAATGTCTTCCGGCAAAATCCATTTCCCCTTGCCTTTGCCCGTCTTAATTATCGATTCTTCCAAAACCTCTATGGCTTTTTTGGGAAACGGCACGTCTGCGATATACCGGCCAGTCAGCTCCACTATCTGCTCCAAGGCGGGATAAGAGATAAGCCGGCTGTATTTTGCCTCCAATGACGGCGCCAATCGCTGGAGCATTCTCATTGTTTCCTGCGGAGACGGCTCCTTAATCTCAACCTTGGAAAAGAGATTCAAAATAGTCGGGTTTTCCTCAATCTGCTTGTGGAGCCCGGCATAACTGGCGATGGCGATAATTTTGAATTCAGGATATTTTAAATATGAAGAAATGAGGCCGGTAATATCAATCTTGCCCGGAGCCGGCTCTTGGGCGACAAAATTATGAAATTCATCAATAATCAAAATGACATTTTTCGCATTAAGCGCCTCCTTGAAAATCCTGTCCAAAGCATCCTCGACCTGGTCCATGTTCTGCATCCGGGCAAGCAGCTGGGGAATCTGCAATTCCAGAACCCGGTTAAAATTAACGGCCGGAAAACTTTGGCCCTTATTGCTCTTAACGGCTATCGCTTTTACAATATTCTTCATCCCCACGCCCGGCTCTCCCACTAAAAGGACATTATTGATTTCCGGGCTGGATAAGATGCTCTCTGTCTGCTCAATTTCTTTTTTATATCCGATGGTCGTTTCCATCCCCTCGTTCAGCGCCAATTGATTATAATCCACCGCATACTCATCAAGGATAATGGTATATCCGCTTGACCAGCTCCGGCCAATACTGCCTTGGCGCGCCAGATTTTCATAATCCCAAAATCTTTTCCGCCGCTTTCTCTTGTCCTCCCCCTCTTCCCACCATAACACCGCGCTTCTGACATCATCCGGCCTTAAGTCCGCCTCTAATAAAAACATCCCTAAAACCGGCTCGTTTTTGGCTAAAGCCAAAAGCATATCCCCCGGCTCAATATATTTATGCCCCTTATCTTTTGACGCTTCCAAAGCATCCTTAATCGATTGCTCAAACTTTTGGGAATAAATGCCTTGGCTAAAACTGTCCCCTGTTGTCTGGGCTAAAAAGTGCTCTGCCAATTTTTGTTCCAGCGCCCGAGTGTCCAGCAAAAGGCGCGACAGGACAAAATTAAGCTGGGGATTCTCTTTGAGAAGAAAATAAAGAAAGATGCTGGCATTAATCGGAAAAATGTTTTTCCGTTTTGAAAACTTAACAGCGCCAACAAGGGCTCTGGCCGCATCAATCCCTAAAAACTCCGCTAAATTAACCACTGGCGTTATCTCTGGCACCGGGGGCTGGCTTACTTTTACTTTCACAAAACCGTCTATCAGGAAACAAATAACGCTAAATCCCAAAAATATCAGGGCAAAACCGAAAGAAAAATCGTATTCCCGCCCAAAGCCAGCGGATAAATTGCCTGCCAAAAACAACACGGCCAAACCCGCTGAAATAATAAGGAATATTATCCTAAACGCTGATATGACGGAAACAGCTAAACCTTCGGAAATTTTCACTGCTCTGGATATCGCTGTTTTTTGGAAATCAAAATTAAACATCAAAATAGAAATTTAATGCCGTAAGTAAAGCATAGAAATATGACAACGGGCAGGAGAATCCAGCCGAAAAAAACAATTCCCCCCAAAAGGAAAATTATGACCTCAAATATCAAGCCGAAAATAATCAGAACACTCCTTATTATCGCCCCTATAACTCTGGCGAAGGTATTGGAGATAAAGGTTTCGGCGTATCTGGAAAAACTGAATCCCCTGCCATAAGACCATTGATAGCCGTGCCACGGCGCAAAAAGAGTTTTGATGAGCGCGACCACGGAAAAGAAACTCAAATAAAAGCGGAGATAATTTTTCCACGCCTTGCCGAGCTCTTTCGGCGCATCGTAAAAATGCCAAACCAGATATTGAGCAATGATGTTTTGGCCCATTAGATAATTCTACCAAAATTACGGAAAAACAACAAAGCCACAGACCCGGACCTGTGGATTGTTAATATCCAAATCTAAGAGGCCTTAAACAAAATCTATTTTTAATTTGCGATTAAGGGCCATGGCAATTTTCTGCAGGGTTTCTGTGGTAAAATTCTGCTGCCCCGCTTCCATCCGGGCGACGTTGCTTTGATTAGTTTTTATTTTCTGAGCCAAATCTGCCTGAGACATGCCCTTCTTTTTCCTCAACTGCAAAATCCGGTAAGCGATTTCCAGTTGCTTGCCGTATTCGTCATAATGTCTCTTGATTTCAGGATTCCTTAATTGTTTCTTAAGATATCCCTGAAAATCTACCGCTTTTTTATTTATCTTTTTTCTATTCATATATTTTTTGGTTCTTCAGAACTTCAAGACAATTCTCTTCCGCTTTCCTTATTTCTACAGCAAGAATTTTTTGACCCTTTTTAAGAAAGGCATGGAGCAAAATTATGGTCTTCTTAATAAAAATAAAGTAGAAAATTCTATGCCTGTTCCTGCCAAAATCAATCCTTAATTCCCTAATCTTTCCCTTGATATGCCTGGAGTATGGTTCTTCCAGGTACCCCTTCTGTGTTCTTAAAAATTCAATATATTTTAACACCTTCGCCTTTTCTTTATCGCTAAGCTGCTCGATATAATCTAAAACGGGGCTTCTGTTCTTTTTAATATCCTGATAAAATTTCACCCCGTATTCCGTGTCTTCACTATATATCATATATGATATTGATGTCAATAGTCGCCATTGTGGATAAAATAAAAATGCCAAACCAGATATTGGACAATGATGTTTTGGTTTTGGCCCATTAGATAATTCTACCAAAATTACGGAAAAACAACAAAGCCACAGCCCCGGGCTGTGGATTGCCAAAATAATTCTAAAATTTTTATCTATGGGCGCAGATGGACTCGAACCATCGACCTCTATCGTGTGAGGATAGCGCTCTAACCAACTGAGCCATGCGCCCTGTTTATTTATCCTACTACTTTAATTTCAGGCGGTAAAGAGTTAAAATAAAGACATTGATATGAAAACTATGCAGATATTTGATTATCACATCAATCCAAAATCAAAAAAGGGGCTCGTATTTAAGAGTTTCTATTTTCAGCCGGAGAATGAACACGAGAGGCCATTGGGCAATTTGTGTCTTGTCGGGGAATTTACCGACTCCCTTTCAAAGGATAAAAAAATCCTTGAGGATTTAAGCCACATTATTAAGGATGGATTTTTCTCCGACCCTCACAAACCGCCCCTAGAAGCGTTAAAATCAGGACTCCGGAAAGGCAACCAGTTCCTTGAAGAATTATCGCTCCAGGGCAATGTCCGATGGCTCGGAAACCTGAATATCGCCGCAGTGGCTGTCAGGGATTTTGACCTCCACTTCTCAAAAGCGGGCAATATCAAACTGCTTCTTTTAAGAAGCGGAGAATATCATGATATAGGCGAAAATTTGGAATTCCAGAAACCCTCGTCCGACAAGCCCACCCAGATATTCTCCAATATCGCCTCCGGCAACCTTGTTGACAAGGACCGGGTTATAATCCTGACCCAAAATGTATTTGAATTTTTTCATCTTCACATCGCAGAGCCGATTGCCAATTTAGCGGGCGTAACACCTAAAACACTGGCTAACCTCTTGAAGGGCAGCAAAGAGGAGATGAAAGAATATTCCGGGGCTATGTTTGTGGTGGCAATAAACAAAAAAGGGCAGAAAAGAAAATGGTTTCCAACCATTAAAACGCCGCTGGGCAAAAAAATCGCTTTGATTATCGCCCTGCTGGCTATATTGCTGGCATCCTACTGGATTTTCAGATAATCATATCGCTTTCAAAGCAAAAAGCCCGGGACGGGCTTTTTACTTTTCTGCTTGTTTAGAATTATTTTAATTCTATTGTCGCTCCGGCCGCTTCAAATTTCTTCTTAATGTCCTCTGCCTCCTCTTTCTTTGCTTTCTCTTTGATAACCTGCGGTTCCGCGGCCGCGGCATCCACCAAGTCCTTGGCTTCTTTCAGCCCCTTGGCAGTAACGTCCCTGACTGCCTTGATTACGTCAATTTTTTTGTCCCCCACTGCTTTCAGAATAACATCATATTCTGATTTCTCCTCTGCTCCGGCTCCGGCCGCTGCTCCGGCTGTCGGCATGGCCGCCACTGCTATTGGCGCAGCCGCGCTTACGCCAAACTTCTTTTCCAGAACTTTAACCAATTCCGCCAAATCAACCACTTTCATCTCCTCAATCTCTTTGACGATTTTGGCGAACTTTTCTGGAACCTCCGCTTTTTCTTCCTTGCCCACCTCATTCTGCGAAGCAGTTTGGGCGGATTTCTTTTCTTCTTTCGCTTCTGTTTTTATTTCTTCTGCCATATTTTTATAAATTAATTATTGATTTAATGATAAACGATTAATCATCGTTAATTGAAAAACATTATTGTTTTTCAGCAATCGCCTCAAGGGCGAACATCAGACCTTTAATGTTTGCTCTCTGAACGGCCACAAATCCCGAAATCGGCGCAGAAAGCGTTCCCGCTAATTTTGCGAAAAGTTCTTGCTTGGACGGCAACTGGGCCAGTATGATAACATCGTCAGCCGACATAAACTCGCTGTTTGCGCCGTCAGAAATATATCCGCCGATAAGCTTTAAGTTATTTTTCTCCTGCGAAAACTGATAAGCGGCCTTGACCGGCGCCATCTCGTCCTCAAAACCGAAAATCAAAGCTATTTCGTTTCCTAATTTCTCTTTGGGAAAGCCAATGTCTTTTTCCTTGAATGCTATCTGGGCTAATGTCTTTTTCACCACCACAAATTTCGCTCCCGCCTCTTTAAGATTTTTTCTCAAATTGAATAAATCAACGAACTTCAAACCGGAAAAGTTGACAAAAACTACGGATTTTTGCTTTTCCAATTTTTCTTTCAGGCCTTCCACTATTTTCTTTTTTTGCTCTTTTGTTAATGGCATACGATTAAAAAATAAATTGTCTCCGGAATGACCGCAGACCTAGTGTTCTCAATGATAAATTATCATTAATCTTACCTCGGCGGGACTTATACTTGCCCGCTGTCTACGGTTTATCTTCTATTGTATTATCAGTATATCTATTTTAAAAATCCTGTCAAGGATTTTGCCGGGGCAACAGCTTTTTTATTGCCCTTTCCCTGTGGATAACTTTTCTCCAAAAATTACGAGGCCGGGTCTCGTAATTTCCGGGCGGGTAATTTTTGGACAATGGTTTGAGCGAATTCTTGAGCTGCTGCCGGGCCATTGGCGGTT
>Ga0210051_1005199_pt1 | contig 12523 bp, 12 predicted proteins | sample CryGey092014_all_FD_185464 | JGI IMG/M metagenome (GOLD analysis project Ga0210051, IMG submission 185464) | Groundwater microbial communities from aquifer - Crystal Geyser CG23_combo_of_CG06-09_8/20/14_all (SPAdes) (version 2) | ecosystem: Environmental > Aquatic > Deep subsurface > Groundwater...
TATTATTTGTCGGCAATATCAGCGTCCGGAAGGGCTGTCATTATCTTTTGGAAGCCATCAAACAGCTTAATCGTCAGAATATTAAATTAACGATGATTGGTGAAATGGAAGATAAATATTTTCTTGACCATTATAAAAATTATTTCAATTGGATACCGCCAATCCCTCATAGCCAACTCCCTCAATATTTCAATCAAGCCGATGTCTATGTTTATCCGTCGCTGTTTGAAGGGTCATCTTTATCTATCTATGAAACTTTAGCCAGCGGCCTGCCTGTTATTACAACGCCTAACAGCGGCTCAGTGGTAAGAAACGGCAAAGACGGATTTATTATTCCAATAAGAGATATTAAAGCCCTTAAAGAAAAAATCTTATTGCTTTATAATAATAAAGCCCTGCGGCAAAAAATGGCGAAAAACGCGAGAGAACAAGCGGAAAATTATACCTGGGATAACTACCATAAAAAAGTTATCGACTTAATCCAAAAAATAACGTAAAAAAACCAGTATGAAAAATCAGCTCAAAAATATCCAAGCTGAATATTACAAAAAGAGTGCCCAATTTTATGATGAAATGCATATAAAAGAAGGCGATGAACACTTTGTGGCTCTTAAATATATATCAAATTTTCTAAAGATGTTTGATGTTCATAGTGCTTTAGATGTAGGTTGTGGCACGGGAAGGGCTATTAAATACTTTTCTGAAAATCATCCTGAAATTAAAATCATAGGAATTGAACCAGTAAAAGAATTGATTTATCAAGCAGTAAATAAAAATAAAATTTCCCCGGAATCAGTTATTTGCGGATCTGGAGAATCTTTGTCCTTTGAAAACGCCAGCTTTGATATTGTTTGCGCCTTTGGTGTAATGCACCATGTCCCAAAACCAGATCTTATTATAAAAGAAATGATGCGTGTTGCAAAAAAAGCTATCTTTATTTCCGATAGTAACCGTTTTGGGCAAGGCTCTATACTCGCCCGATGGACAAAATTGTTGCTATACAAAATAAAGCTGTGGCATATTATTGATTTAATCAAAACGAAAGGAAAGGGATACACGTTTTCCGAAGGCGACGGCGTAGCCTATTCTTATAGTATATTCGATTCTTATAATCAACTTGCTAAATGGGCAGATAAAATAATTCTAATTCCTACATCAAAAAAGATTTGCCATAAAATCAGCTGGTTCCATCCATTAATTACTTCTTCTCATGTTCTTATTTGTGCAATAAAAAATATATAAATTTTATGAATTCGTTTTTATTTATTAAAAAATTATTATTCCCCGGCCTTAATATTGCAACTCGAAAACGTATGAAATTTATAAAATACTTTCGACGAGGTGATATTCTTACTTTAGATGCCGGCTGCGGCAACGGCGCTTTCAGTTTTGAAGCCGTTAAATTAGGCAATCGGGTTGTTGGAATTGACTTCGATCCCAAAAAGTTAAAAAGATGCGAAGAGTTCAGAGATTATTTAAAAATAGATCCTAAAAAATGCCAATTTAGAGTTTTTAATATTTATAATTTACCAAATCTTAACCAGTCTTTTGATCAAATTATTTGTTTTGAAACCCTGGAACATTTAAAAAATGACCAGAAAATAATTTCTTTGTTTAATCAAATCCTCAAGCCAGGTGGCGTCCTTCACTTAGACGTCCCCAGTATGAATAGAAAGCCGTATTATGGCGAAATAATTTCTCAAGAAGAAGACGGCGGGCATCTAAGATTGGGGTATTCTTTTAATAATTTGAAAAAAATCCTTAAAAAGGAAGATTTTGGGATTATAAAAAAAGACAGCGCGGTCGGATTTTTTGGAAAGTTATTAGTCAATATCAACCAATGGATAAGTTTGTCGCCGCTGACAAAAAATCTTCATAGTAGAATTAAAGATGTTTTAAATATTATTGTGTTAATAATTGTCTATCCAATCACTTTTTTAGATGCTATCATACCCTCAAAACCACTTACTATTTATGTAATGGCAATAAAATCAAAATGAATTTTATGGAATTAAAATATTCAAAACTAATAACCGCAATGTTTGTCGTATTGTTTGCGGTAACGGCGGGATTAATAATTTCAAATGCCTTAAAAAATTTCTTTTCAAGCGACCACTGGAGCTCTTTTTTAATAATGATTTTATTCGGAATAATTCTTATTATTCCTTTAATAATTTCTTTAATTAAAAAGCGTTTTGATCTTTTTGAACCAATATTTCTTTGGGTTTTAATTTATGGATTTTTATATTTAGCAAAGCCTTTTGCCCAATTACTTACCACGGAACCATTTAAATACGGGAGTGAATTTTTAAATAAAGCTTTGCTTTTGGCAATACTTGGCTTAATTTGTTTTTATGCCGGATATTATGGTGTTTTTGGAAGAAAAATAGCCAAAAAAATTCCTGTTATTTCCGACAGTGTTTCCTCGAAAAAACTTTTTTGGATTGGCTGGTTTTTTATTGCTCTTGGTTTTTGGGGTCTAAACCATTACATTCAAATTTCCGGCGGCTGGCAAGTTTTTTGGCAAAAACCTCATGGTCTCGCTGGTCTGGCAATAAAATCCACCGCTTACATCTACGAACTTCCGGAGTTAATGGTCATCGGCTTTATTTTAATTTATGAGATATTTATCCACCGGATAATTATTGAGAAAAAAGCCGTAAAAATACAAAATATTTTAGGATTAATAATGGCAGCCATCGGCGGGTTGGGGATCTATACAATTATCTGGGGTAGTCGAACTTATTTTTCTTGGATAATAATTGCCGCCGTAGTCTTATATTTTCTTAAAAAACAAACAAAGCCAAAACTCAAAACAATTATTATAGGAATATTTGTTTTATTTATTGTTTTAAGTTTGATACCTATTTATAGACAATATATGTATTTAGGCAGTAATTTTTCTAAAATTACAAGCGATATTAAACTTAGTAAAATTTTACGAGTAGCTTTTAATCCCCTTGACGAATTTAGTTCTTATTTAGCCGAAGTCGCCTTAGTACCTAATTCTATTCCCTATGGTTATTTTCATCTTTATGCTCAAACATTACTTCATCCGATTCCCAGACTAATTTGGCCGAATAAACCAGCTTTCTTTAATCCAAATTGGGATGATTTCTTATCAAAAAGCGGCATGGGATGGGGAGCGGCCGAATCGATGTTGGGCGATTTTTACGCCCAACTTGGAACTTGGGGAATTATTATTTGCACTTTTCTTTCCGGGATTTTGTGGAGAACATTTTATGAATACCTTAGAAAAGCGCCGACTAACCGCAGCGTCATATTAATTTATGCGATCATTTTGCCGAATATGTTTACCTATGTCGCTCAATCAGCTTTGATCGGCTTTCTAAAATGGGCTCCTTATATGGTACCGTCAACAATTATCGCCCTTCTTTTAAGCCGGGCAAAGAAGAAAGATGAAGATGTTTCTGTCTAGTACTTTTCAAATATTCGATCAACAAAGACAGAAAAACAACTAATACCAAACTAATAAAAGCGGTAAAAATTATTATTTTCGTCCGAGCTGGTCCGGCTGGTTCTGTTGGCGGCACTGCTTTCTCAATTACTTGTAAGTCTAGAATATTATGAGAAGTTTCTTCGAGCTTAGTTTTATCAATAAGGTTTTTATATAAAACAATCTTAAACTCAGCGTCTTTGAGTTCGCTTAAATAAGCTGTTAATTCCTTCAAATATAAGTATTTTTCCACTTCTCCCTGTGGTAAATTCGCCTTATTCAGGTAATTACTTAATTCATTCTCTAATAAATTTAATTTATTATTATCTCTTTTAACGTCTTTTAAAACCCCTAAATAAAAATCGGCCAGGGCCATTTCAGTGGAAGTTGCTTTTTGACTTATTAAAATATTTTCTCCAAAAACAATATCTGCTCTTAATTCGGCAATTTGCTTGATAATTTCTTTTAAGCGCTCGTTCGCGGCAAATCCCTGGGGAGGATTATTTTGAATATTTGTTAATTCCAACTCGGCATCCCTAAGATGATTTTCGTATTGAATTCTTTGGCTACTCAGTTGAGACAAAGCAGGGGAAAAATAAGACCTTTGTAATTCTTCAACAAAGGCATTAGCTATTTCAGATGCCATTTCCTCATTTGTCCATTTAACTTTAATCTCAATAATATTAAACCTTGAATCAAAAACAAATTGAATATTATCTAAAAATTTGTCTCTGGCTCTATCAGAATTTTTTACTTTAAACTCATTTACCAAATTAAATCTCTCAACAATCCGGTCAAGCATCTCTTGGCTTTTTAAAAACGCATAAGTGGCTCTAATATTTTCGTAATCGCTCACATAAATTTTAGTAGTGGCGCGGTAAAATAACGGCATCCGATAAACAATAACTATCGAAATAACCGTTGCTAAAATTACAACTGGGATAATAAATTTTTTATATTTTCTAAAAAGCTCAATATAATTTATTTCCATACATTTATTTTGGATTACCTTGTATTGATTTTTGATTTTGTGCAATAAAGATTTGCGTACCAAGATGGATCATTCTTCATAATAAGAGCTTCTGCGATTGGCTTAAGTCGCTGTGAATGTTCATCTATAAGCTGCACATCGAAACCAAGTTTCTCAATTTGTAAAATGTAATCTTTCGGCTTCACACCGGCATGACGAAGATTGTCGGGAGTAAACTCAATGAATAAAACAAGATTATCGCTTTTTAAAATAGTTTGCTTCATCCCCTCAAGGGCACGGGGTTCATTCCCCTCAATGTCCATCTTAATGACATCTACTGACTGCCCATTAAGAAACTTATCAACAGTAACACATTTAACTAAAGCTGTTTCTTTTACCTCTGCTCTAGGATCGCGATACATACTATGCGAATCTGAACCTTCATAAATAAAAATAGTTGTTGTTTCTAATTTATCTCCAACGGCTTTTTGTGTTGCGTGGATAATATCTGTATATCCATTCATTTGGATATTTTTGACTAAAATTTGAAAATTGGCAGAAACCGGCTCAAAGGCGTAAACTCTCCCCTTTTGCCCAACTTGTTTCGCAGCAATTAAAGAAAAATAACCAAATTGTGCCCCTATATCAAGTACTATTGCGCCGGGTTTTATCGCCTGTTCAAAAAGTTTGGTAGTGTAAGGCTCAAATGACTGAGTGACATATGCAATAACCCCAGAAATACTTGGATATATATAGATAGATAAACCATTAATCTTAATCAATGGAGAGATACCATGTATAAGCAACCTATCCATAGGGCGACGAACTCCCCGCTTAAATCCGCGCACAAATTTAAAATTCCCTACCCTCGTAGTATTGAGGCGAGTATTCAACTTACTAGCTAACTTTATGATATTATTTTTCCACATATATGTGTAAAAAACAGTCGCGTTGTTTACAGTTCTTTGGGATAAAAATAATTGATTAGTTTTTCCATCTGGGTAAGGTTGTAGTGTTGTGCTATAGCATAACACTAATTACGCCACATATCCGGCAAAGTTCTGCTCACTCTTTCTGCCTGACCGTTAGTTCTCGGAGTTTTAACCCGAATAAACCCTTGGTCTATCTTGTTATCCCAACCTAACTTCATAATCGTCATATTGCTTACACTTTATCCCGAAAGGACTAAAAGCGTAAACAAGGCTCGGAATTCTTACATTTAAATCAATAAAGCTGTAAACTCATTATACTGGACATATACTGGATGGGTATATAGGATTGATGAATTCTGAGAACCATTTCGGGGAGAGGTCAACCTAAACTAAACTCTATTAACTCTTTTTTAACTTTTTCATTGCTGACTTCAAAATCTTTTTTGAAAATAATCTCTTCTGAGTAATCAAGGTCTTCAAAATAAACAAGCTGAGAGCGGAAAAACTTTTCATTAAATTCGTGTCCGAAAATCATTTTAGCCCGTTCAACTATTTCTTTCAATTTATGGTAATCTTTCATAACAAAATACAAATCAACATAATCTTTCCATTTTGCTCTCCTGCCTAAAGTATAGGCCTTCATCGCGGCTAAGGTTAAAAGATCGGGCAGTTTAATGATATCGTTAAGTTTCCGAGAGTAATCAATTTCAAAGGGGTAGTGATAAAATGTTATTTTTACGTTGTTTATTAAAAGAGTATATTCGCCAGTTTTATCAACAATAACTCTATCTATTTTTTGTTTTTTCAAAATCACCTTTCTAATATTCAGGTTGTCAAACTCCTCAAGAGAAAATAAATCAAAGTCAATAGACTCTCGGTGACCGATATGAAGCGCGGTGGCGGTTCCACCGACTAAACCGAAGTTTTTATTAGACCTTTTAATAAGCGGAAGAAGAGTAATTTGTTCTTTTGTTAAAACCTCTTTATGAAGCGCGTCAGGCATATTTTTTAAAATACAACTGAAAATAATTGAGAATCTCGGGGCGATAATTTATCCTCTTCCCTCTTGTCTGTTTTCTAAAAATATCAGCAACTTTCTCAATGCCTAAAATAGCGATTAACTTTTGAACATCTTCCCAATTGCCATAATTCAAAGTATGCTCCACAAGAGATTCGGGAGACAACTTTTCGAGATTCTTAACATACCACACAAGAGATTGTCTTGACTTTATAAAGTTTTTTAACTTATCATCCGTGGTGTTTTTCATTATACTTATTCTACCACGATTTTTTGTTTATTGCCATCTTCTCAAAACTACTGTTGCCCAGTCTCTTGACCAATGTTTTCCATCTTTGCCAATCCATTTTTGGAACGGGAAAGTGAAACCCATCTTAGGACGGGTAAAAATTTCTTGAGGCAACAATTCCCGTACCGCCTCAACCAATAATGGTTTGTTTATTTCTTTACCTAATTTTACATTCGGCGATAAGCCGCTTAAATATTCCACCAGCGGATGGTCTAAAAACGGCACTCTTACCTCAATAGAATGATACATTGACATAAAGTCAGTGTCTTTGAGAAGCTGGTTTTGGAGATAGAATTTGAGTTCAAGATAGGAAAGAAGATTGATTGGATCAATTTGGCGAGGTTCAACCTCCTGCGAATTAGCCGTTAATATTTGGGAGGTTGAACCTCGTGGGAGGTCGGACTTCCCCATATTGATTATAAAATCATTAACTTCCTTTTCGTCTATGTCCAAAATTTTTGCCGCTTCTTGCGGGGCAAATAGCCCTCTAATTCCTAAATAAAAACTTAAAATGTCGCTATTTTTGAGATAACTTAATTTTTTATAGCGTCCGCCAAATAAAGACGCCAAATCCAGTGATGGTTTTAAAAATTTCGGCAAATTCTGAATTTTTCTCAATATCTTTGCTTTTCTAAAATGCGGATAGCCCAAAAAAATCTCGTCAGCACCCAAGCCGGATAAAACAGTTTTTAAGCCTACTTGTTTTGCTGCCTTGGCAATAAAAAAAGTATTGACCCCGTCAATGGTCGGCTGATCCATTGCTTCAAAAATCTCATCAAAACTTTCCTCAAAATCTTTTTTGGTTATTTTTATTTTACAATGGTCGCTGCTTATTTTTTGAGCGACTAAATCGGAATAATACTCTTCGGAGAATTCTGGTTCGTCAAAGATAATTGAGAGAGTAGTTAATTTTTGGAAGTCCGACCTCCTGACATTGCCGTCAATATTTGGGAGGTCGGACTTCCCCATATTGTAAGCGGCAAGCGCCGCAATTACTGACGAATCCAATCCCCCGCTTAAAAAAACGCCAAGCGGCGCGTCGCTGATAAGATGAAGATTAACTGATTCTTTAAGGCGCTGCCGAACTTCGTTAATAATATTATGGAAGTTATTATGGAAGCTCAACTTCCTTAGATTCCTTAGAAAATTAGAACGGTCTAACGCGTTAGACCGTCTGATATTGAAAAAATCCAATGAACTATAATATTGAACCATCTTTTGCCTTCCATCAGCTTCCCTTACTAAATAATGACCGGACGGAATCGCGAAAACATTTTTAACCGTCGTGAGCGGCAAAGGGACGGAGCCGAAAAGCAGAAATCCAATCATCGCCTGCGGATTTTTTTCAACCCGAAAAAGCCCGCTTTTCTCAAGCGCTTTTACGGTTGACGAGAAAATCAATTTTTCATTGTCAGCGTAATAATAAAGCGGTTTAATCCCGTATCTGTCTTTAACTAAAAATAATTTTTTATTTTTTTCGTCCCAAAGTCCAAAAGCGAACATTCCGCGCAACATTGAGAATGATTTTTCTCCGTACTCGGCGTAAAGCACCAGAATGACTTCGGTGTCGGTTTTGGTCTTAAATTTATAACCTTTTTTCTCTAAATCTTTTCTTAATTCCAGAAAATTATAGATTTCACCGTTATAGGTTATTACCAATTTTTGGAAGTCCGACCTCCTGAAATTAGCGTCAATATTTGGGAGGTCGGACTTCCCTACATTGAAAACCATCGGCTGGTGGCCGGCTTTTGATAAATCAATAATTGACAATCTTCTGTGACCTAAAGCTCCAAACGTTGAGAAGACGCCTTCGTCGTCAGGGCCGCGATTTTTTTGCGAAGCATTCATTTTTTTAACCGTTTCTTTTAATTCCGCTTCGTCAATTTTTTTTGTTTGATAAATTCCACAAATACCGCACATATAATTAAAAATTCTAAATCCTAAACACTAAATCATTTTTTGCTTTATTAACTTATTATTAATTTCATCAACTTTCTCAATTAATCCTAGATTAACACGGAGTTTTTTAGCGTATTGAATTAAGGCTTTTGTGTCTTTGAGAAGACAATCTCCGCCGTAACCACGATAGCCATCGCTAAAAATATCAAAATGGCTATAGCCAATCCGCTTATCCTGAATTACGCAATCCTTTACCATCTTATAATTGATTCCTTTCAATTTTCGACATAAATCATAAATTTGATTGGCAAAAATTACCCGGGTAGCCAAAAAAGTATTAATGAAATATTTTACCATTTCGGCCTCTCGGGCTTTAATAATTTTTTTAAAGGAGGCTTTTGGTAAAATATTAAGAATTTTTGGGGCTATTTTCTTGCTCCTTTTACCAGTATAGCCGACAAGTTGCATCGGCGGTCTTAAAAAATCTTTGACAGCTGTTTTGGCTCTTAAAAATTCGGGGTTGAAAAGAATTATTTTTTTAGGATAAAGTTTCTGAAATCTATCGGTAGAACCCGGCAGGGCGGTTGATTTAATTACAATGATTTTGCCATCTTTAATATTTTTTAACGATTCTCTGACTGCCGAATCATCATAACCTCGACCGTCTTCACGAAAAGGCGTTGGAACAGCAATAAAAATGATATCCGCCTGATTTACTTCGTCTATTGAGCCAATTTTCTTGTGCTTATCATAAAAAAATAACTCGTAACGATTTTTTTGCTTTTCAAACCAATTCTTTACTGCTCCGCCAACATAACCAAGACCGATAATTCCAATTTTTATCTTTTTATTTGCCATATTAAAACTTCTTATAATTTCATAGCTTTAAGGTTTTGAAATATTCTATGGTTTTTATCAATCCGTCCTCCAAGGATATTTTCGGCTCCCAATTTAGTTTTTCTTTGGCTAAGGTGATATCAGGTTGTCTTTGTTTGGGGTCATCAGCCGGCAATGGTTTAAAAATTATTTTTGATTTTGAACCGGTTAACTTAATTACTTTTTTGGCGAGTTCAAGAATGCTAATTTCTATCGGATTGCCTAAATTTACCGGACCAGCAAATTCATCCGGACTGTTCATTAATTTAATCAAACCTTCAATTAAATCGTTAACATAACAAAAACTTCTTGTTTGACTGCCATCACCATAAACCGTAATGTCGTCTCCTTTCAAAGCTTGGATAATAAAATTACTGACAACTCTGCCATCGTCGGGACGCATTCTCGGACCATAAGTATTAAAGATTCTGGCAACTTTTATTTTTAATTTATGCTGACGCCAGTAATCAAAAAATAAAGTTTCGGCGCAACGTTTTGACTCATCGTAACAAGACCTGATTCCGATCGGATTCACATTGCCCCAATAAGTTTCCGGTTGAGGATGAACCATTGGATCGCCATAAACCTCAGAGGTGGACGCCTGAAGAATTTTCGCTTTCACTCGCTTTGCCAATCCTAACATATTAATAGCGCCATGAACCGAGGTTTTAGTGGTTTGGACCGGGTCAAATTGATAATGAATCGGCGAAGCCGGACAGGCCAGGTTATAAATTTCATCAACTTCCACATATAAAGGAAGGCAAATATCGTGACGGATAATTTCAAAATAGGGATTGTTTAAAAGATGGGCAATATTCGCTTTAGAACCGGTATAAAAATTATCAACGCAAAGGATTTCGTGGCCCTCGTTTAATAATCTTTCGCATAAATGCGAACCGATAAACCCGGCTCCGCCGGTAACTAATATTTTTTTCATAATGATTTAATAATTTCTTTTATTCTTTCATCTTCCGGCCAGTATTTTAAAATGGTTTCGCTGATTTGTTTAAGTTTTTCAGTATCGCCTTTTAATTGATAGAGATTAAAAAGTTCATATAAAACCGGCGGTAATTTAGGAGCAATTGATAGAGCCTTCCGAAAATATTCTTCAGATTTTATAAAATCACTTTCTTTGCCTGATTTTTTCCATAAGCTTTCATATATTTGTCCTAATATTATTAAATGTTTGACATCGTCTTTTTTTAATTTTGATTCCATATATTCCCCTAAAAATCGCGAGGCAATTTCCGGTTGATTTTTATCATCAATTGGGTTTATCAAAACATTAGCCGCAAATTTTGCTGTTTCTTCGTCGCCAATCGGCGAATAAAAATTAAAAATTTTGCCAAATTCTTCTTCAAATTGTTTCGGCGTTTTAATTAAAGAAATTTTGCTTATTACAGAAATATAACGCTGCGCCTTTACAAAAGGCAAGTAAGAGCCGAAATAAATGGCGAATAAAACAATAACAATGACTATGACAATGACAATTTTTTTAATCATATATGAATATCTGCTTTTAATTTATAGGTCGCAAATGCCAAAAACATAAACAAATTAATATAAAGCGGTAGAATTTCAAATAGAACAATGCCTTGAACAAGATAAGCGATAGGCAGGGCAAAAATTAATACCCTTTGAACTATTGACCATTGACTATTGACTATTGACTGCTGTTTGTTTCCGCGTTTATCCGCTTCTAAAAATTTCTGCTCCGCGTTAATCCGCGTTTTTCTAAGAAATTGCCAATAAAACACTGCAAAAATCGCCAAATAACTCAATAACCCCAAAATGCCGGTTTCGGCTAAATAATCAAAATAAATGCTGTGCGCGCGGTCAAACCAAGCGCCAAAACCGGCTTGAGGACTAAAGTATTTAATCGGAAAATGTTTTTCAAAAATTTGGGAAAAATTTTCCGGTCCCCAGCCAAACAAGGGCCTTTCTTTCCATCCCTCAATCGCGGTTTGCCACATTAAAATTCGATGCTGCCAACTTTCAGCCGAAAGAGTGATTTGAAAAAGCCGAGAACCGGGCAATGACTTTATAATAGGCGCGTCTTTGAAATAAATCATTAAACTCACTGCCATAACGCCAACTAAAATTAATCCAATTAATGGCTTGCGGTATTTTTTATATTGAAAAGCAAAATAAAACGCGCCAAAGATAATAGCGGCAATTAAACCCAAAAAGGCGCCTCTGGTAGCGGCCAACCAAAAGAAAACAAGAAAAAGAATGATTGATAATAATAACACTGATTTATACAGATTTTGACTGATTAATGCGGATTTTTTATCCGTATAAATCCGTTTTTCATCCGTATTAATCCGTGTTTTTTTAATCAAGAGATAGCCGGCGTAAAACAAAGTAAAAACCAAATAGGTGGCGGTGTAAGCAGGATTGCCTAAAGAACCGCTAAAGCGAGAGGTAGGACCTAATGAAAACGGGTCGCCAATAAAATTTTTAAAGGTTTGAAACCAGGGTCCGCCTCGGCCGGTTAATTCTCTAATCTCAAAACCATTTTCTGTTCTTGCTATCATCTCGGCATCAATATATTTTAAACGAGCGCCAATGCTGTAAAAAATCACCAAACTAGCCGCTAAAACCGAAACCCAAAACAATTTCCGCCAATCTTTTTCTTCCCGAAACAAAATTACCAAAAGCAAAAAGAAAACGCCTAAATGAAGAATCTGCAAACCGCCTTCGCCCCGCTCAAAATTGGACCAAAAAGAAAATTTCGGGTCAACGCCGAAAAAACAAGCCAATAAAAAAATCAAAACAAAAATAGTCACCGCAATAACTAATGGTTTTTTAAAAATACTCAGCAACCGACGGCTCATCTCTGAAAGCTTATCCTGAAAAAGCAGACCGAGAAGAAAAAAAATCAGTGCCAAAGCAACAGCTGTTCTAAAAAAAACATATTTGCCGACAATAAAAGGAAAAAGGGTGGAGGGTGTGACAATCATCACCGCCAAAGGCACGAGAAAAAGAAAAAATTTTGATATTTTGAAATAATTCATGGACATAGACACTGATAAATACCGATAACACTGATTAATACTGATAATACATAATATGTAGTATA
>Ga0210051_1005204_pt1 | contig 12516 bp, 11 predicted proteins | sample CryGey092014_all_FD_185464 | JGI IMG/M metagenome (GOLD analysis project Ga0210051, IMG submission 185464) | Groundwater microbial communities from aquifer - Crystal Geyser CG23_combo_of_CG06-09_8/20/14_all (SPAdes) (version 2) | ecosystem: Environmental > Aquatic > Deep subsurface > Groundwater...
AGAGGAACTGCTCCCATAATCATAAAAGAGTGGGGAAGGACAGTAGTGCCGATTAGAGCGATCGTTGAAGTGCTGGGTGGAACAATAGGCTGGGACGGAAATATAAGAAAAGTAACAATTAATTTTAAGGATACAACTATTGAGTTATGGATAGATAATCCAAAAGCAAAAGTGGATGGAAAAGAAACGTGGATAGACTCCGACAACCATAATGTAAAACCGATAATCCAAAACGGCAGGACTATGCTTCCTTTAAGGTTCGTTGCAGAATCTCTTGGCTGTGATGTATGGTGGAATGATACGGCTAAAACGATTACGATTAAGTACCCAAAGGAAGGATAGAATGGCAAGGAAGAAAAAAGAACCTAATGTAAAAGTATTTTTATTTAATTTAGTGCTTGCAGTTGTTGGAATCATTGTTGTTTATCTTGCTCTCATGAATTCTGCATGGGTTAGTGAGCATATAATGAAGCTAATATTTGCACCAATTTTTAAGAATTTTGGCATTATACTGAAATAGGCTTGGAAATTAGCCTTGACAAAGATTTTAATTTAGCAATAATTAATATTGAAAATAGATTTATTTACCAATTTAAGAAATGCCGCATTATTTAGACAAAAGGGGGAGCGGTGAATGTTCTTGACAAAATGAATTATATGAGAGATAATTCGTGCAGTTTTATGATTTTGGAACATAGGCGAACCGTTCGCCTATGCCTAAGTTAATGAAATACTTCTAATGAGAGGGCTGAATATGAAATTTTCTCAAAGAATAGGTAAAGAGCCAGTAAAAACTGAGTTTCAAATCGAATCAATGGATAATGATTTAAGAACGGCTTTATGGAATGCTTTTCAAATATTTTTTCTCGATAATGTCAAATCGGATTGGATTTCATATTCTGCTTATAAATTCTTTTTTAAGATATTGTGGATTGATTTTTTTAAATTTCAAGTAGATGATATTGATAATGATTTTCAAGATACACATGAAATGATTAAGAAATGGTTTTTTGGGTGGGAATGGTACAAAGTTTATGATTTTATAGAGTTTATCGCGCAAGTCGATAGTCCTGTAAATAAAGAGAATTTTATAAAATATTGTAATAAAATGATGGAAAGAGAGTTATCGGGGTATAGATTCGTCGGTGATATGATTGCTAAAATTACAGATGAAAATGAGTTAAGTGCAATAGAGGAAGCTATAGAGAACTCCTCTAAAACCAAATTGTCCGGGGTAAATTTGCATTTAAAATCTGCTTTAGCAAAATTATCAGACAGAAAAAGCCCAGACTATAGAAATTCCATCAAAGAATCTATTAGTGCCGTGGAGGCAATATCTATAATTATTTCAGGAAATCCGAAAGCAAGCCTCGAGCAGGCCTTAAATACTATTGAGCAGAGTCTTAGGTTGCATAGAGCGCTAAGAAACGGTTTTATTTCGATATACGGATATACAAGTGATTCAGGAGGTATTAGGCATGCTTTACTTGGAGAGTCTAATATTGAATTTGAAGATGCAAAGTATATGCTCGTATCGTGTTCTGCTTTTATCAACTACCTTATTATGAAAGCAGAGAAAGCGGGGATTAAATTTTAAAGTGCTACTTACTGCGCATAACAGCGTGTTTGCGGTTGGCTTAACTTACCCAAATACTTTCTCACTTACAGACATACGGAACATTATATGCAGCGCTAATGAAAAATGGAGGATGAAATAAATGGCAACTTTAAATTTTAAAGGAAAGACTTTTGTTCAGAATCATCATCTTACGGTGAATTATCATCAACTTATCCCGAAGAAAGATGAGAGTTTAACAGACAAAGTTAGTCTTAATGATAGTCTCATAATTCACGGTGATAATCTCAAAGCTCTAAAAGCCCTTCTTCCAACTTATGCTGGGAAGGTGAAATGCATTTATATAGATCCTCCATACAACACCGGCAACGAAAGATGGGTCTATAATGACAATGTAAATTCTCCAATGATGCAGGAATGGCTGGGAAAGGTTGTTGACAGAGAAGACCTAACCCGCCATGACAAGTGGCTCTGCATGACAATGCCAAGGTTGAAGTTGTTAAGAGAATTATTAAGTGAAGATGGAGTTATTTTTGTGAGTATAGATGACAATGAGGTCCATCATTTAAGAATGCTGATGGATGAGGTGTTTGGAGAGGAGAATTTTTTAGTTGAGTTTATATGGAATAAGAAAAATGTAGTACAAAACGATGCAAAATTTGCGTCAGTAAATCATGAATATGTTTTGTCATATAGAAAAACGGGCTTATGTGAAAAGTTTAACTTTCTTTTGAGAAGCGAAACTGCTAATGCTCGATATGAAAATCCGGATAACGATCCTCGTGGCCCTTGGACAAGCGTAGCATTACAAGCGAAAAGCGGTTCTGAAGCTGGAGTTTATGAGATTACTTTCCCTAATGGTGTAAGCTGGAAGCCTGTTCCAGGGACATATCCACGCCTTACAAAAGAAGCTTTATTAAAAGGATACAAAGAAGGAAGATTATGGTTTGGTAAATCAGGCAAGAATGTTCCTAGATTAAAAAAGTATTTAAGCGAAGTGCAGGAAGGGATGGTAACTAATAGTATCTTATTAAATTCGGAAGTCGGTTCTACGCAATCAGCAAAAGAATTATTAAAGTTTATACTAGAGGAAAATATTTTTGAAACACCAAAACCTATTGGACTTGTAAAAAGATTTGTTGAGTTAACTTGCGATAAGGATTCTATAATCCTCGACTCTTTCGCTGGCTCTGGCACTACTGCACATGCTGTTTTAGATTTAAACAAAGAAGATGGTGGAAACCGTAAATTTGTTTTGGTTGAGTGCGAAGACTATGCAGACACAATTACTGCTGAAAGAGTGAGAAGGGTAATCAAAGGTGTTCCCAATGCAAGAGATGAGAAATTAAGAAAAGGTCTCGGTGGGACATTCAGTTATTTTGAACTTGGTGACCCAATTGAAATGGAAAGCATCTTAGAAGGTAACAAACTCCCAAGTTTCATTGAACTTGCCCGATATGTTTTTTATACTGCCACTGGTGAAGAATTTGGCCCTGAAAGAGTTGATGAAGCAAGAAATTTTATTGGTGAATCAAAAGAATATGAAGTTTATCTATTCTACAAGCCAGATATTGAATATCTTAAATCAACTGCACTAACCCTTGAGAGAGCAAAGAATTTAGGACCTTACAAAGAAAAAAAGAGATTAGTTTTTGCTCCAGGTAAATATCTTGATACTGATTATCTTTTAGAATATCATATCGACTATTGCCAATTGCCGTTTGAAATATACAAATTAAGGGATTAACCTGTTGAGAAAGAATGCAGGTTACAAAGGAATAAAAATGAAAAGAACAGATATTGAAAAAAAGCAAATTCAAGAGTATGAAGAGTCGCTTTCTTCCATCATAAAGAAGGTTGAAGAGAGCAAGCATAAAGCTATTACTACCGTAAATAAATTATTGATTGAACTTTACTGGTTTACTGGCGAGATTATTGTGAATCTTCAAGAAAGGAGTAAATGGGGCGCTGGGGTGGTTGAAAAATTATCGCAGGATTTGAGAATGAAGTATCCTGAACAGAGTGGATTTTCGATTCAGAATTTATGGCATATGAAAAAGTTTTATTTAACTTATCACGATAAACCAATTCTCCAGACACTGTCGGGAGAATTAAGTTGGTCACACAATGTTATTATTTTAGATAAAACAAAAACAATGGAAGAAAAAGAATTCTATTTGAGAATGTCTATAAAGGAACGATGGTCTTTCCGAGAGCTCCATCGTCAAATTGACTCTGCCTATTTTGAAAGATTTGCCTTGTCCCAAAAGCCAGATAAACTAATGAAAATAGAACAGGATAAACTTGCCATTCCAGCCGAGGATATACACCGCCATCTTAAGGACGAATACATTTTAGAATTTTTAGACCTATCAAAGACCTTCTCAGAGAAAGAATTGCGCAAGGCGATCCTTAACAATCTCAGGGATTTTTTCTTAGAATTTGGTAAGAATTTGTCTTTTATTGGAGAAGAATATCCATTGGTGATAGACGGGGAAGAATACAGAATTGATTTGCTCTTTTTCCATAGAGAACTCAAATGTCTTGTCCCGGTCGAGCTTAAAATAAGTGAATTCAAGCCTGAATATGTAGGTAAGATGCAATTTTATCTTGCGGCTCTTGACGAAAAGATAAAACTCCCTGATGAAAATCCATCGGTTGGTTTAATTCTTTGTCGTTCTAAAAAAGAAAGTATAGTTCGCTTAACTTTAAGTAACGCCCATAAGCCAATGAAAATTTCCGTCTATCAGACCAAACTACCAGATAAAAAACTTATTCAGCAGAGATTAGAAAGAATTAAACTACCAGAAAAATTGTTAAAAATGGACGAATAATAATGGAACTTAAAGAATATCAAAAAAAGACATTAGAGCAGGTTAAACATTATCTTGAAATACTTGCTGTATTTAAAGAAAAAAATAAGAAGTTAATAGATGAAGACCCGGATTTATCGATAAATTTCCCATTAAAAGCCTGGGGAAAAGTTGTAAGTACAACTTATCGTTCAAAGAAAAATGGATTAGGAGAAGAATTACCAGATTTTTACCTTAAAATTCCCACCGGTGGTGGCAAGACATTACTTGCCTGCCATACGATTGATCTGATAAATAGGACTTATCTTAAAAAGCAAACAGGAATTGTCCTCTGGATTGTACCAACGACGCAGATTTACAGGCAAACTCTTGCCAATTTAAAAAATCGTGAACATCCTTATCGTCAGGTTTTGGATATTTCAAGTGGTGGAAGAACAGTTATCTTAGAGAAGATGGATAGGTTCACTAAATTAGATGTAGAGGAAAATCTTGTGGTAATGCTTTTGATGTTGCAGTCAGGAAGCAGGCAGAATAAAGAAGTCTTAAGGGTCTTTAAGGATAATGGTGGTTTTGCTGATTTTTTCCCGCCAGAAGATGATAGAGAAGGCAACGAAAAACTTTTAAAAGAATTTTCTAATTTAGATTTTTTTGGCGATAAAAATGGTTTTTATGGCAGAGTCGTTAAAACTTCGCTTGGTAATACTTTGAGAATCCTGAAGCCTATAATCATAATTGATGAAGGGCATAAGGCATACAGCGAAATTGCCCAAGATACAATTAGAAATTTTAACCCATCAATAATTGTGGAGTTGTCAGCCACCCCACCTCAAGACAGTAATAATCTGGTTAATATTACTGGACAGGAACTTAATCGGGAAGAGATGATTAAGCTTGATTTGCATATCACTATTAAGGCAAGTGTTGATTGGAAAGACGCAATGCTTGCATCTTTGGAGAAACGAAATCTTTTAGAGCAAAAAGCTAGAGAATATGAAGCGAATACTGGAGAATATATCCGCCCAATTTGTCTTGTCCAGGCGGAACGAACAGGCAAAGAACAAAGAGGAACAAGGTATATACATGTAGAAGATGTCAAAGAATACTTAATTAAACAGTGCGGAATTTTAGAAGAAGAAATAGCCATAAAAAGTAGTGAAAAAGATGATATTGAGGGAATTGACCTCTTAAGCAAAGATTGTCCGATTCGATATATTATTACAAAACAGGCCTTGCAGGAAGGCTGGGATTGTCCTTTTGCTTATCTTCTTACAATATTGACCAATCCAAGTTCTCAGCTAAGTATTACTCAATTGGTTGGAAGAATTTTAAGACAGCCAAAGGCAAGAAAAACAAAGGTGAAAGAACTTGATGAGAGTTATGTCTTTTGTTTTCGCCAGAAAGCAAGGGAACTTTTAGAAAATGTAAAAATAGGGTTTGAGGTAGAAGGGCTGGGGGATTTGGCAAGCAGGGTATCGGTGGACGAAGGAGATATGGAAGGCGTAGAGGCAACAAAAGAAAGGGCTGTTGGTTATAGAGAGATATTTAAAAAGTTTGAAGGTAACATTTATCTTCCTAAATTTGTTATACAGGAAAGCGAAAGTTGGCGAGATACAAATTATGAGATGGATATTTTGAGTAGAATTGATTGGAGCAAAGTTGATCTTAGGTCATTAGTAGATGTTCCATTAGCAGAAATAAAAGCAAGGGAAGAAAAAGTCACGGTAGGACTTAGTGAGGATAAAAAGAAGGTAATTGAGGCTAAAGAATTTATTTCCGGAGAAGGTGGATTGGAAATCAACAAGGTTTTTATCACCAGACAAATTTTGGATATTGTGCCAAATCCGTGGATAAGTTATGAGATTGGCAAAAGAGCAATAGACATCTTTTTATCAAAGTATGATGAAAAAATAGTTACAAACAATCTTGTTTTTATTATTGAAGAATTAAGAAAGCATCTTGAAGAAGAGCGGGATAGGTTAGCTGAACAAGTATTTAGAGGGTTGATTGAGCAAAAAGTCTTATGGTTCTTTTTACTTTCTGATAAGGGTGGGTACAAATTGCCAAGCAGGATAAAGGTGAAAAAAACTTCTAAATCGCTTGTAAGACAGGATAACACTGCAATACAACGAAGCCTGTTTGACTTTGTTCCAGATGAAGAATTTAATGAGATGGAAAAGTCTGTGGCAATTTACCTTGATGAGCAGGAAAAGCTTTTGTGGTGGTATAGGAACTTATCAAGACAAGATTATTATGTACAAGGCTGGAAGAAACATAAAATTTATCCCGACTTTATTTTTACTGATACCGGTGACAAAAAACAAGATGATTACAATAAGGTATATATAGTTGAGACAAAAGGGTTACATCTAAAAAATGAAGACACTGATTATAAAAAGAATGTTTTTGATTTTTGTAATAAATTGGGACTGCAGAAAGATTGGAGAGAATTAAATTTAGAATTTGCCGAGAAAAAAATTGAATTTCAGGTAATTTTTGAAGACGAGTGGAAGGTGAGGATCAATAAAATATTCGGGGTTTAATCTGTTTAAAATAGGCATGGCATACGACAGTTGTAAAAAACTCTGCTTTGTTTCACCTAATTTGCCTTCGGCAAAACTTCCTCTTACACTCTACCCTGTATACGCCATGTTAGGGGGAATTAGTGGGGCATAATATGATGACGAAAAAGAACGAAAAGAATTTTAGGATAATAGCGCTCATCAAGTGTAAAGGAGATACTTTACAAAATATGTCAATTTTGTGGTATAAACAAACTTGTTTGATTATGAACAAGTTATACACTAACTTCTGGTGTTACTGATTGGAACTACTAATGATAAAACTAAATGGCCATAATTATAAATTATGCCTGCTCGATACTAATGTAGTTAGTGAGATGATAAAAAGACCAACTGTTGAGTTTCGCACTATTTTCAATAGATTTATCGTTTCAGATCATTTGCTATGCCTTTCCGTTTTCACTATAATAGAGCTTCGACGTTCTCCTCAGATTTATGAGAAGTTCTTGGATTTTTTCTCTTTCTTGCCATCCATTTTTCTAAAAGGGTATGAGCAATTACTTGAGGCAGAAATTGATCACTATCCAGATCCGAGTAATATTGATCCTACACTAGTAGCCCCATGGGGTATTCAGCTGCCGCCAGGTATGACTCGAAAGGAAGCTCTTGCACATCTCTTTGAAACACAAATGTTCTGCAGAAGGGAACAGAAATGGCAACGAAGCCAGGCAAGCATATTAAGGGGTATGCTGAGCTTATTGCAAAATTATTCACCAAGGAAAGATGGCCGATACACACCAATGATGATATCAGGGTTCGTGAAGAAAGTAACTTCATATCAAATCAAGCTACGAGCACCGCAGTTCTTCCAAAAATACAGACTCTCCGAGGACAAAATTGAAGTAGATGCGTTCCCTTCAGTCAAAATGATGACATTCAATGTGTTCTATAAATTCTATCCAGATAGACGGAAGGCCTTGAAATCAGATGTGTTGGATATCATAATTTCGTCTGCAATACCCTATGTTGACGTCATATTGACAGAAAAGCATCAAGCTGAGATCCTCCGGAAAACGAAGAAGCAAGACCATTTCATCGACCAAGTGGAGGTGTTTACATTAGCGGATCTCAGACCAGGAAATACAATTAGTGCTTAACAATTTTTCACAATTCAGGCATTCAATCCTAAGCGTTTACTACGCTCCTTTATTTAGCTATACTAAGTTTCAAGCGTATAAGTCTTGAACATATATTAAATTCTAAATCACATTTCGTTGCCTTGTTTAATTTTCACTTTTCAAAATATTTTGTATTCAGTAAAATATTTACAAGTAAAAAATTAAGAGATATAATATTGTTATAATGAAAATGACTACAAAAAAATTTGGAACAACATTTAGATGTATAAAAGAACTACTTGGATTAAGAGTAAGTTGCATAAACAACTACCTTGGGGCAATCTTTTTGAAAATCAAGGAAACACTAAAAAGGAAAGAAAAACTTTAATTTGTAATTGGTGTTAAAATGATAAAGATATCCAAAAAAAATGTCATGAAAATAGTTACAAAATTCTATTTGGAATCTAATGATTTCAATGGCATCTCCATCTTAATTTTGTTGGAAAACTTCAATGAAGATAGAACGAAATTAAAAGCTATTCTAAAGGAACTGGTTGAGGAAGAGCTTGTTGGTGTGATTGATGAAGATACTGATATTAATCCGCATGTTAATCGTAGAGGATTCGAACAAAAGGAGAAACAACTTCCAAAACTTGATAAAGACTTATCCTATCATATTTGTATATATCCAACCCCAAAATATCTCAAAGCTGTAGTAAACCCACGTGATTATGAGAGCCAACCATATAAGCTCTGCTTAGCTTTTGGTGAACCACAATTGTCATACCGTTCCTTTGACTTGTCAGTTTTAGAATTCTACAGAAATGATCCAAGATACAGATACGAAAATGATGATATGCAAGGTCATATTTACTATAACTCAGAGGAAATGACTGAAAGTGATAAGGTTTTACTTCAAACTTTTGGATTTTCATATGATAACGATTTCAATCGAGCAGTTGCAGTATTCCTTCGTTATCTTGTAGATTTGACACTAGAACATCAACAAATTTGGAAAGCAAAGGAGCTGCAGGGTGACTACAAGTTACATCCAGATTATTACCGTACGACAATTATTGGTGATTGGCCCGAAAGAGAACCAATTTGCACTGCTTTTGTAGAAGAAATCTATATTATTAACCAAATGGTTGCATCAATGGGAAGACCGCCACTTTTCAGAGACGATTTTGGTGAATATGGTAAAAACAGGCCAAAGCATTTTGGTTTCCTCATCAGACCAACGCTAAAAGAATTCAATGATTTCATGCTGTTATTGGACAAGATGCTGTCAGATAATATAAATAAAAAATTTTTTCAGAATGAAGTGCCTTATGAGAATGAAACTAAACGAAAAGACGGTAAGATTAAAGTCACCCAAAAAGGGACATTGCAGATCCTTGATGATTGGATAAGAAAGTTTTTTAGAACCAACGATTGGAAGCCTTGGGAAGAAACAATAACAACTCTTCGAAAAATTCGAAAAATGAGACAAAAGCCTGCACACTCAGTAAATGAAGATGTGTTTGACCAAAAGTATTTTAAAGAACAACGAGAGATTATTAAATCAGCATATTCTGCCGTGCGAACCCTTCGGCTTATGTTTGCAAATCATCCAAAAGTGCGAGATGCAGCTATAGAAATCCCAGATTGGTTAAAAAATGGCAAGATATGGACGATATAATTCGTAAATTTATAACATGGCAATTTAGAGACATAAACAAAATAGTTTTTATGAAAAAGTTAGATGAATTTGTGGGAGGTAGATATGAAAAATCATGAGGTCGAATCTAAAGTAATAAACATCATAGATAGGGTTCTCAATAAGCAACCAATAGAGGACGATACTGTGGAGCTTAAATCAAAATGGCCTGAAGATTCGCGCTAATTCTTCCCACAAGAGACACTTGTTTAAATCTTTTAAATTTTTTATGATCCCTATACATTATTGACAAACATTTTCATTTGGCAATAATTAATATTGAGAATGTATTTTTACATTTAGGCAGTAATGCATGATTAGATAAAAGGAGGAATAGTATGAATAGTTTAAACAAAGGGATATATATTCAAAGTACTTCGTATATCCTCCTAAATTTGGAGGATATACGACATTGATGTCGTATATGAACGAGTTAGACGACATTGCCAAAATAAGGAGTTAAATTATGTTTAAAACCAATGGTAATAATTTATTTGGCGGGAATTGGTTAAGTAAGTCTTTGTTTGTCTTATCTCTTATTTTCCTTTGCCTTACGGTTATAACCTTTATGTCTAAAATACAGATATACGATCCTGTATCTAAAGAAATAATATCTTCAGAAACCCCGTGGAAAATCGCGATATTATGGCTTACTCTCAGCTTTATTACTGCTATCATTGCTTATCGCCTTGCAGGTGGCAAGCGGAATCCAACTATCTGGAAAGGAAAAGATTTATATGAATTAATAAAACATGCAACATTATCGGGGGAAGCCAAGATCGGGTTCCATTCTCTTAGAGATCAAAGGTTATTATTGGCTAAACTGGAATCAATAGGGATAAAAAAGAGACCATCTGAAGACATTCGTCAATTTATTAGAAATAAGATTGTTATAGATCGTCGGGCATTTGACATTTGCCAAGATGATACAATTATTCAGATGATCCATAATGGCAAAGAATGGTTCTGGGATGGATATGGGCACAAAAAGACTGCACAATATTTTCATGAAGCTGAGATTATATTTGATATCAAGTCATCTGCTGATTATATGTTTTTGGAAGTCCTTGAGGGTTTGAAAAAATAAAAATACAGAATTTATGGCAACGTCGCCTAACAGCGGATAAAAGGAAAATCAAAGATTTCCCCAAATTGCCTTTGACAACTTCTTTTATGCTGGGAACGTTATCGGAAATTGGATATTTTGAAATTCTGTAGTTAGACATGAATAACTTAACAAATAATAAGTTATGGATTTCTTTCTTGCCGTGGGCTGAGTTAAAAGAGAGTGTAAAAATTGGTCCAATAACATTTTGGCCATACTTTGGAGAAGACAATCAAAACAAAATCGCTGATCCAGAAATAAAAGCGTCTTTAAATAAGTTGTTTGATTCGTTTGTAGACAATCAAGGGAAACCAGTAGAGACAATAACGATATGCTCCTATAATAATGACAATTTATACGAATTAACTGATTCTAAATATAAAATTCTAAGAGAGGTTGTCGATATATTAATATTCAGTTTCATTGCATCTGCGACGAAAATAATTGTTTCTAATAGAAACCACGGGGGAGGATGGCTTCCTCCAACTGCAGATACTTTTGAACTATTTTCTTTTCGTTTGCCTGATTCTCTTCAAGATAATTTTATTTCATTCCAAATTGATTACTCCATTGGTCCCTCTATTAACGTATATGAAATTGGGAATTTTAAACTTCCCAAGCCGTATACAACAGGCGGACCATTATGGCTTGGCTTTGATGAGAAACTTATTGATGGTTTTGATAACTGTTTCTCTCATAAATTTCATGAAGAGGATGAACGCAACAGATTATTTCGAAGCCTTGAATGGTTTAGGTTAGCACATGAAAATGCTCAATTTTCTAAACTTTCTAAAATAGTCATGATGGCAACAGCTTTTGAAATCCTGCTCAAATTCGGGAAAGAAAAAAAGGAAGACTTCGTTAAATATATGGAAAATAATATTGCTTCTGATCATTTTCTTAAAGATACTCGGACCGATAAGAAGGAAAAACACTATACTTACAGTTTAGCAGGTTGGTGGGCATGGGATTTTTACAACCTTAGAAACCATATTGTGCACGGAGATAATATTTCGGCAGAGGAATTAATTTATAATAAGGATCCGATTAGCCATCTTGTTGTTGCCGACCTTGTCTTCTCGGAATGCATCATACAAAAACTCATTGACTACAATTGCATTGGCAATGATATACATTCTTCGGAGGTACTTAATAATCTGTATCAAAATAATGAATCTAAAGATAAGTGCATCGAGTCCTGGATTAAATGGACTTTTGGATTTGATGCTATATACGAAGCTCTTGGTTGGATTCATAATAAATAACGCCCAACCCCTATTAACATAATACCAAATGAATTAACTTTTTTGCTTAAATTAACCTACTGCGAAATTACAGCATAAAGAGACAAATGAATTAAAGACTGAAGAACCCTCTCGCCCATCCTATTAAAGGAAGTTACTTCAAGCCGTATGCAGAAAAAGTGCATACCGCTTGAATAATTATATTAAGATGATATGCAGGTGTTAGCAGTACAAATGGACTTTTCACAAACGACGTTCAAAGACCATTTAAGAGTGCACTGCAAACCAGCATATCAAAGACAAAACAAAGACCAATATAAAGACAATCCTGAAATAAATTCAGGACAAGTTTTACTTACAGTTATGCAGGTGTTTAGCAATGCAAACGGACTTTTCCCCTGAAACAAGTTCAGGGTTATAGACTGATAAAGGCCTTGCACAC
>Ga0210051_1005206_pt1 | contig 12515 bp, 9 predicted proteins | sample CryGey092014_all_FD_185464 | JGI IMG/M metagenome (GOLD analysis project Ga0210051, IMG submission 185464) | Groundwater microbial communities from aquifer - Crystal Geyser CG23_combo_of_CG06-09_8/20/14_all (SPAdes) (version 2) | ecosystem: Environmental > Aquatic > Deep subsurface > Groundwater ...
AGAGAGAGCATTCTTTATATGTCTTTATCTAACGGGGCAAGCACTTTTAAAAAACAATTAATATGTGAGTAATTTTAAAATTGAAGTCCAACAAAGAAAAAGCAATTTTTAGAAGTCCCGTAAAGTTAAAATTTTTACCGTTTTGAGTATACCATTTAATATTTGTTATTTTGAAATTTCGGTAATGCCAATATTTATTTCAAAAATTAAAAAGGGAAAAAGATAAATGGGTATAATGATATTTATAAACGGAATGATTCTTGGTTTTTCGGCTTCAGTTCCACTTGGACCCATAGGACTTATCTGCATACAAAAAACATTGAATAGCGGACGTTGGGCGGGTTTGGTTTCAGGTGCAGGATCAGCAACATCCGACACTTTTTTTGCAATTATAGCTGCTTTTGGAATTAGTTTTATTTCAAATTTTATTGAGCAGCAGCAATTTATTTTACGAATGATAGGCGGTATCATTCTTGTTGTAGTAGGATTAAAAATATTTTTAACAAATCCTGCCATTCAAATTCGTAAACAAAGAAGGGGAAAAAATAATCTTTTGGGTGATTTTATTTCTATTTTTTTACTAACACTTTCAAACCCAATTACTTTTTTAGTTTTTGGAGCTGTGTTTGCAAGTTCAGGATTTATTAAAGAGGAAAACACTTTTCCCGATTTAGTTCAAATTGTAGTGGGCGTATTTGTTGGTGCTATGTTATGGTGGTTTATTCTTACAACTTTTATAAATATGTTCAGGGCAAAATTTCGCCTTAAAAGGTTGTGGTGGATAAATAAAATAACAGGTGCTGTAATTGCAATTTTTGGGATTGTAATTGTAGCAGTTTTGTTCTTTATCAGGGATTAGTGTCTGTCCGTAAAGTGATTATAGAAAAAATAGTTACTAATTGTACGAATTATAGCAAAAAAAAACGATTCGTGCAATTTGTAGCAAATATACATATTACGGACAGATTCTATTTAACGTTTTATAACTACTCAGCCACTCGGTTAACAAACGGTTAATAAAAGTTAAAAGCGGTTAAAAAACGGTTACAAGACGTAAGACAGGCCGGCTTACGAAAAATTAAAATTCTATCAGAATATAAGTTGGATAGAGAGGGTAAATGGAAAACCCGTTTCAAAAAGTAACCGATATTAACCGATGTTAACCAATATTAACTGATATTAACTGAATTATTGTTTAAATACTCTTTGGGCTGAGTAGTTATAACGTTTTTGATGCTATTTACCTCATTAATAATATTTCCATCGCACATCACAAAAATTTTGTCTGAAACATTTGCTAACTCAGTGTTATGTGTTACTATAACAAATGTTTGATTAAACCTTTCACGAAGTGACAGCAGTAAACTAAAAAATTCCTGAGTATTGGCAGAATCAAGATTTCCGGTGGGTTCATCGGCTAAAACTACTCCCGGGTTATTTATCAATGCACGGGCAATTGCCACTCTTTGGTTTTCGCCCCCCGAAAGCTCTTTTGGTTTATGTTGCGAGCGGTCGTTTAGATTTAAAAAACCAAGTAATTCGTGGGCGCGATGTTCAACTTCGGAGCGTGGTTTGTGGGCGATTAAACCCGGTATACAAACATTTTCGAGGGCTGTAAACTCTGGCAAAAGATGGTGAAACTGAAAGACAAAACCGATGTTTTGATTTCTGAATTTTGCCAGTTGTCGTTCGTTAAGATGTGATATCTCAATGTTGTTCATTACCACTTTGCCGCTATCGGGGCGACTAAGTGTACCAAGAATCTGAAGCAAAGTAGTTTTACCTGCACCGCTGGCACCAACAATAGAAATTATTTCGCCTTTTTCAATCCGCAAATTAATTCCTTTCAGAACCCTAAAGTTGCCGAAAGATTTTGTAATGCCGGTAGCTTCAATCATAGATTGCAAAAGTAAAAAAGAAACTGGAAAAAGTTTTTTACGCAAATTTCAGATAAAACTTTTGATTTATTTACCACATGCCCGGAACAATACTATTACAATAGTTACATTTTCCGTTTGAAATATGATTTTCAAGTACATTAAAGCCGGTACGTTTTATAAGTAACTCTTTGCAATTATAACAATATGTATTTTCACCATTTTGTTCACGCACATTTCCAAAATAAACATATTTAATCCCTTCTTGTTTTGCGATTTCCATAGCTTTTACAAGAATTTCTACAGGTGTCGGCGGTAAATCGTCAAGTTTGTAAGTTGGAAAAAATCTGCTGAAATGCAATGGTACGTCCGAAAAATTATTAGCAAAAAGCCAGTTGCACATTTCACGTATAGAGTTAAGATTATCTGACCATTCAGGAATTATCAAATAAGTGATTTCAAGCCAAACTCCCTTTTCGTGTAACATTATTAAAGTATCTAAAACGGGTTGCAGCGAACCTCCTGATATTTTTTTATAAATAGTGTTATCAAAAGTTTTAAGGTCTATGTTGGCAGCATCAAGGTATTGACTAAGCTCTGCAAGTGGTTTATGGTTAATGTACCCGTTGGAAACCATAATGTTATTAATTCCTTTGCTTCGGGCAATATTAGCGGTTTCGAGCATAAACTCAAAAAAAGCGACGGGTTCAGAATAAGTGTAAGAAATAGAGTTACAATTATTCTTAATGGCTTTTGTAACAATCTGTTCAGGAGATAAATAATATTGTTCCACACTTTCGGGGTCTTTTTGCGAAATACTGTAATTCTGGCAATTTAAGCATCGAAAAGTGCAACCGCCAATTGCTATGGAAAATGTTTCAGATGAGGGGGAAAAATGAAATAATGGTTTTTTCTCAATAGGATCGATGCTAATAGAACAAATATTTCCAAAAGCTTTTGTAAATAATTTATTTTCAACATTTACGCGGGTTTTGCAAATTCCGATTTTTTCTTTTTTTATTAAACATTCATGCGGGCAAAGTCTGCATTTTATACCATCTTGGGTTAACTCCCAATAAAGCGCAGGATGAAGTTTCAATTTATTGAGCATAGACAATGAATATAGGTTTATTTCAGGTTGATTATTTATTGTATTTCTTTTTATATCTGCGAATTGCAGAGAATAAAGATTTGTTTTCAATATTTTTTTTAAGAAATTTTCGAAGTTCACAGGTTGAATGAAATTCCTGCTTTATCAATTCCGATGAGAATCCGTAAAAACTTAACGTATCTCCAATTAAGTTAAAGGGATAAATAAGATATTCGTTTTTATTTTCTTCACCCGGAACAAGCATTTGAATGTTGGCGATTCTTTGTTTTCCAATGGTAGAAATAAATCCTTTAAATATTCCTAAATCTTTAAATGATACTTTTTCAGAATCGTTAAACTCGAGGTTTTGAATTAAATATTCCTTTTTGTTGAATGGTACAATAACCAATAAATGAGAATCAATACTTAATCCGTTCTTCGAAAAATCGTCGGTACCAATAAATTCCCAATATCCTGCAAGGCTGTCATCACAATATGACCGGCAAAGTTTTCCTGCAGGATATGGCGAACTAAGATCGTTGCACGAAGCCAAAGCTAAAGAGATGAATACAAAAAATAATAATCGCATTTTTATTGCATAAATTTTGAAGTAAAGATATAAAATATATTTTGAATTGTAAATTCTTACATTTGGGATTCAGGTATTAAGGATCTGTAAATAAATAAAGTGGATAAATGGATTGTAAAGACATATTAATTTTTTGAATGATTATCCCACCAAAGTACGAAAAAAATATTCACCCCGTAAAATAAATCTTGTTTTCACGGTATAAGTGTTAAAAGAATTATTCAACGGGGTAAATAAGTAGTAAAATATGGGGAATTATCCAACGGGGTAAACATTTTTTTAAATTGGTATAATCTGTGGCTAAAAAGAATATGGGCTGAATAGTTACAATTACTAATATTTAATTCTTTCATTTTCAAGTCAGTAATAACTATCTTGCTTGTTAATTTCTCTGTTAATAAAGAAATTCCTATTTTACTTACAAATAAAATATCTTTGCAAAAAATATCAGTGAATGGTTACTAATTATACCGAAGATACCATTAAAACTCTTGAGTGGCGTGAGCATATACGTCGGCGCCCTGGTATGTACATTGGGAAATTAGGTGATGGTTCCTCAAGCGATGATGGTATTTATGTACTTATTAAAGAAGTAATAGACAATTCTATAGATGAATTTGCTATGAACTTTGGCAAAACCATAGAACTTTCGGTAAACGATGGTGAGGTTTGCGTAAGAGACTTTGGCAGAGGTATTCCACTTGGAAAAGTTGTAGATGTGGCTTCAAAAATGAATACCGGCGCCAAATACGATTCCAAAGTTTTTAAAAAAGCTGTTGGATTAAATGGTGTGGGAATAAAATCTGTTAACGCACTTTCTCAATTATTTATAATTAAATCGTTTCGCGAAGGACAGGGCAAAATTGTTTCTTTTGCAAAAGGTAACCTTATAAGCGAAAAAGTAATAAAATCAACTAAAGAACCCAACGGAGTAGAAATATCTTTTATACCCGACGAAGAATTGTTTGGTAACTTCAAGTATATTCCTGAATATATTGAAAGCAGGGTAAAAAACTATGTTTTTCTTAATAGCGGACTCACGCTTAATTTTAACGGAACAAAGTTTATTTCAAAAAACGGTTTGCTCGACCTGTTAAATGAAAATATGAACTGTGAAGGGCTTTATCCAATAATTCACTTAAAGGGAGATGACATTGAAGTTGCTCTTACTCACGACGAAGGTTACATTGATGTATATTATTCATTTGTTAACGGTCAGCACACAACACAAGGCGGTACGCACCTTATCGCTTTTCGTGAAGCCATTGTAAAAACTATTCGCGAATTTTACAAAAAAGATTTTGATGCCAGCGACATTCGTACTTCGCTTATTGCAGCTATTAGTATTAAAGTAGAAGAGCCGGTTTTTGAATCGCAAACCAAAACTAAGTTAGGCTCTAAAGATATTAGTTCAAATGGACCTACGGTTCGTAATTTTATTATTGATTTTGTAAAAGAAGCGCTTGATAACTATTTACATAAAAACCCTTCTACTGCTGATATTCTTCTTAAAAAAATTCTGGAATCGGAAAAAGAACGTAAAGCTATTTCAGGCATTCAGAAAAAAGCCAGGGAATCTGCTAAAAAAGCCGGTTTACACAACAAAAAACTCCGTGATTGCAGGGTGCATTATAACTCCGGTAACGAACGTAAGCTCGAATCAACACTTTTTATTACTGAAGGTGATTCGGCAAGCGGTTCTATTACTAAATCGCGCGATGTAAATACTCAGGCTGTTTTTAGCTTAAAAGGCAAACCCGAAAATACTTTTGGTAAATCCAAAAAAATTGTTTATGAAAACGAAGAACTTAATCTTTTGCAGGCAGCTTTAAATATTGAAGAAGGCATTGAACAACTTCGTTATAACAACATTGTAATTGCTACCGATGCCGATGTGGACGGAATGCACATCAGGCTTTTACTTCTTACTTTTTTTCTTCAGTTTTTCCCCGACATGGTTAAAACCGGACATGTTTATATTCTTCAAACTCCCTTGTTTAGAGTACGAAACAAACAAAAAACAATGTACTGTTACAGCGAACAGGAAAAAGTTTCTGCAATTAAAAAAATTGGTTCAAATCCGGAAATTACACGTTTTAAAGGATTGGGTGAAATTTCTCCTGACGAATTTCAATATTTTATTGGTAAAAATATACGCCTCAGTTCTGTTCACCTAGGCAAAGACGACCACCTGTTAGCCATGCTTTCTTATTATATGGGAAATAACACCCCCGAACGGCAAGAGTTTATTATTGAAAATTTAAAAGTAGAAGCGGATTTTGTAGAAGGATAATTTGTTACTTCTCAATATTTAAAAGTAAATAACGAATAAAATTGACTAATTTCTAATTCCAAGAGGGCTTATAGTTTGTAACTTGAAATTTGGGACATAATTTTTTATTAATAGATGAGCGATATAGAACAAATAAATGACGATAACAGTGACTGGGAAAATGAACCCGAAGGTGAAAGTTCCAAAATATCAAATACTTCTTATTCACAAGTGCCGGTTACAGCAAAAACTACCCGACTTTCGGGTATGTACAAAGATTGGTTTCTCGAATATGCTTCTTATGTAATTTTAGAACGCGCCGTTCCTCATTTAAATGATGGTTTAAAACCCGTTCAGCGGCGTATCCTTCATTCTATGAAACGCATGGATGACGGTCGCTATAACAAAGTGGCCAATATCATTGGTTTTACCATGCAATATCACCCGCATGGCGACGCATCTATTGGTGAAGCTTTGGTGCAATTAGGACAAAAAGATTTACTTATAGATACCCAAGGAAACTGGGGAAATATTTATACAGGCGATAGTGCTGCAGCTCCCCGTTATATTGAGGCACGACTTTCAAAATTTGCCAATGCCGTAATGTTTAACCCTAAAACTACACAGTGGAAACTTTCTTACGATGGCAGAAACAAAGAACCCGTTACTCTTCCTGTAAAATTTCCTCTGTTACTGGCACAGGGCGTTGAGGGAATCGCAGTTGGTCTTGCTTCAAAAATATTGCCACACAACTTTAACGAACTAATTGATGCTTCTATCGCTTATCTGAAAAAAGAAGACTTTGAACTTTATCCCGATTTTTTAACCGGAGGTATGGCAGATATTTCGCGATATAACGACGGGCTTCGTGGAGGTGTAGTTAAAATTCGTGCCCGCATAAAAAAAGTTGACAGCAAAACACTTGTTATTACCGATTTGCCTTTTGGCACTACTACCGAAAAACTTATCGAATCTGTTTTAAAAGCAAACGAAAAAGGTAAAATCAAGATAAAGAAAATTGACGATAATACTGCCGAAAATGTTGAAATTGTAATTTATTTGGTTCCCGGCTCATCGCCAGATAAAACTATTGATGCACTTTACGCTTTTACAGGTTGCGAAATTTCGGTATCACCAAATGTTTGTGTAATTTCCAATGACAGACCGCGTTTTATAGGTGTAAAAGAAATATTAAAAGCCAGTGCCGACAGAACTCTTGCTTTGCTGAAAATGGAACTCGAAATTCGGTTGAACGAACTTAATGAAGACTGGTATTTCAGTAGTTTGGAAAAGATTTTTATTGAAAAACGTATTTACCGCAAAATAGAAGAATGCGAAACATGGGAAGCAATTATTAAAACCATCTACGCAGGATTAAAACCGTATCGTAAACTATTGCAGCGAGATATAACTGACGAAGATGTTGCTAAATTAGTTGAAATTAAAATAAAACGCATTTCAAAATTCAACGCTTTTGAAGCCGACAGGCATATAAAAAATGTTGAGGAAGAAATGGAAGAAGTTAAAAATCACTTGCAAAACCTCGTTTTATATACAATTAATTATTATAAGCAGATAAAGAAAAATTTTGGTGCAGGCAAAGAACGCAAAACTGAACTTCGTAATTTTGAAAATATTCAGGCGACTAAAGTAGTGGTAGCTAACGAAAAACTATATGTAAACCGCGAAGAAGGATTTTTCGGAACAGGCTTAAAAAAGGATGAATATATTAGTGATTGCTCCGACATTGACGATGTAATAGTTTTTATGCGCGACGGAACATACCAGGTTTCAAAAGTTACCGACAAAGCTTTTGCCGGGAAAAACATAGTTCACATTGCCGTTTATCTTAAAGGTGACGAACGTACCATTTATAATGTTATTTACAAAGATGGTAAATATGGCCCGGCATTAATGAAACGTTTTGCGGTTAAAGGTATCACACACGATAAACTTTATAATCTTACAAAAGGTACCGAAAATAGTAAAATATTGTGGTTTACCGCTAACAAAAATGGTGAAGCAGAATTAGTTAAGGTTTGTTTGAAACCAAAACCGAAGTTAAAAAAACTGATTATTGAAGTAGATTTTAGTAAGTTAGCTATTAAAGGTCGCAATTCGTTTGGCAATATTGTAACAAAGAACGATATTCACAAAATTCAGTTAAAAGAACAGGGAGCATCAACCCTTGGCGGCATTCAGGTTTCTTTTGACGAAGATGTAAAACGCTTAAATACTGACGGTCGCGGCAAGCTGTTAGGAGAATTTATTGGAAACAATAAAATTATTACTTTAATGCAATCGGGTTGCTATAAAATTTATTCGTACGACCTTGAAAATCACTTTGAAGAAGACCTTATTTATATCGAAAAATATAATCCCAATAAGATTTTTACAGTAATTTTCTTTGATGGTGAACAAAATTTTTATTACCTAAAACGCTTTCAGGCAGAAGAAAATGAAAAATTTAATTCATTTATTGGCGACAATCCTGAATCGCGGTTGGTAACATTTAATACATATAAATATCCTTGTGTAAAAGTGCGGTATGGGGGAAAACATAAAAACCGTTCACCCGAAAAAATTATAGTGGAAGAATTTATTGGAGTAAAAAGCTACAAAGCTCATGGAAAGCGGATTTCAACTTTCGAAATAGCAGGTTTTGAATGGCTTCAACCTTTAAAAGAAGAAGAACCTGAGCATGAAAATATTCCGCCAACAACTTCAAATGTTCCCGAAATTGTTACATCCGATAAACTTAACAAAAAAAATACCGGACATGCACATCCAAAACAAATGACATTAAATTTATAATTATACTGCAAGTTGATGTATGTTGAAATACGTAAATATATTTCTATTTATTTCTTTGTTACCTGTTAAAGTATAAATATGATAATTTACCTTATTGGATTTATGGGTTGCGGCAAAAGTACACTAGGTAAGCAACTTGCTGGCGATCTTAATTTCAAATTTATTGATTTGGATTCCTTTTTTGTGTCAAAAGAAAAAATTAAAATTCATGAATATTTTACCAGATATGGTGAAGAGGCTTTTCGTAAAACTGAATATAAATTGCTTCGGCAAATAGATTTAAGCACAAATTTAGTAGTAGCAACAGGTGGCGGAACCCCATGTTATTCAGATAATATGGATTATATGCGAAAATGCGGGGTTACTGTTTTTCTGCAACTTGATTCCGCTTTGCTTTGCAAAAGATTAATAAAGTCACACACAATTAGACCAATTGTTAGCAGCAAAAACAATGAAGAGTTAAAAATATGGGTAGAAGATTTGATTAACAAAAGAACAGAATTTTATAACAAGGCTCATTTAATAATTGATGCACGTAATATTTCGTCGGCTTTGCTTGTAAAAGTCTTAAATCCATACTTTACCAACTCTATTTCTTTAAATTTTATTTAATTACCTTTTTTCTGCAATTTATATTCAGTTGGCTGAAGCCAACTGCAAGAGATTTGCTCAAAATAATTTGTAATCTATTGCAGTTACTTTAGCTGACTGATAAAATAAGTTAGTACTTTTGTGGCTTTAGCCACATAAAAATAATAACTAAAGTATATTAAGCCAGATCTTTCAAAATGTGTTTATTCCCGGTCCGATTGTGTAAATTTTCTTTTTGCAACTGTTTAAAAGGTAATGTAAAGTAAAATGTTGAGCCTTTTTTGGGTTCTGAATCAACCCATATTGTTCCACCCATAAGTTCTATAATAGCTTTGGTAATGGCTAATCCTAAACCAGTGCCTCCATATTTTTGTGAGGTGTTTTCATCGGCTTGTTTAAAACGCTCAAATATAGAATGTAAATTACTTTTACGAATGCCGGTACCTGTATCTTTTATATAAAATTGCAGTTCTCTTTCGCGGGTAATATAACCGAACTCAATGCTTCCTTTATCTGTAAATTTAAGAGCGTTAGTAAGCAAATTTACCAGTATCTGTTTTAACCTGCCCTGGTCGGTAAGAATTATTGAACCGGAATCGGGAAGTGGTGCAGACAAAATAATTTCAACATTTTCTTTTCCTTTATCTTTTTTATCTTTTTCTATCCAGTGCATTAATTGTTTAAGTAATTGATTTAAATTAAAAGTTGTTTCGGTAATTCGCAATTGTCCGGCTTCAATTTTTGAAATATCAATAATATCGTTTATAAGTTCAAGCAGGTTATGGCTGCTCGAAGTAATCATATCAATATATTCGTTACGTGTTTGCGATGTTAGTTTTTCATCTTTAAGTAAATCGGAAAACCCAATAATAACATTCAAAGGTGTACGCACTTCGTGACTCATATTTGCGAGAAAAACAGATTTTAAACGGTCGCTTTCTTCAGCTTTTTCTTTGGCATTTTTTAAATTGTTTTCGTATTTCTGATGTTCCGAAATATCGAAAACTATTGATAATATATTAGGTTTTCCATTAAGTTGAATTAATTCGCCTGAAAAAGAGCAGCTTCCAGTTCCTGTTATTTTCAAGTATTTCATTACATAATTTAAGACAGAACCATTTGTTTGAGTATTTTTTTTGATATAGTCGAAATCGGTAGCCGATTCAAAAAATGGCAACGATAATATATAATGACCTTTTATTTTATTCTTTTTAAGTCCTGTAATTTCTTCAAACGATTTGTTAACATCAACAATATTTCCGTTAATATCCATTATAAACATTGGAACAGGAACACGATTAAATGAAATAGAAAATGTTTCTTCGGATTGACGAAGTTTGTCTTCAGTTTTTTTTCTTTTTAGTATTTCTTCTTCCATAATCATTGTCCGTTGTATTACTTTTTCTTCAAGGTCTGTGGAATATTTTCGATAGTTTATAAAAAGTATATAAACAAATGGAATTACTATGATAAGTAAAAACAAAGTTTTAGCTAATGTAAAGAAAACCTCACGTATTAATGTTTCTCTGATAAAACTGATTTCCATATCGGCACAAAGCAGGTATTTTCTTCCTGTATGGTTGGTTTTGGGAATTATTATTGTTCTAAAAGTTCCCCATCTGTCAGTATATTCCGAAAAGGTTGGAAAATCTCTGTTAAAAGAGTTATAAAAAGATGTATCTGCTTCGGTATATTCCTGCCAATAGTAAGTTAAATTTTCGTTGGTAAGCATTTCTTCGGAGGTTGCCGATGATGTGGTAAAATAAATTTTACCATTATAAAGCACAACCGAATATATATATTTAACTCCCAGATTTTCGCTTTGCTTACTTAATAAATCTGTAATTTCATAAAACTCAATTTTGGGAATAGTGTCAGGGTTAATAGCCCTATCGTTATAATCTTGTGGAAGCAGGTAATCTAAACTAATGGCAGCTTTATAAAGTTTTTTATTAACCTGAGAAATTATTTCGTGTTTTTGACTGTAATATGACCAAAAAGAATAAATTATTACCCCTGTAATATAAATTAATACAGAGGTTATTATAAAACCATGTTGTGATATTTTCTTGCCTTTTTTAAACATTTCAATATTATTTTGAAATGGTTATCGTTTTTACGCTAACCAGTACTTGTTGCTAAAAATCTGAATAATATTAATATATGTTGTTAATTCAACTTGTAGCGAAAAAAAATGTTAATAAAATAAGCCGAAATATAATATTAAGGTGGGTTCTAAAAATTCATTTTTTTTCAATTTGATTTGAAAAAATGGCAAAACCCATTAACCAATTTTTTAAAATCGGGACAAAGTTATATATAATTTTTTAAATTGGAACTAAAAATTCATTTTTTTAACAATTTTTAACAATTTTTATCTATCTATCATATATATAATTTTATAAAATATTTGAGCGTACTACTTGTTTACCCCGTTGGATATCTGCTTTACTTTAGTTACACCGATTCACAATTGGCTTATCCTACGGGGTGAATACCTAAATAAATTGTATGTAAGGTTTATTAGTCCAATAATACCGGTTGCTCTTACAATTCCTACACTCCGAAGGTATAATCCGTTCATACTCTGTTCCATAAATCCAAATTCACCCCGTTGGATACCACAATTTTATTGCATAACAAATATTCAACATTAATATCCAACGGGGTAAATGTTCTACTCTTGCTCTTGTTTTTGATTTTTCGCGATTGCTTGCTCTTTGTTTTTCTGTTAATGGTTTATTGCGATATCCTTTTTCGTTCACCTTATTGTGCATTTTATATCTGCTAATTACTTTTTCCTGTTCTTCGCCCGTGTATGCACTATCGGCATAAAAATCTTGTCCTTCATCATCTTCGGTTAGTAAATCATCCAATGGTTGGGAATCGTGAACAGAGGCATCGGTAACTTTATAGTTATCAATTCACCCCGTTGGATATTTCATTTTTATTATGCAACCATTGTTTAATGGGATTATCCTACGGGGTAAATTTACTTTTGGTATCTACTTTTGCGTGATCTTTATAACCATAAAATGTTTCTTTATTCTTTTTAGTCCAGCGTGCATCTATGTCTTTGTGCCGCTTTTTATTAGGTTTGTCGTTCCAAAGTTCATTGCCTTTGCCTGCTTTTATTGTTTTATTTTCTTCTCTTGTATTTCGTTGGCGTGGAGCAATGGTGAAACTTGCATCAACCATTTTCCCTTCATTCATTATAAGGCTTTTAGATTCTAAATATTGTTTAAATTGCGCAAATAGTTCTTCTACCAAACCGCTATTTGT
>Ga0210051_1005207_pt1 | contig 12515 bp, 15 predicted proteins | sample CryGey092014_all_FD_185464 | JGI IMG/M metagenome (GOLD analysis project Ga0210051, IMG submission 185464) | Groundwater microbial communities from aquifer - Crystal Geyser CG23_combo_of_CG06-09_8/20/14_all (SPAdes) (version 2) | ecosystem: Environmental > Aquatic > Deep subsurface > Groundwater...
TCCCACTTCCACCCCCAAACCAACCCCAACTCCCAAACTTTCTCCAATCCCTACTTTAAGTAACGATTTGCTGGCTTCAGAGGGTGCGGAGGAAATTTTGGGGGCCCAAACCGCTTCTGATGGTCTTGGTATTGATCTTAACCAACCGGCAAGCGAATCTTCAGAAAACCAAGAAAGTAAAAAAAAGTTTAATTTTTGGCCGCTTGTTTTTATCGTTCCCGGGTTAGGAATGATTTCTTTTTCGGTTCTTTTGCTTCGTAAGCAAAAAATATGATAAGATTTAATTCTGATGCTGGTAATCAAAAAGTTTTTCGTTTATTGGCTTCCCCCGCTTGTCTGGATGGGGCTGATTTATTTTTTATCTTCCTTCCACAAACTTCAAGCATCTCCTGTCGGCTGGCAGGATTTTGTCGTCCGTAAGTCAGCTCATTTTTTGGAATATGCGGTTCTTTTTATTCTTGTAAACAGAGGCTTTGTTTTTACTTTTAATCTGCCGTTAAAAAAAAGACTGCTTTTGGCTTTATTAATTACGGTATTTTATACCGTAACCGATGAATTCCATCAGACAAAAGTAAATGGTAGAACCGGTCGGCCCTTTGACATCGGGGTTGATAGTCTTGGGGCAATCGGCGGTTTGCTATTCGTGGTAAAATTAATTAAGTTTTTACCGGATAAACTTAGAAAAATAATTGTTAATAACTAAACGCTGAATAATGAAAATACTTGTAACCGGTGGTGCCGGGTATATAGGCTCCCATACTGTTGTGGAACTTCTTAAACAAGGCCACGAAATTACTGTCTTTGATAATTTGGTTTGCGGCCATAAAGAGCCGGTGATTTGTCCTTTAATTATTGGAGATCTTCTTGATAAAAATCAAATTAATGCCGTGTTTGAAAAAGATAGTTTTGACGGGGTAATTCATTTTGCCGCTTACGCGCTGGCCGGCGAATCCATGAATGAACCGAGGAAGTATTTTGAAAATAATATTTTAGGCGGCCTGAACTTACTTGAGGCAATGAAGAAACATGGGGTAGATAAAATTATTTTTTCCTCTTCCTGTTCTCAATACGGATTTCCCGAGAAATTGCCGGTGACTGAAGAGGAAAGTAAAAAACCGGCTTCGGTTTATGGCGAGTCGAAACTGATGTTTGAAACGATTTTACAATGGTATGACAGTTTGTTTGGCATAAAAAATGTTTGCCTTCGTTATTTTAATGCCGGCGGGGCTTCCTTAGATGGTTCAATGGGTGAAGACCATGATCCGGAAACTCATATTATTCCGATTGCGATACAAACTGCTTTGGGGCAAAGAGAAAAGTTTGTGATATTTGGAATGGATTATAAGACACCGGACGGTACGAATATAAGGGATTATGTTCATGTTCTTGATTTGGCGGACGCGCATATTAGAGCCTTGGAATATTTAGTTAGAGAAAATGAAAGTAATTATTTTAATGTTGGCACCGGCAAGGGATATTCCAATAAGGAAATAGTCGAAATGGTGAAGAAAATCTCCGGGATTAACTTTATGGTTGAATTCGGACCCAGAAGGTTGGGTGATCCGGACGCGGTTTATGCCGATAACACCAAAATTAAAAAAGCCCTTAGTTGGGAGCCGAGATACTCGGATTTGGAGACAATAATTAAAACTGCTTGGAACTGGCACAAAACCCATCCGAATGGCTATAATTCCTAAATAGGTAATTTCCTGCCCGATAAAGGCGGTTTTTTGGTTATGGGTAGTAAAGTAGAGAATCCTCACGATGTATTGGCAAGATACTGCAATGAGGCGCTTGGCCATCCTCTTCTAACTTTGGAAGAAGTAAAAGTGCTTTATAAAACCATTAGTTTGGGTAAAGGAACAGAAGATCCGGAACTTATTGCCCAAGCGAAACAGGCGAGAAATGAACTTACCCGTTGTAATTTGAAATTAGTTGTTGGAATAGCCAAAAAACATCAAGGAAAAGGTGTACCATTGACTGATTTAATTCAGGAAGGCAATCTCGGTTTAATGACAGCGATAGACAAATTTAATCCGGAACTGGGTTACCAATTTTCTACTTATGCTAGCTGGTGGATTCGTCAAGCGGTCACCAGAGCTATTTCGTGCCAAGGAAGAACCATTCGCTTACCTATTGATATTTATGATGCCTTGGGGACAATTTACCGCGCAAGTGGGACTTTTGAGGAGAAGACAGGGGGTAAACCGACAGAAGAAGAGATGGCTGAAACCACCGGATTAGCCTTGAAAAGAATTAAACTTATCTTAGGGGTAGTTGAAGAACCTATTTCTTTGCAACAGCCCGTAGGAGATGACGGCGATACGGAGTTTGGTGATTTTGTAAAAGATAATCTTCCTTCTTTGGATGAACTTGTACAGCAAGTTTCACTAAGCGAAAAAATAGAAGAGCTTTTAAGGGTTTTAGAACCCAATGAAGAAATGATTTTAAGATTACATTTTGGACTGGATGGCGGCAAAAGCTGTACTTTAAAAGAAATTGGAAGAAGACTGGGGGTGACCAGGCAACGGATTTCCCAAATTAAAGTCGGAGCCATGAGAAAACTTCGGCAGTTAGATAAGTCAGCAGAACTTAAGATTTTTTTGGAAGAAGAACGCAACTAGCGCGGGGTCAAAAAGGATATGCCAATCATAGAAAGAAGTCCTCATAAAGAATTTGATTTGTCGGGAAAAGTGGCGATTGTCACCGGTTCTTCAAGAGGTATAGGCCGGGCAATTGCTCTTAAATTGGGTTTTTATGGAGTAAATGTTGTTATTAATTCCACCGATAAAAGTATTCCTCAAGCAGAAGAAGTAAAATCATCAATTGAAGGATTCGGCAGAAAGGCAATTGTTGTAACAGGAAACATTTGCGAGGAGGAAACCGCAAAAAATATTGTTTCCAGAACAATTAGCGAGTTTGGGCGCATTGATATTCTGGTAAATAATGCAGGAATCAGGAACGACGGCTTATTGATAAAAATGACATTAGACCAGTGGCAGAGCGTAATAAATACAAATTTAACCAGTGCTTTCTTGATGACTCGTGAAGTTGTAATTCAAATGTTAAAACAGAAGTCAGGATCTATAATTTACATTTCGAGTATCGCCGGACAGATTGGAAATGCGGGACAAGCAAATTATGCCGCCTCCAAAGCCGGGCTGGAAGCGCTTGCAAAAAGCGGTGCGGCCGAGTATGCAAAACGCGGAATAAGATTCAATACTTTAGCTCTGGGGCTGGTGAAAACGGATCTTACCAAAGATTTGACTGATAAGCAAAAAGAAGTATTTTTTCAGTTAGCCCCTCTGAAAAGATTAATTACTCCGGAAGAAGTAGCCGAGACTGTTCTATTTTTGGCCTCCGATAGATCATCCGGTATAACGGGTACAACCATAAATGTAGATGGAGGTGCAGTGAGAAGATGATGGAAAGACAGCCAACAGGGCAAGATAACCTGGAAAATCGCGAAAGATCGCTTGCCGGCAAAGTGGCTTTAATTACCGGAAGCTCGAGGGATATCGGAGCAGAAATTGCAAAGGCATTGGCAATTGAAGGCGTAAATATAATCGGTAACTATAGAAATAAGAAAAAGAGGGCCGATGAAGTACAAAAGACACTTCGGTCTTTTGGGGTAACATCGGAATTTGTCCAGGCCGATATAACAGATGAAGATGATCGAAACAAACTAATAGAAACTGCCCAAAATTTGTTCGGTGGCAAAGTGGACATTTTGGTTTTAAATGCCTCCGGACCATCGCGCGATATAAATGTAAACGCGGCCAATTCCTTAGTCGATGAGTTTCTTCCGATTATGCCAAAAGGCTCAACAATAATTCTTATGCAAAGCGTACCTGGGCATTTTGAGCCTCAACTAGAAGAACTGTTTATTACTCCTGAATTTTATAGGCCAATTGCAAAAGCAAAACATGAAGGAGAAGAATCTTTAAGATCCCGTCTGAAAGAATTTAAAGAAAATGGTATTTCATTTATTGTAGTTTGCCCGCCTGAGGTATCCGATACCGCAAACATGAGGGTGTTTAAATCCCGTTATGATGTCCTAATATCAGACAAGCAGGCAAAAATTTCAGAAATGCTTGGGCTTCCCGGTGCGGTAACAAAAGAGCAAGTTGGAAAAAAAGTGGCAGAACTTCTGAAACGGAAAGATCTTCCAATGGGATATGTAGAGTTTTTTAGATTAATATCTTCCTAAAAGCATCACCGCATTGTGTCCGCCAAATCCGTAAGCTAAAACAAGCGCCGTTTTAATATCTTTTTCTAATGGTTTACCTCGTACAAAAAAAAGACCCTCAAATTCTTGACTGGGATTTTCAAGATTAAGAATGGGCGGGATTTTTCCTGAGTTTAAAGCATTTATGGCGGCAATGACATTTACCGCTCCTGCTCCGCCGGCTAAATGCCCCATATTTGATTTTATAGCGGCAATCGGAATATTCTTCAGACTATCTCCAAAAATCATTTTTAACAACTCTGCTTCTGCTTGGTCGCCTTGATTTGTAGATGTTGCATGGGCAAAAATTGAGTCAACCTCATAGAATTCTTTTGTTCTTTGATTGTAGAGCGCCTTTAGAATTGTACCGGCAACAATTTTTTTATTAAGGTTTGTCGGATCGGACCCATCCATAGATTTATTAAATCCCAAAATTTCTGCTAAGATTGGTGCTCCTCTTTCTAAAGCATGGTCTAAAGCCTCAATTACTACCGCTCCTCCGCCCGCACCCAAAACAAAACCGTCTCTATCTTTATCAAAAGGCCTGCTTGCTTTTTCGGGTTCATCATTTCTGGTGGATAAAACACTTCGCATGGCGGCGAACATGCCAATACTGGCCTCCGGATAGGCTGACAATATATCTTCCAAACCCCCGGCGACAGCAACTTTTGCCTGTCCCCCTTTAATAATTCTTGCTGCCTCGATGATATTAGAAAGTCCGGTTGCACAGGCCTCAACCGAGCTTCCTCCCCACCCGGAAACACCAAGATCAATTGCGACCTGGCCGTTGAGTTCTTCCGGAAAAATTTCCAGGCCCTTTCTGGGAGATATTCTACCGGAATTTAGCCACGGATTTTCGTTTCCTGCCTCATCTTTTTTATGAATTTGGTTGTATACGTCAATAATATGATGTACTGAACCAAAAGCGCTTGCCATCCAAGAAGCTGCCTGTCTTCTGTCTATATCTTTTTGCAATTTTCCGTCCTCACCAAGAAGGCCGGCATTTTTCATCGCTTCCCGTGCAATTGCAACCGCCATTGCGTTTAGGGGCGACCTTCCCTTCATCTCTTTTTTGGAAAAGTGAGCTTCGGGATTAAATTCAACCGGTGCGGCAATGCTTACAGCAAAGTTTTTAACATCAAATTCTTTTACTCCGGATTTACCGCTATTTAATCCTTCGAGTGTTTGCTCCGTATTACCAAGTGGAGTTAATGCCGCCATTCCTGTTATAACCAGTCTTTCTGCCGGTCTATTTTCAAGCTCTACTCCTAAGCCTTGAGACCTTTCAAAAAATTCCGGATTCCCGCTCATAATGCAGCACTATAACAAACAATTTTATCCTTTGTCAATTTTTTTTATAAATCAAGAACATTTGCGACATTTTAATTTTAGTAGTTTAAGTAGGATTTACCGAAGGTGTGAAGCTAACACACCTGGAAACAGAAAAGTTCGGTCTTCAACAGTAAACCAACTAATTCGTGAAATTTCTGCATATTTCCTTAAGGTAAATTGTTCTTGATAGAACGGGAATTCTTTATGTGTTCCTCTAGGTTCAATAACAGTTCTTCCGGGTTTATACGTTGTTTCGCCGGAATTTATCTCCATTTCAATAGTCCTTTCGTCAACTTTAATCAATGTCCCGTTTACATGCGTTTCTTTTGCAGAATAATCTTCCTCAGGAAAACCAAGACCTGGTCCCTCATAAATCCAACTCTCATTCACAAATGTAACATTTATCGGTTTTCCTAGTTGTCCTTTTATTTGTCGAAATGCATCGGGTGTTAGTTTACGGTAAGAAATATAATTTTCCGGAGAACCCTGTTTAATTTCTTCATAAGGTAAAGGTTGTGTTTCTTTTAACATATTTTCCCTCTTTCTGTCCGGATTTTTGCCTTCTAGTTGAACTTTAAGTAATTTTTTGAATAGAGGGGACAAAGATGACGAACTTCTTTTTCCCATTTTGATCAGGAACGATTCCAATCGGCCAACAGCCAAGTTCGTAAATTTCCATTAGAGGTTCAAAAGGGTTGCCTTTATGATAGCCCCTATGAGGCATTAAATCTTTTACGACTATCCATTCCGCACCCCGAACCGCGCTATCAGCCGCATCCTCCTGAGTCGCACCCTGAGTCGCACCCCAAGCCGCATCACGAGCCGCATTACTAGCCGTACCCCGAGCCGCAGCCCAAGTCGCTTCCCAAACCGCATGCTCAATCGTACCCCGAGTCGCATCATGAGCTCCAGCATCATGAGCTGCAGCCAGTTCCGCAATCCAAACCTCATCCCGAGCCGCAGCCAGAACCTCATCCGAAACCGTACCCCGAGTCGGATCCCCGTCCGCATCCAGATGCGCACCCAAAGTTATAGTAGCCTGAATCGCATCATGAGCTGGATCCCGAGCCGCATGCCGAGCCACACTCCAATCCTCTTCGATAATTCTTAATGGTAATTTGGGGAGATTAAGACGGGAGAGAGTTTGCTGGCAAAGCCTTTTAAGCGACTTCCTGTCAGGCGGACTTTTGGGTTGAAACCAGGAAATATTGTTAATTCTTGCCAAGAACCTTCCCAGTTCTGCTCCATTGGGGAAAGCTTCGACTTTTTGGGAGTAAAAACTTACCAGGAGTTTTTCCTGCTCGTCAGGGGGAAGACCTCGCAGTTCAGAAAAGATTTCAGGATAAGTTGGGTCTTGATCAAGATCCAAACTTGGATGAGACTCCTTGAAGAAGGCTGCCATGGGGGAAAGAGAAATTTTCCTAACTGGTATTCGTTTTGATTCTAGGAACATATTAATTCTACCACCAATTGGTTTAAGGAGATTTTCAAGATCTTTTTTCCCTACTGTTCTTGGTACCCAAATTTCTGCTTCTGGTGTCATGTGTACCTTATAGTATCAGGTAAAATTTAAAAGTCAAATCTAAACTTGAACATTTTTTTATGGCTCTGTCGGTCCAACCGGTCTCTTACGACAAGCCATTGGCCAGTTTTGTTTCCAGGGCGTCCAGATCCTGGGGAGTAAGTACGGAGAAGGTATCATTTATGCCCATTTTTTTTAGCATTTTGCAAAGAACGTCTGATCCAATTTCAATAAAGGTCCTTACTCCCAATTGTTCTGTCATGGCCACGATTGTATTTTGAAAAGTGACAGGTATATCAAATCTGGATAAATCATTAACAATTTCTTGCGCGTTTCCGCTTATCAAAGGTCCAGCTTCATCCGGCATTATATGATCACTGACATAGATGGTACCATGTTCTGCCGGAGATGAAATTCTTCCTCTGTCCAGTTCGTTTTGCAGGTATTTTTTGTATTCGCCGGTAGCAGGGGCCATCAATGGCGAATGCGCACCTAGTGCGATCTTCAAAGGGAAACGTTTTACATTTTCAGGGAATTTTTCTTTTATTTGCCCGATCGTTCCCTTTCTCGAAGTAATGACCACTTGCGTCTCTTTGTCTGTGGCATAATTATAACAAGCCAGCCATACGCTTTCCGGCTTACCCTGCTGTCTTAAATAGCCATTCTGTTCCAATACCCAGTCTACCATAGTCTTGAAATTGTTTACTCCTTTCCATACCAGCGCATCCATCTCTCCGGGCTCTATTTCCTGCTGGGCGACCAATATTCTACTTCTCCTCTCCATCGATGCTACCAGACCGGGAACCCCGTTATTATAAAATTCTGAAATACCCAATATGTTGGGGAGTCCCGCGCTGTGACCGCTGAAAGCGTAGGAGATTTTCGCCAAATGAAAACTAAGCCTTTCTCTTGCCATTCCCATAACCATCGCCAAAAGAAGGTGGGCGTTTAAAGCATTTATCGGACGGTCTTCCGGATTTGCGCTTAATAATTCCTGCATATCGGGTCCATGCGGTAACTGTTTTTGCGTCTCATCAACCACTTTCCTTGAAGAAGGATCCCGGGCCCAACTCTTGCTTATTTCTGCTCCTTGACCCGGGGACATAAACGCTATATCAACTTCCAATCTCGGCATATTTGCTAATTATAAAAATAACTATGCTATAATTCAATTTTAATGACCCCTAAAGAATTAAATCTATCTGTCTCGGACGATAATTTAAGTTTCGAAGAATTTAGTAGACAACCAGAATACGTAGAAGTTAATAGAGGACTTATACAAAAATTAGTATCGCAACTTCCTGCAGTCTTTTGCCACGTTGACGTCGCTACCGGCACCGGACTCGTTCCCCGCCTCATAAAAGAAGAAGCCACTGAAGAAAATAAAGAAGGAGAAGTTATAGGCTTAGATCCTAATGTTACTTCTCTAAATATAGCCGGAAGAAATATTCTGGGTTCAAGAGGGATATCGGTAAAATTTATTGAAGGGATGGGTCAGGATCTTAAACAATTGCTTAACGGAATAATTCCACCGGGAGGAGTTGATGGGGTGAGCATACTTGATGCCCTTCATGAAATTAGAAAAGATGAGGATAAAGTTGAAGTTATTGGAGCGATGGCAGAAATTCTTAAAACAGGAGGATTACTGGCTTTTAATAGTGCTTTTACCACCGAGGCAATCTCAATAGATCCTATGAGTTGGGGGAAATTGAAACTACGAGCAATGGGAATGTTAGGACGTAAAAGAGATAAACAGATTCAGGGGCTTCTCATCCACCCCCCGTGGAAATATAAACAGATGATTGAAAATGCCGGTCTTGAAGTTATTTATGAGGCAAAAAAAACTGTAAATTTAACAAGAGAAGCGTTGTTAGCAATCTCAAAATATCCACCATTTTTCAGAGGAGCGCTCGAGGATATGCGGGGGCAAGAAGGTTTTTCAGATATAGAAAAAAGTAGTGCGTTAGTGCGGGCAGTTAAAGAACTTGGTGTTCTTGGTGTTCTTGTCTTTCCCAGAGTTTGGTATGAAATAATTGCCCGAAAACCTTATACCCTTGACAAAACTTTGCAAAGAAGTGGTATTATATATGAAAGGAGTGAAAAATGATGAAAAGAGTAATGGCTTTCTTTTTCTTGTTTATAACGGTGTCGGTCTTGCTTTTAGGCGATAAAGTTTCCGTTTCTCAGGCAAAGTCGCTGAAAATGGAAAGGAAAATTGTTGTTTTTAAACCGGAAATTTCGGATGAAATGGTTAAAGATAATCTTATTGAAAAATTTAGCGGTCAAAGAATCAAAAACCTGCGCTTGATTAATGCCAGAGTCGCTTTTTTGTCTTCTTCTGCCCAGCAAAATTTGGAAAAACAGCCGGGAATTTTAAGGATTGATGATGATGTGATAGTAGAAGCTTTACTATCTTGGAACAGAAGGATAAAACCAACCAGAATTCCAAAACCAACTTCCACTCCAACGCCAACAGCGACGCCGACTCCGATTGCGACACAAAACCTGCCTTGGGGTATTGACCGGATCGATGCCGATTTGGCTTGGACTACCTCTTCCGGCAGCGGAATAAAAGTTGCAATTATCGATACGGGAATTGACACGGGACACCCGGATTTAACAGCGAATATAAAAGGCGGGGTAAACACGATTAAGAGTTGGGTGGGGTACAATGATGATAATGGCCATGGCACTCATGTTGCCGGAATAGTTGCGGCGTTGAATAATGATTACGGTGTAGTAGGCGTTGGTCCCCAAATTGACCTTTATGCCGTTAAGGCTTTAGACCGTCGCGGTTCTGGTTATCTTTCTGATGTAATTGAAGGGCTGGATTGGGCAATTCAGAACAATATGCAGGTGGTTAATATGAGCTTAGGAACAACTTCTGACATTCAGTCTTTCAGCGAGGCAGTACAGAGAGTCAATTCAGCGGGGATTGTTCAGGTGGCGGCCGCCGGAAATGACGGCAAAGCGGTTAATTATCCGGCCGCTTATCCGGAAGTGATTGCCGTTTCGGCAACTGATCAAACAGATACGATTGCTTCTTGGTCAAGCCGGGGGGCGGAAATTGATTTGGCGGCGCCGGGGGTTTCTATTTACTCAACTTATAAAAATTCAGCTTACAAAACTTTAAGCGGGACCTCGATGGCTTCTCCTCATGTGGCGGGAGCCGCCGCTTTAGTTTTGACGGTTTGTGAAACCTGTAATCCGGCAGAAGTTCAGCAGAGATTAGAATCTACTGCCGAAGATTTGGGAATTTCCGGGAAAGATAATCTCTACGGTTCCGGCCTGGTTGATGTCCAAAAAGCAGTTACGCAATAAATTGCCTCATTAGTAATTCTTCTGCCCGAAAAGAAAGGGGGTGAAAATATGAGTCCAGATACAAAAGTGGGAGTGAGTCCTCTTTCAGAAGAAGAATTATCTCAATTGGATTTAGGCCATATGAAGGGATTGGCTGATGCTTTAAGACCGGATCTTGCTAAAATATTGTCTCCGCCTTTTGATCAAAATAACCTTGTAACCAGCGCAATGCAAAAAGCTATGGAGGATTACCATCAATTAGGATATGAAAACAAAGTAAAAGCAATGAGTAAAATTTTGGATGCTTATACCGACGGTCAATTATCAGTGACCGTTTTACTGGAAGGATTGGACCTTACTGAGCCGGAAAAGAAAAAAAACAATGGATTTTTTGGTAGATTTAAACGGCATTAAAGAGAAAGCCCCGTTCTGTTTAAAAAACAAGCGGGGCTTTTTGGTGGGGTATAATTAACTTAAGAAATTGTGGTTTGCAAGGTTCAACCTTGCACAATTTATATTATATATTTTTAAGCAGTAACTTCAGAGTTTCCGATTATAACCTGACTATCAATGTTTGCCCATAAGTAAGGAGCCGCATCTCTTTGATCTTCTGACGCAGAACTGGATATCATGAATCGAAAATTTTTAAGCATTGCCCTTTGTGATTTTTGATGAGCCTCACCAACAGTATTTCCTTTTAAAAGAGACTTTGGTATTAGATTGGACGGCTCTAGAAATAATTTTGCTACAGGATCAGATAATGGTCTTGTAGTGTGCGAATTGGAGAAACCTAAGATATATTTTCTGTTGTAGCCGATAAAGGCTAAAGCACCCTTCTTTACACAATCCAAACCTAATTGTTTAGCAGCATCGCAGCATCTTGCATATATTATGCTACCCTTGAGTAAAGATTCATTATTATTTCTTTCGATAATAACTTCATTATTATACCCACAGATAGAATCTTTCGACCCATGACCATTAAAAAAAATTATTGATGGTTGGTGTTTATTGACATAACTTGCAAAATTTACCCTATTGGCTTTATTTCCTTTAAGATCAAGTATCTTAAAACCAAACGATGGGTTAACTGCAACCCCGCTCCAGTAGAAAAGATAATTTGTACCAACATCGTGATTTGGTCTTGTGAGAAGTAATGCAGAATTCATTATCGATCTTGGTATATAGCACCACTAGCCATACCGCGAAGATACTTTAATTGTACGTCAATAATTTCTTTGCTAAGTTTACTATCTTCCTTTAATGTTTCAAGAATTTCTTGTTTAGAATATTCGGTATTTTGAGAACCGACGCATATCTTTAAATTATTAGAAGCTGCCTTAATTCGCTCAATAACTAATTCACGAGCCTCTTCTTTGACTTTCTTATTCTCTAATCGTCTGGGGTTCTGATATTGTGTCATTTTAGTATTTCTAATTTTACCAATTGATTCAGTATTTCTGTCCCCTTTGGAGTATCGTTTTCAACTTCTATTTTAGCAGAGTTCCACGTTACAGGCTCGCCATCAACAACTGCAACTATCTCACTTCTAACATTCAAGGGGAGATTGGCATAGATTTGTAAAAATTTACTTTTATTATCCATCTTGTCCCTATTATAATCTTTCATTTATAATACATCATATGGTGGTAAAAAACCAGAATAATAAAAAGAAATTTAACTTTTGGCAGATTTTTTCTTGGGTTTTAATTGGCTCTGGTTTGGCGATCTAAAAATATAAGTTATTTCCGGTGTAGTGTAACTCTATTGTAGATTATATTTGAGGTGTCTCTATATATAGTGTTCCTTTTAGGGGTTTTGAATTGTGCCTTTTGGGTCAAATATTTCGTGGTACTTGACATCCTAAACGAAATATTATATACACGTGTTGAGATCTAAATAACTTCTCGTTTCTTCTGCCCCGTCCTGCCTAGAGTTATTTAGACCCCCTGCTTGCCAATCAATTTAGTATTGATTGAATTTGATAATGAAGGGAGGTGAAGAATAAATGAAAAAAATACTTTTAAGTGTAATGACTATTGCTTTGGTTGCTACTGCAGGTATTGCTGCAACAAGAGCTTATTTCACTGATACAGAGTCATCTGTCGGTAACACTTTCACTGCCGGAACAAT
>Ga0210051_1005209_pt1 | contig 12509 bp, 8 predicted proteins | sample CryGey092014_all_FD_185464 | JGI IMG/M metagenome (GOLD analysis project Ga0210051, IMG submission 185464) | Groundwater microbial communities from aquifer - Crystal Geyser CG23_combo_of_CG06-09_8/20/14_all (SPAdes) (version 2) | ecosystem: Environmental > Aquatic > Deep subsurface > Groundwater ...
CTAGCAGACTATATGATCCGGTGGGAATAGTTGAGGAATTTGCTAAAGCAATTAGACTTGAGCTGGATTATGGAACCGAGGGAAGGAATGCAGAAAGATTTAGAAAAAATTTTGAAGATGATGAAACAATTTATACCCCAAAAATATACTGGAAATTCAGTAGTAAACGTATCTTAACTATGGAACTTATCCAGGGAATAAAGATAAATAGTATCGAAGAATTGGATAAAGCAGGATATGATAGAAAGAAGATAGCTGAAAATGGAGCTAAAGCTTTCATGAAACAAATATTAATCGATGGATTTTTCCATGCTGACCCTCATCCTGGGAATATGTTAGTTATGAAAGATGAAATTATCGGGTTTATGGATTTTGGGATGATGGGAAGACTGGATGAAGAGATCAAAGAAAAGGGAGTAGATTTATTTATAGCCATATTAGAGCGCAAACCTGATAAAATTATCAACGAGATGCTAAACTTAGGAATTACTTCCCAAGAAATTGATACCCGTTCTTTAAAGATAGATATTAAAGAAATGTTAGATCAATATTATGATAAATCATTAAAGGAAATTAAATTAGGGGAACTGATTAATCAGTTAGTGAATATTGCCATAAAGTACCATATAAGGATGCCTGTTGAATTTGCTTTACTTGGTAAATCACTCCTTAACATTGAAGGTATTGGATTAGAACTTGACCCAGATTTTAATCTTGCTGAAGTAGCCAAACCCTATGCCCAAGATCTTATTCTAGAGAGAAAAAGCCCTCAACGTCTTATATTAAAATTATTAAACGAATTAACTGAACTTTATAATTTGATAATTTTAATACCCCGACAATTAAGTAAGACCTTAAAAAAGATGGAAGAAGGTGTCTTTAAATTAGAATTTCAACATCGAGGTTTAGAAAATTTAATCACTGCTTTAGATCGATCTATAAACAGATTATCTTATAGTCTAATTCTGGCTGCTATTATTGTTGGTTCTTCTTTAATTATGCAGACCGATAAAGGTCCTCATTTTATGGGATTTCCAGTTATTGGAGTTTTTGGTTTTTTAATTGCAGCTATATTGGGTTTGGGCTTAGTAATTATGATTCTCCGTTCAGGAAAAATGTGAAATAAAGATTCAATATTTTTACTTAAATGGAATTACCTGGGTCAAATCTTTATTTTTGATAGTTAATTAAATTATTTGTCAAGAATAAAGATTTGACCCCATTTACTAAATTGACCACATTTATTCCATTTATTCTCTCTTTATTCTTTGTTTTAAGGCATTAAATACAAAATCTGGTTTAGCTCTTCCTTTAGTGTAACGCATTACCTGGCCTACTAAATAGTTTAAAGCCTGCTCTTTTCCTTGATTAAAATCCATTGCCGATTGGGGATTTTCTTTAATTACTCTATCTATTAATTCTATTAATTCATTTTCATCGGTAATCTGAATAATTCCACTCTCTTTAACAATCTGAGAAGCACCTTTACCAGTCTTAAACATTTTTTCGAAGACTTCTTTAGCCATCTTACTACTAATTACTCCCTTATCTATTAGTTTCAACATTTCTACTAAGTTATCAGGTGAAATAGGAGAATCTTCTACCTCTACTTTATCCTCATTTAAATAACGTATTAATTCACCCATAATCCAATTACTTAAAATCTTGCTATTAGAATATAGAGAAGTAGTTTTCTCATAATAATCGCCCAATGCTTTACTCGAAGTTAATATTTCGGCATCATATTCAGGAATTTGATAATCTTTAATAAAACGGTTTTTTCTTTCTTCAGGAAGCTCGGGAAGATTTTTCCTGGTTTCTTCTATCATCTTTAAATCTACCTGAAGGGGTAGTAGATCTGGTTCGGGGAAATAGCGATAATCATGAGCCTCTTCTTTACTCCTCATAGAAACTGTAATATTTTTCGATTCATCCCAATGTCTGGTTTCCTGGATTACCTTTTCCCCCTCACTTAAAAGTTTCTTTTGTCGATCTACTTCAAATTGTAAGGCTTTCTTCACTGCTCGAAAGGAATTCATATTCTTCACTTCTGTTTTGATTCCCAAAGTTCCAGTTTTTGTATCTCTTATGGAAACGTTGGCATCACAACGCATCGAACCTTCCTCCATATTACCGTCACATACTCCCAGATGTTGAACGATACTTCTTAATTTCATTAAAAATATCCGAGCTTCTTCAGGAGAACTAAAATCAGGCTCGGTTACAATCTCGGCTAAAGGAATCCCGCAACGGTTGTAATCTACCAGAGAATAAGAGGATGAAGTAATATCCCCTTCATGAACCAATTTACCAGCATCTTCTTCTAGATGCACCCGGGTAATGCCAATCTTTCGTTTCTCTTGGTTTTCAGGAAGAGATATTTCCATATCTCCATTTACCCCTAAGGGAATATCATATTGAGATATCTGATAAGCTTTGGGTAAATCAGGATAAAAATAGTTTTTTCGATGAAATATGTTTAGCGGATTAATTTTACAATTCAAAGCCAAAGCGGTTTTTAGAGCAAATTCTAAAACTTTTTTATTCAGTACCGGTAAGGATCCGGGCAAGCCTAAACATACTGGACAGGTATTGGTATTAGGTTCTTTACCAATATAATCAGTACTGCAGTGGCAGAACATTTTAGCATTAGTCATTAGTTGAATATGGACCTCTAAGCCAATTACTACCTCTTCTCTCATTCTGCTTCCTCCTTACCTTTGGTTGAGCATATCTCTGGTTTTTTCTTTTCTACTTCGCTATGCTGTTCAAAATTATAAGCTGCTCGCAGTATGGTCTCTTCGTCAAACGGTTTACCTATAATCTGTAAACCTAGAGGCAGGTTATTTTTATTATATCCACAATTAAGAGAGATGGCTGGAATACCAGCTAAATTAATAGGAATAGTGTAGATATCAGACAAATACATAGTTAAAGGATCGGCGACTTTTTCCTTCAGTTTAAAAGCCGGAGTAGGAGAAGTAGGAGTAATAAGAATATCATATTTACTAAAGGCTTGATCAAAATCCTCTTTAATCAAAGTACGAACTTTTTGCGCCTTTAAGTAATAAGCATCATAATATCCTGAACTTAAAGCATAAGTTCCTAACATAATCCTTCTCTTTACTTCCTGGCCAAAACCTTCGCTTCTAGTCCTCTTATACATAGAAGACAAGTCTTCATAATCCTCTGTTCTATAACCATATTGCACCCCATCATAACGGGCAAGATTAGAACTTGCTTCCGCAGTAGCAATTAAATAATAAGTGGGTAAAGAATATTCGGTGTGAGGTAGTGAAACTTCCTCTATCTTTGCCCCTAATTTTTCAAATAATTTTAAGGCTTTATCAATAGCATCCTTAACTTCTGGATCTATTCCTGCAATAAAATATTCCTGGGGGACGCCAATCTTTAATCCCTCTATCCCCTCTTGACAAGATTTTAGATAATCAGGAACTTCTAAATTTGCTGAAGTAGAATCTTTATGATCATGGCCGCATATAACTTTCATCATCAGAGCACAATCAGTTACATCTTTAGCTATAGTACCTATCTGGTCTAAGGATGAGGCGTAGGCAACTAAGCCATATCTGGATACCCTTCCATAAGTAGGTTTTAATCCTACCATTCCACAAAATGAAGCAGGTTGCCGGACAGAACCACCAGTATCTGTACCTAAAGCAATAAATGCCTCATCTGCTGCCACTGCAGCAGCGGAACCACCACTGGAGCCACCAGGTACTCTTTCTAAATCCCAGGGATTACCAGTAGGGCCGAAAGCAGAATTTTCAGTAGATGAACCCATCGCAAATTCATCCATATTAGTTTTTCCGATTATTATAGCTCCCGCTTCCTTTAATTTATTAATTACTGTGGCATTATAGGGCGGGATAAAACCTTTGAGTATCTTTGAACCGCAAGTAGTCTCTAATCCTTTGGTAGTAATTATATCCTTTATAGCAACTGCTACACCAGCTAAGGGAGGTAGTTCTTCTTCATTTTTTACTTTTAGATCTATTTCTTTAGCTTGTTGCAAGGCTTCCTTTCGATTAAGAATTAAAAAAGCTTTAATTATATGATCAAATTTATCTATTTGATTATAAATATCCTGGATAACTTCCAAGACAGTTACTTTCTTCTTTTTAATTAAGTTGATAACTTCATGTGCAGTTAATCGGTTTAAGTTCAATTATCTTTCCTCCTCTTGGTTTAGACAAATCTGTCGAGGTAGGGGTCGGATTTATCCGACCCGCTTATTTACGGGTTCGATGAATCGAACCCCTACAACGGAATGACCCCAATGAAGCAAGGCTTCACCGGGATGACCAAGTTAATATTTTAGATTATATTATTTTAGGGACTTTGAAATAACCTTTTTTAACATATTTAGCATTGGAAAGTACTTCTTCCTGTGGTAAAGATGGCTCAACCTTATCCTCATTAAGTAAATTAGGCATGGAAATAACATAAGCAGTAGGTTCAACTCTTTCAGTATCGAGTTCATTTAACTTTTTAAAATAATCTAAAATTGAATTTAATTGAGAAGTGAATTCTTCTTTTTCTTCTTCATTAAATTCTAAATTAGCCAATTGAGCCACATATTCTACTTCTTTCTTGGTAATTATTTTTTCAGTCATATTATCCTCCAAGGCTGTAGGGGCGTATTGCCTGCCTGTGCGTACGCACGCAGACAGGTCCGCACGCAGACAGGCAATACGCCCCTACAGCTAACGACTAACGACTATTCACTATTCACTAGTTATTATTTTTTTAAATTCCTCTTCATTAATAATAGTTATTCCTAATTTTTGGGCTTTATCGTATTTTGATCCTGGATCTTCTCCTACCACCACATAATCAGTCTTCTTGCTCACACTACCGGTAACCCTGCCTCCTAATTCACCGATTATTTCGGTGACCTGAGTACGGGTAAAATCCTTTAAGAGGCCAGTTAAAACAAATTGTTTTCCAGTAAAAATTTGGACTCTTTTCTTTTTTCTCTTTTTCTCTTCTTTCTGACCAAAGTTCAAGTCAACACTTCTTAACCTTTCCATAATATCTAAATTTTCTTTTTCTTTAAAGAAAAGGATTACACTTTCTGCAATCTTAGGTCCAATTTCGTTAATCTCTATCAATTCTTCTAAATTAATTTTCCTTAATTGATCTAAAGTTGGAAAATATCTGGTAATCACTTCAGAGGTATGAACCCCAACATAGCGTATTCCCAGACCATAAATTAAATTAGCAAAAGATCGGTTTTTACTTTTTTCAATTGCATTCATTAAATTATCCGCAGATTTCTCAGCCATCCGCTCCAGGGAGATTAAATCATCTCTTTTTAAAAAATATAAATCCGAAACATTCTTAATGAGTCCATTTTCCACTAATTGGTCAATTATGGCAGGACCCAATCCTTCTATATCCATGGCATTTCGAGAGGCAAAATGCCTTATTCTTTCCTTTAGTTGAGCTAAGCAAGTGAGGCTATTGCATCGAGAGACTACCTCACCTTCTAATCGAGATACTTTTGCCCCACATACTGGACATTTAGAAGGCATCACAAATTCTTTTTCCTTACCAGTTCTCTTCTCCTTAATTACTTTAACCACTTCAGGTATTACTTCTCCAGCTTTTTGAACTAAGACGGTATCCCCAATTCGTATATCTTTTCTTCTAATTTCGTCTTCATTATGTAGAGTTGCTCTCTGCACTACTGAGCCGGATATTTTAACCGGGTCAAGCATAGCCACTGGAGTTAGGGCTCCAGTCCTCCCTACTTGAACAATAATATCTCGAATTTTTGTGGTTACCTGCTGAGCAGGAAATTTATAAGCAATAGCCCAACGAGGGCTTCGGGTAGTCGAACCTAATTCTTCCCTTAGTCTTAAAGAATTAACTTTAATAACCATACCATCGATTTCATAATCAAGGTCTTCTCTTTTTTCTATCCACTCTTGACAATAGCTTATAGCTTCTTCTATATCCTGACCGAGCTGGATATGGGGGTTTACTTTAAACCCTATCTTTTTTAAATAATTCAAGACTTCTATATGATTCTTAAATTTAGGTCCCTCAGGAAAAGTAGCTTGATAAATAAAGGTATCTAAATGTCTTTGTGCAGTAATCTGAGGATCCAATTGCCGTACTGAACCAGCTGCTGCATTCCGAGGGTTGGCGAATAAATACTCCTCTTTTTTTATTCTATCTTCATTTAACTTCTTAAAATCACTTTTTTTCATATAAACTTCTCCATAAATTTCCAAATGGGAAGGAAGGTCATCACCAAATAATTTTAATGGTATAGTTTTTATGGTTTTAATATTGGAAGTAATTTCTTCCCCGGTTATCCCATCTCCTCGGGTAGCTCCCCTTACCAAGATGCCATTTTCATAGACTAAAGCGACTGCAAGTCCATCAATCTTTAACTCTATTACATAATCTAATTTTTGTTGAGGAATTAATTTTTTTATCCTCTGGTCAAAAGCTCGCAATTCTTCGGACGAAAAAGCATTAGCCAGACTTAACATAGGAGTAATATGTTGTACGGTGGTAAATTCTGGAACTGGCTCTATCCCTACTCTTTGCGTGGGGGAAGCAGAAGTAAGGTATTGAGGATATTTCTTTTCCCATTCCATTAATTCTTTCATTAATTGATCATATTCGGTATCAGAAATAGATGGGTCATCTAATACATAGTATCGATAGTTATGATATCTTATTTCTTCTCTTAATTTTTCTATCTTATTTTTAATATTATTGGAATTAAAAGTCATTTTTTTATCTTATTTCTTCTATTTTAAAGTTTTGTCAAACCAAGTCACCATAATTTGTAGGGGCATATTGTATATGCCCTCATTTTCTCCTGTAGGGGCGTATTGCATACGCCCTCATTTTCTAATAAATATTAACTAAAATTTTTCCAAAAAATATTTTCTATTTCATCAGGTTTTCCCTCACCGTTTTCCCTATCATATTCCCATTTTAAGGGATTATTTTGAATATATTCACGAATCCGATTTAATTCGTTCTCATTTCTTATAATATGTTCATAATAATTACGCTGCCATATAGAATATAAAAGGGGATAGTCTAAACCTTTAATTTGTCTGGTAACAGCAGATTTAAACCCACGTATAATCGAGCCAATTGTTTGAGAGGGGGAGTGAAATTTATTTGTAGGGGCGTATTGCAATACGCCCCTACCGGTGTTGGGCGTATACAATACGCCCCTACTATTGTCCGTTAATACTATTATAATCCCATGAAAATGATTAGGCATAATCACATATTCATCTAATTGAATGTTTTTACGAATTTGAAAAGTTTTTAACCATTCTCTGGCAGTAATTTTTCCTAATACCTTCAATTCTATTTTGCCCTCGCTTATATATCCCAGTAAATTTTCCTTAAGATAGGTACAAATGGTAATAAAATATGCACCCGGTATAGAATAATTATAGTTTTTTATTCTAAGGGAATGTCGATGATATTTACTGGAATTACTACTATGGTTATCCTTATTTATGAGCATTTATATTTTTCCTTCTTAATGGCTATCAAGGGCGTATGCAATACGCCCTCTTATTTTCTCCTGTTGTAGGGGCGTATTGCATACGCCCTCTCATTTTCTCCTGTTGTAGGAGCAACCATGAATGGTGCCCTTCCTGTTTTATTGTTTTCCGTTTGTCGAGGGCACGATTCATCGTGCCCCTACGGGTTGGGCGTTCGATATACCTCTACCTGTTGGGCGTAACCAATAGGCTTCTACCGTAGGGGCGTATGCAATACGCCCCTACCTGCTCAATCGATAACCTAGTAAATAAATCATTCTGCCTTTTTTTGTAACATAACCACAATAAGTATATAACAAAATTAGCTTAAAACTCAAGTTATTTTAATATATATGAATGTGTCAGGGGGAGGTTCTTTGTCACACTTCAAGAATAAAGATTTGACCCCTTTCCTTTTTTGGAGTAAGGTATTCAAAGGTATTTTAGTGGAGTGGACCATGAGATTTAAAGTTTATGATGAAGTGTTTGAAAAATTGCCAGATTTATGTTTTGGTGTGGCAGTAGGTTACCATATTAATAATAAGCAAAATATCCCAGAAATATATGAGCTGATGAAAAATGAAATGAGCAAGGTGGAGAATAACCTTAAAGGTATAAACTTAAAAGAATATCAAGGGATAATACCCTATAGAGATGCTTTTAATAAATTAAACCTTAATCCCAATAAATTTATGAGTTCAGTGGAAGCTATGGTAAAAAGAGTCTCCAAGGGGAATGTTTTGCCTTCCATAAATCCGGTGGTAGATTTAGGAAACAGTATTTCTTTAAAGTACATACTACCCATGGGAGCCCATGATCTGGATGCCCTGGAAGGAGAAATTGCGGTAAGATTTTCCAGGCAGGGAGATACCTTTACCTCTCTAGGAGAAGAAGTAGTGGAAGTTTTGGATAGTGGAGAATTAGTCTACGCTGATTCTAAAAAAATTAGAACCAGAAGATGGATTTGGAGACAATCAAATATTGGTAAGATTGATGAAAATTCAAAAAATATCTTTTTTCCTATCGATGGATTCCAGACCAATAAAGAAAGGGTGCTTAAAGCAGCAGATGAATTGGAAATATTGCTTAAAAAATATTTTAACTGTAAGACTAAAAAAGGCTTCCTAGATATAAATAATCAAGAAATGGAAATATGAAGTGGTTTAATTAATTCTTTAAAATTGAAGGATAACTTTGAAAAAATACAAAAAGTTTTTAGTAAATTAGATTAGTAGAAAAAGTTTTATAAAATTTAGAAATAAGAAAATTTTACTGACCGGAAAGGATTTCTTCATGATTAAATTATTTAAAAATCTAAAGCCCTATACCCTGTCGATAATCGTGGTTATGGTTTTTGTTTTTTTACAATCATTTTCGGAAATATATCTACCCACGCTTATGGCGGATATTGTGGATACCGGGGTTATCAATGGGGATATTGCTTATATTATAAGAATTGGAGGATGGATGCTTCTGATTGCGGTTATTGGAATGATTAGTGCCATTTTTGGAAGTTACTGGGCCGCTAAAGTAGCGACCGGATTCGGAAGAGACCTTCGGACTAAAGTATTTACCAAAGTAGAAAGTTTTTCTTTAGAAGAATTTGATGAAAAAGGAACTGCCTCTCTTATCACCAGAACGACTAACGATATTACCCAAATTCAGCAATTGGTTGTAATGCTTAGGCTTTTCCTGAGAGCACCGATGCTTTGTATTGGTAGTATTATTATGGCAGTTTCCAAGAATGCTAAATTATCCTTGGTTCTGGTGGTTATTTTACTGATTTTAACCCTACTTATTGTTTTACTCAGTAAAAAAAGTATGCCGCTTTTCAAATCAATGCAAATTAAATTGGATCATCTTAATCTGGTTCTTCGAGAAAATTTAACCGGTATAAGAGTTATTCGAGCCTTTAATCGGGATAATTATGAAAAGAAAAGATTTAATGAGGCCAATCTTGATTTAACGGAAACAGCTATAAAAGTGAACAAGCTGATGGCTATTTTGATGCCTTTAGTCATGTTAATTTTTAATTTGACCATCATAGCTATTCTTTGGTTCGGAAGCATACGAATTAATAGTGGTAGTATGCAAGTCGGCGATTTGATGGCCTTTATTCAATATGCCTCGCAAATTATGTTTTCTTTAATTATATTAGCCATGATGTTTATCTTAATACCTCGAGCATCAGCATCAGCTATTCGAATTAATGAAGTATTAGATATCGAACCGAAAATTAAGGATCCGATGATACCGGAAGAGAGCGAATTAAAGATGGAAGAAGGAGCAAGATCAGAAGAAGGGAAAAGAGGCTATCTTGAATTTGATGAAGTTAGCTTCTATTATCAAGGTGCGGAAGAACCGGCTATTGAGAAAATTTCATTTAGTGCTAGGCCGGGGGAAATAACCGCGATTATCGGAGGTACAGGTTCCGGAAAATCAACCTTAGTTAATCTCATTCCGAGATTCTATGAGGTGACCTCGGGTCGCATTTTAGTCGATGGTGTGGATATACGTGAATTAACTCAAGAAAAATTACGTGCTAAGATTGGATTAGTTCCTCAAAAAGCCGTTCTCTTTACGGGAACCGTTGCAGAAAATATCAGTTTTGGAACTAATGACCTTTCCGGTGATAAAATTATCAGAGCGGCCAAGATTGCTCAGGCATCAGAATTTATTTCTACCCTGGAGCAAGGTTACGATTCTCAGATTGCTCAAGGAGGAACCAATGTATCAGGAGGCCAAAAACAACAACTGTCTATTGCCAGAGCTTTGGCCAAACATCCTGAAATTTATATTTTTGATGATAGTTTTTCCGCTCTTGATTTTAAAACCGACGCAAAATTACGCCAAGCGCTTAAAAAAGAGACCAAAAAAGATACTGTTTTGATTATTGCCCAACGTGTCACCACGGTTATGGATGCAGACCGTATTATGGTTTTGGATGGAGGTAAAATTGTCGGTATGGGTACACACCAGGATTTAATTAAGACCTGTGAAGTCTACAGAGAAATCGTGGCTTCACAGCTCTCAGAGGAGGAATGGTCATGAGTGAAAAAGATCTAAAACCAGGAAGACCGATGATGGGATTTGGTCGTGGTGCCGGTCCTCATAACATAGGTAAACCGATAGAAAAAGCCAAAGATTTTAAAGGGACGCTCCGACGATTACTCATTTATTTAAAACCTTATAGAGTGAAGTTTATTATTATTTTCTTAGCGGCAGTGGCCAGTACGGTTTTTAGTATTGTCAGCCCAAAAGTGATGGGACAAGCAATCACTAAATTATTTGAAGGTTTTCTCATGAAAATGAAAGGCCTTCCTAACGCTGCCATTGATTTTAAATATATTTCAAATATTATCTTAATCTTAATCGGGCTATATGTCATCAGTGCTATATTTAATTATATTCAACAGTATATTATGGCTGATGTGGCGCAAAAAACCGTTTATGAGATGAGAAAAGATATTAATGCTAAATTATCCCGATTACCTTTAAAATATTTTGACGGAAGAACCCATGGTGAAATACTCAGTCGGGTGACCAACGATGTTGATACCGTCAGCAGCACTCTTCAACAAAGTATTACCCAATTAATTACTGCCATAGTAACCTTGGTCGGAATTGTGGTTATGATGCTAACCATTAGTCCGATGTTGACTTTAATTGCTTTGGTTACTTTACCTTTAAGTTTTTTGGCTACCAAAGTTATTGCCAGGCAATCACAAAAATTCTTTGCCAGACAACAAAAATATTTAGGTCAATTGAGCGGTCAGGTGGAAGAAATGTACACCGGTCACAAAATTGTCAAAGTCTTCAATTATGAAAAGCAATCCATTGCTAAATTCAATAAAGTGAATGATCAACTCTATGATGCCGGATGGAAAGCTCAATTTATATCAGGAATTATTATGCCTTTGATGATGGCCATCGGTAATCTTGGCTATGTCTTTATTGCCATTTTGGGTGGAATTGCAGTGATCAGAGGAAAGGTAACCATTGGTAACATTCAAGCGTTTATTCAATATTCCAGGGAATTTTCACATCCGATTGTCCAAACCTCTAATATTGCTAATATTATTCAATCAACCATTGCGGCCGCTGAACGTGTCTTCGAGGTTCTTGATGAAACTGAACAAATACCGGATCAAAAAGACCTGCTTCATTTAGATCAGCCAAAGGGTGATGTTAAGTTTGAGCATATTAAGTTTGGATACAGCGAAGAAAAAATACTCATAGAAGATATGAGTATTGATGTAAAGAAAGGTCAAACTATTGCCATTGTAGGTCCTATAGGCGCAGGGAAAACAACCTTGGTTAATTTACTCATGCGTTTTTATGAAATTAACGATGGAAAAATCACCGTTGATGGCATAGATATTCGTGATATGGAACGTGGAAAATTGAGAAGTTTTTTTGGAATGGTTCTGCAAGACACCTGGTTGTTCAAAGGAAGTATTAAAGAAAATATCGCTTACGGCCGAGAGAAGGCTAAGGAAGAAGAAATTCTTCAAGCAGCACAAGTAGCTTACGCCGATCACTTTATCAGAACACTTCCGGATGGCTATGATACCATTCTTAATGAAGAAGCCAATAATATTTCTCAAGGTCAAAAACAATTATTGACCATTGCCCGAGCTATTTTGGCCGATCCGGCCATATTGATTCTTGATGAAGCAACCAGCGGTGTGGACACCAGGACAGAAATTCATATTCAAAAGGCCATGCTTGCTCTGATGGAAGGGCGAACCAGTTTTGTTATTGCTCACCGACTATCCACTATTCGTGATGCAGACTTAATTTTGGTGATGAATCAAGGAAGTATTATTGAAAAAGGAACCCACCAAGAATTACTAAAACAGGATGGTTTCTATGCTGACTTGTATAACAGCCAATTCGTTGGATTGAACCTTAAAGAATTTTAATAGGGACAGACACCTATTTATCAACCTTCTTCTT
>Ga0210051_1005210_pt1 | contig 12508 bp, 12 predicted proteins | sample CryGey092014_all_FD_185464 | JGI IMG/M metagenome (GOLD analysis project Ga0210051, IMG submission 185464) | Groundwater microbial communities from aquifer - Crystal Geyser CG23_combo_of_CG06-09_8/20/14_all (SPAdes) (version 2) | ecosystem: Environmental > Aquatic > Deep subsurface > Groundwater...
ATTGAAAACGGGCTTGATAAATCAAGCCCCTACAGTCGGGTAGAAGGAAACCTAACACCAATCCAGTATCCAGCATCCAGTATCCAGAGGCCTAACACCTAAAAGCTGTGGACTATGGACTAAATAGAAGGGAGGTAAGAGATGGGAAAAAAGAAAGTCCGAATATTACTTTATGGGTATAATGGTGTAAACAATACTGGTTCAGAAGCAAAACTTCTTACTACTATCAAAGACCTTAAAGAGATTTTGGGCGATAGAATAGAGGAGTTAGCTTGTCTGACTCAAGATGTGGAGTTAGAAAGACGCTATGTGAAAGACCCGGCGGTAAAGATAATCAGGGTCGGGGCTATAACTGTCTTTGTAAATATAAGGCTCTTTTTAAAAAAGTATGATATCTTTATCTTAAATGAAGGCTCTACTTTTATTGACCATTTTTCTTCGGCATTTATCTGGATGTTTTGTGCCCAAGCCCTGACTGCAAAATTTCGGGGCTTAAAAGTTGTTGCCTATTCTAATGATTGCGGGCATCTAAAGCCAATAAACCAAAGATTACTTAAGCTAACTTTGAATAAGCTTGACCTGATAATGCTTAGAAATCCAGATGCAGTAAGGAGAATGAAAGAGTATGGCGTAAAGAAGGAAATCCACTGCACAGCAGATGGTGCCTATGAGTATCCCTCACCATCAAAAGAGTATATAAATAATTTTTTAAAGGGTTTAAGCCTTGACCCTCAAAGAAGACCAATAATTGGACTTGCCCCCAAGGAGTTTTTTTGGTGGCCAGTTACACCTAAGATCTGGGGTCCTCGGGAAGATATGTATAGATATCCATTTTATCATTCCTGGAAAAAAGAAGGCAAGGAAAGTAGTAAGAGGTATATTGAGCAGAGTGCAAAGTATGCCGATTGGTGTGTGGAGACCTTTGGTGCTGATATTGCTATTATTGCTATGGAAAATATGGACACCCCACCCGCAGAGAAGATATACAAGATGATGAAACATAAAGATAAGGCAAGATTAATTCTCAGCGAGAAGTATGTTGTAGATGATATTGTCTCTCTTTTGTCTGCTTTAAAATTCCAGGTTACCACCCGTTATCATACCACTGTCCTTGCTTCTCCATTTGGTATTCCCATGATTTCTGTCTCCTCAGATACAAGATGTGAGGCAGTATTTGAAGAGCTTGAGATGATGGACTTTTATCTGGACTATGTAGCCCACCCCGCACCTGCTCCCCAAATTAAAGAGCTAGATGAGAGATTGGTGGAGAAGACAAAACTTCTTATAGAGCAAGAAGATAAGCTACGAAGAAGAATAAGTGAGGCTCATCCAAGATTTTTAGAAAGATGCCTTAAAAATAAAACTCTTTTTAAGGAATGGTTTGATCAGACATTCTAAGGAGTGAGAGATGGAAGAGACCCTTGTTATTGGTGGCGGTACATCAGGGTTATTTACTGCTGCTCTTTTAGCTAAGGAAGGCTATCAGGTTAAAGTTTATGAGAAAGAAAGAGAGCTTGGTGGAAGAGCAAAGACCTGGATTAAAGATGGTTTTACCGTTGACTATGGACTCCACCTGGTGCGAAATGGGGAAAAGGGTTTTATAACTACCACTTTAGCTAATTTAGGTGAAAAATTAGAGCTAATATCCCTTAAGGAGCTGGAGATACTTTGCTATAAGGACAAAAAATTTCACCCTCTTCCCCATGATGCAACAGAATTTGCCACCACCGAGATGATAACTGACAATGATAAGAATATAGTCTTCTCTACTCTTTCTAAAAAAGGCATTACCAAAGAGAGTATGGACAGGTCGGTTTTAAGCTGGATAGAAGAAGTGGGGGGTAGTGAAAAGCTAAAGGAGTTTGCAGTATTTCTCTCCTTGGGAATTGTTTGTCCCTTTATTGAGCGAGCATCCTTGGGTGAGGTCTTTGACCTGATGCGAAGAAGGATAGCCTTAGGAAATCCAAAGACAGGTTATCCTCCAGGTGGCTTTGGTGTCATTCACAAAAAACTAACTAAAATAATAAGAGATTACGGGGGTGATGTCTATACTCAAAAGGAAGCAAGAGAAATAAGAGTAGAAAATGGAAAGGTAAAAGGAGTGAAGTTTGCTGAGGGGTTTGTTGAGGCTAAAATAGTAATTTGTGCTTTTCCTCCTCAAATGCTCTTTAACATCCTTGATGAAAATCTGGTAGAGCCCAAAAGGAGAGAATTGTTAAAGAATCTCAGACCAACAGCAGGAGTTTCTATTGATTATGGCTTAAAGGCAAAGATTACTGAGATTGACAATCTAATTATATCTTCTGAAGACCTCTTTTTGCTGGGTATGGTGACCTCTAATATTGACCCTTCAGTTGCTCCCCCGGATAAACAATTAATGACTTTTGTAGCTATAACCAATCGGGAAGATATTTTAGATAAAGAAAAAGCAAAAGTTATTCTTAGCCGCTTAGAAGAGAAGATAAAAGAGATGTTTCCTCACTTAAGTGACAACTTAGAATGGAGAAGACCTTTATTTTTACCCTTTATAAATGGTGTTGAGCTTAATTTTAATCAGTATAGAGAAAGGCGTCCCCAACCAGATACTCCGGGTATAGAAGGATTATTTCTCTCTGGTGACACCCTGGCCGCCGAAAGTGCCGGGGGAGAGCTAGCTGTAACCTCAGCTTTAGCTTGTGTGGATAAACTATGTTCGGGCTAAAGTTAAGACAGCTATTTTTTTAACCTTTGCTTCCTTTAAAGCTTTGGCACATTCATTTATTGTCTCCCCGGTAGTAAACATATCATCTATAAGAAGAATAGTCTTATTAGAAAAAGAGTCTGCATCAATTATGGCAAAGGCTCCCTTTACATTCTTTATTCTTTCCTCCCGGGACAGTTTAGTCTGGGATTGAGTGGCTTTAATTCGCAAAAGAGTGTCATTAAGAAGGGGAATACCTAAATCCTTTCTAATAACTTCAGCTAAAAGTTCTGACTGGTTAAACCCTCTTTCCCTTAAGCGAGAGGGATGGAGAGGCACAGGGACAAGACAATCAATCTCTTGATAAGGGGGGAACTGGTGTTCTTTTATTGGTGTTTGAGGAAAGTCTTCCTTCTCTTTTCTTAAGTATTCAACCATTAATTTTCCTAAGTCTATTGCCAGTCTCTTTTTCCCCTGATATTTAAATTTATGAATAGCCTCCCTTAAGGTGCCTTCATATCCTCCAATTGCCCGGGCAGAAGAAAAGCAAGGAGGTCTTACCCGACACTGTCCACATAAAGAAGGCATAACAATTACCCCTTCTGCTTTCTTACCACAAGAGACACAAAAAGGAGGAGAGATTTTTTTAATCTTTTCTTGGCAATCCGGGCAAAAAGTCTCCTCACTCTTCTTGCCACAAACCAAACAGCGGGGAGGAAAGACTAAATCAATTAAACCGGCTAAGAATGAGGACATTTGGATTTTCTGCCTCTTATCTTCTCAATCAAATTAGTAGTGGAATAACCCTTCTCTTCTTTCACTACTACTACCTTTCCTCCGTAGGATTCTACTGCTTCTTTTTCTAAAACTTCCTCTTTTCTATAATCGCCGCCTTTAACCTGCAGGTCTGGCTTTAGTTTTAAGATTAGATTCACCGGTGATGGCTCCTTAAAAACTATAATATAATCCACAAATTCTAAAGCTGATAAAATCTCGGCCCGCTCAGCCTGAGGAAGGAGTGGTCTTGTCTTGCCCTTAATTGCTCTCACTGATTGGTCACTATTTAGTCCTACGATTAAGAGATCACCCAGGGCTTTAGCTCTTCTCAGGTAACGAATATGTCCCCGATGGAGGAGGTCAAAACAGCCATTAGTAAAGACAATCTTTGAACCTTCTTTCCTCATTTTTTCTACAATTAACTTTAACTTAGATAAGGTCTTAATCTTTTCTTTCATTTAAGCATTCCTTTGACCTCTTGAGGAGTGGCAGTTGCTGTTCCTACCTTTCTCACTACCACTCCGGCGGCATAATTAGAGAGCTTGGTAGCTGACAATATATCTGCTCCAGCAGACAAGGCTAAAGTCAAAGTGCCAAGAACAGTGTCGCCAGCACCAGTAACATCATAAACTAAACTCTCTACGGCTGGAATGTGAGTAACTTTATCTTTCTCAAATAGACTCATCCCTTTTTCTCCCCGGGTAATTAAGACCGCCTGACATTCTAACAACTTTAAGATTTTCCTCCCCAGCTCTTCTAACTTCTTTTCATTCACATCCACCTCTTCCTTTAATCCTTGAGCTGCCTCTACCTGATTGGGAGTAATTACATCTGCTCCTTTGAATTTTAATAAATTAACTGGCTTGGGGTCAATAGTAATTATCTTGTGATAATCTTTAGCCAGAGATATTAATCCTTTAATTAATGAAGATGCAGCCATCCCTTTGTTATAATCAGAAAAGGTAAGAGCATCTACTTCACCGATTACTCTTTTAATCTTTCCCAATAATTTTTTAGCTAAATCCTCACTAATCTCTTCTTTAATCTCCCGGTCAACCCGCACTACTTGCTGACTGTGAGCAATGATTCTGGTCTTGAGAGTAGTAGGTCGACGAGGATTGGTGATTAAAGAAGAGGTATCAACTCCTTTGTTTTTTAACTCGTTCTTTAGCCTCTTCCCGGTGCCATCATTACCAATTACTCCAGCCAGGTAAACCTTTCCTCCCAGAGCACAAATATTATTCACCACATTTGCTGCCCCTCCGGGGATGAAGGTATATCTTTCTATCTCCACAATTGGAACTGGTGCTTCCTGAGAGATACGGTCTACCTTCCCCCAGATATATTGGTCCATCATCACATCACCCACAACCAGCACCTTTTTATCTTTTAAACTATTTAAAATTCTTTTTAACTTCTGCTCTTTCATCGCTACTCCTTTATTGTCCCGGATATTATCAAAGCTTCACCACAGAGGACACAGAAGTCAGTCATCCGTCATCTGTCCTCTGCCCTTTGCTAGGAGGGCGTTTATGCCCGATACAATTGATACAATCGTGCCTGAAGGCACTCCTACCGACACTCTCAAACAAACTCAACAAACTCTATTTATCGTGCCTGAAGGCACTCCTACCTATTTCGCTCAAGTTTTTGAATTTTGATTTGTGTTTTTTATGTTTTATCTTTTATTTTTACATTTTCTACCACTGCTCTTGCTAAAAGAGGTATTATTAGCTCATGATGGCAAGTTATTGAATAGCCTTTTCCTCCCACAACCTTAATCCTATTTACCACTTGTTGAGAAGACCGATAGTGTTGAATAAAGTCCAGGTTAACTCCAATAGAACCTCTCAGGTCATAACCTAAATTCTTAGCAACATTTATTGCCTTTAAGATTACCTCCGGTAAGATTACTGCTGAGCCAATATTCAAAAGGACTCCTCCCCCACCCAAGTCCTTAACTACCGAGGTAAATAAACGAAAGTCATAAAGACTTGCCCGGCCCCCTGCACCTCCTTCAAAAGAAGGATGCATATGATTAATATCTGTTCCCAGAGCAAGGTGAACAGTTACTGGAATCTTTAATTTATAAGCCTTGGCTAAAATGCTGTAATCAATATATCTTGCTTTAGACTTTGTCAATGCCTTTCCCATCTTCTCTCCATATCCTCTGACTCCTGGTGTCTTCCTTCTGATTTCTAAATTTATAAACTCAGAAGTCTCTCTTGCCATCCCAAACATCCCACTTTTAAGTCCTTCTTCCACCTCCTCGGAGGTCTCTCCAAACAAAGCAATCTCAACATCATGGATTACTCCCGCTCCATTTAAGGCAATGGCCGTAATAATTCTCTTCTCCATCAAATCAATAATTATTGGGCTTAGTCCACATTTAATTACCTGGGCTCCCATAGCTGCTATTACCGGCTTCTCCTTCTGATAAGCCCTTACTATTGAGCCTACTATCTTTCTAAAATCTTCACCGGCTAAGATCTGGGGTAAAGAACTTAAAAACTTATCAAAAGGTTCTCCCTTAAGAGTTACTTTAGCAAAGTCTTTCACCTTGACCTTACTTTTCCTCTTTCTAATAGATATAGTCTTTACCTTATTTAAGTCAATAGGTTTATATTTCTTTATCAAATTAATTACCCTCAACCCCGTTAGAAATTAAGAGATTTCTAATCAGGGTAAATTCCAAATTTCAAAATCCAAATGCCAAACAAATGTCAAAGCCCAAACTCCAAACACATCCAAAATTCAAGTTCTAAGTTCCAAGAGCCAGCATCCAGTATCCAGCATGTCGACCATAGACCATGGACTATGGACTGTGGACTATCTGTCTTCTGTCCTCCGTGGACTATGGACTATGGACCATGGACTATGGACTATCCCCCCTTCTCCTCCCCAATCAGGCGGGGATAGAAATGGTTGTAGAACACCTTTATCACCGCCGCCACCGGGACAGCTACAAACATCCCTAAAATTCCCGCCAATTCTCCCCCTACTAATAAGGCCACAATTATCGTCACCGGATGCAGTTTTACATAATATTCCATGACCTTGGGTAAGATTATCTTATTTTCTAAAAATTGGACCAAACTAAAGAAGAGGAGAACCCAAAGAGCAGTCTTCAGAGGGTCGGGGCTAAGCAGAGCTAAAAGGATTGCTGGTACAGCTCCAATTATGGGACCAACTATGGGGATAGCCTTGGTAATCCCGGCAAATAACCCGGCAATCAGAGCAAAGTCTAAGTGCAAAAGGTAGAATATAAAGGTAGAGACTACCGCCAAAATAGCACAGAGGAGTAGTTGCCCCCGTACATAACGGTCAAGGAGCTGGCTTACCTCTTCTAATAATTTTTCTGCCCCCCCTCTATAATCCTTAGGGAAAGCTAAAGTAAAGCCTCGCTTCAACTTCTCTCTGTCGAGGATGAGATAAAATGTGAGAATAGGGACCAAGAACAACTCAATAAAATGAGAGAAGAGTTTCAAGAAGTTGATTACCCCTTTGCGGGTGGTCTCCAGCAGGCTGCTGGCAACCTTTTCTAACTCCTGGCTTAAAACCTTATTCCAACTCCTCGGCAGGCGATATTGAAGATAATCAGCCTGAGTCTCTTTAAATAACTTCTGTAGATGCTTGGTATAGCGGGGAAGATTATTAACTAACTTATTTGTTTGATTGGTCAGAGGCTGGGAGGTAAAGATAACTATTAAGTAAAATGCTACTCCTAAGAGGAGATAAGCAATAAGAATAGCCGCCCAGCGGGGAACTGAGAGACGAAGAGTGAGGATACCTCCTCGCTCCAATAATTTAACCACAGGATTAATTACATAGGCTAATCCTATGGATAATACTAAAGGTAAGAAGACAGCCCGAGCCTGATAAATAAGAGCTATTGCTAAGACTATTATAATTACAATTATTAAGTTTCTATACCAATTACCCTTTATTGATGGCACCTTCTCTTTCCTTTCTACTTAAGCCTGGTCAGGGACCAGACCCGGCATTAGTTTTGTTTTAACTTTTTCACTGAACTCTTCATAAATCTCCCAGTGTGAAGTGAGAAAACCTTTAATGCTCTCCCATTTTATATCAAGATAATGATGGGCAAGCATATTTCTAATTTTTACTCCTTCGGCTAAAGTATAAGCTTCTTTATTATCCTTCCTTTATCTTCGTCTATCATAAACTCTCCTCTTTTCTTTTTTAAAGAAAGTATCCAGGTTGAAATCCAGAAAATCTTCTGCTTCTCTTGATGCATTTAACATAATACTTAAGAAAAGTCTCCTGTCTTTAATTTTTAAGGGAATTCCTCTTCTTATAGCTGACCAAACCAAACTTGCCGGAGCAGAATTAATCAATACTAAATCCACATTTATATTTATTAACCTTTCCAGCTCAAGCCATAACTTGGGCAACTTATCTTTATCCTGAATATATATCGCAATATCTATATCTGATTCTTCACACTCCTTGTCCTTTGCATATGAACCAAAAAGATAAGCAATTGGGATGTACTCCTTATCTTTAAAAAACTCTTTTAGTCTTGTCTCAATTCCATTATGCATCCTTTCACCCCTAAAGTATATTATACCACGAGTCATCTCCAAAGTAAACCCTGTTAGAAAAAACGGGGTTCACTTCTCCGAGACCTTTAATATCCATTTCACTGCCGATAATAAGTCTTTAGCTGTGTAGTCAGGCTTTAACGAAGAGCTTTGAGCTTTTAGCTCATAACTTGATTCTTTTCCGTACCCAGTAAGGACTAAGATAGTCCTTAAGCCTGCATTAACTCCTGTCTTTAGGTCACTAACCTTATCACCCACTAGATAGGATTCCTTAAGAGCTATCTGCAGGTCTTTGGCGGCTAAATTTAACATTCCTGTCTTTGGCTTGCGGCAATTACAGTTATCAGAAGGTGAGTGAGGGCAATAATAGACCTTATCAATAAATGCATCTTCCTTAGCTAAAAGAGTCTTCATCTTTTGGTGAATTTCATCTACTGTCTCTTTAGTAAAATAACCTCTTCCTATCCCGGATTGGTTGGAGATAACTATTACTTTAAAGCCATTTTCATTTAATAATTTAATTGCCTGAGCCGAGGAGGGTAAAAGATTAACTTCCTCCACCTGGCTAAGATAATTCTTCTCTTCAATAATCGTCCCGTCCCGGTCTAAAAATATTCCCCTTTTATTCATTCTTCCTTTGCATCTCCCAGAGTTTAGTCCATTTTACAAAGACAAAAAAGGAAGAAAGCACACTTACCAAGAATCCATAGAGACCATCTAAAGCCCCTCTCTTATAAATATAGGTCTCTAAAAACTTTAATATTATTTGTAAGGATAGGCTAAATATATTGCCTTTAAAATCCTTCTTAGTCTTAGCCAACTCTCTTGCCGCCAAGGTGCTATAGTTATTTTGTTTCTTTATATATTGAGCAATATTTTTATAAGTATTATGAATAAGGGGAGAAGATAAGAAGCCCAATTCTCCTTCTACTAAGACTTTCTCGTGCACTTCTCTTAGTTCAAACTTACCCTTTTCTTTCTTAAATAGACGAAGCAAGCGGTCAGGATACCAGCCTCCATAGCGCATCCATTTGCCCAAGAAATAATTCTTACGGGGAATTAAAAAGCCACTATAAGGAGTCCCTTCTTTAAGAATACCTTCTATCTCCTTTTGCAGTTGAGGACTAACCCTTTCATCAGCATCAATATTTAGTATCCACTCGCCCTGGGCCTTCTCTATTCCAAAGTTTTTCTCTAAAGCATACCCTTTAAAATCTTTAAGGTAAATCTTATCGGTAAACTCACGACAAATCTCCACTGTCTTATCTTGACTAAAAGAATCTACTACTATTATCTCCTCAGCCCATTTCACACTCTCCAGACAGTCCTTAATATTTTCTTCTTCATTGTAAGTAATAATAACTACTGATAGTCTACTCATTGCCTCCCCCTAGTTGTTAGGTGTTAGGTGTTGGGTGTTAGGTGTTAGGTGTTAGGTGTTGGGTGTTAGGTGTTAGGTTTTAACTTTTAACTTCTCACTTTTGACTCCTTGACACCTATCAAGCATCCAGCACCCAGTCTAAAATCTTTTAATCTTCTAATCTTTCAATCTTATTCCTGAGCCTGTCAGGAACAGGTTTTGTAAGCAGAAGCTAGGCAGTCCCGGGCTTGTTTTAACCTACCTTTATCATTAGCATAAATGACTGCCAGGGGGTCTTTCTTCTTTACTTTATCCCCTAACTTCCGCCTCAGGACTATACCTACTGCTGGGTCAACCTTATCACCCAACTTGTTTCTTCCGGCGCCCAAGATAAGGGCACTTCTCCCAACGACTTCCGCATCAATCCTTCTAAGATAGCCAGATTCTTCACTTTGAAGCTCTTCCTTAAACTTAGCCTGAGGCAAAAGGCTAGGATTATCCACTACTTCCGAATTGCCACCTTGAGCACCAATCATTTGCTTAAACTTTGTCTTAGCTTCCCCACTTAAGAGGATACCTTTCAATATCTTCCCGCCTTCCTTAATCTTCCTTACCCTTCCTCCTAATTTAAGCAAATAAGAGCCTAAAAGAAGAGTCAATTCCTCCAAATCCTGAGGTCCCTTTCCTGAAAGGGCGGCAATAGCCTCCTTTACTTCCAGAGCATTACCCACAGCAAAGCCAAGGGGCTGGTTCATCTCAGTAATTAAGGTATGAGTCTTCTTCTTAAACTTTTCTCCGATAAAGAGCATTGTCTTTGCTAAACTTAAGGCTGAGGTTCTATCTTTCATAAAGGCTCCCTGACCTACCTTTACATCAAGGAGGATACAATCAGCTCCTCCAGCTATCTTCTTACTCATCACCGAGGCGGCAATTAAGGGAATGCTATCTACTGTTGCGGTAACATCACGCAGAGCATAAATCTTTTTATCAGCAGGAACTAAATTAGCACCTGGTGAGGCAATGGCTAACTTTATTCTCCTTACCTGTTCAATAAATTCATCCTTAGATAAATTGACCTTAAAATTAGGAATAGAGGTTAGCTTATCCAGAGTCCCTCCGGTATATCCCAATCCCCAACCGGAGAGTTTAGCCACTGTCAGTCCAGCCGCGGCTATTAGGGGAGCCAAGACTAAAGTAGTCTTATCTCCCACTCCCCCGGTTGAATGCTTATCTACTTTTATCCCTGGGATTCCCCTCAAATCAATAACTTCTCCTGATTTTAGGAAAGCCCGGGTTAGATATAAAGTCTCTTTCTCTTTCATTCCCTGAAAATAGACCGCCATAAGAAAAGCAGACATCTGGTAGTCAGGGATTAAGCCCTTAGTATAACCATCTACTAAGAATTCAATCTCTTTGAAACTAAGACTCTTCCCTTCCTTCTTTCTGGAGATTATCTCACTAAAAAGCATTACCTACCTCTATCTAACATGGTGTCAGGCTTGCCTAACTTTCCTAACTTCATTAGGGTCAGGTCCCACCACGATAGGCGGGGTGATCTTCCTCCGTCAACAGAAGCGGGACAAGAATGTCCCGCCTAGCGGTGGGGATGCGGGTCTGACCCCACTTTTTGACCCCTTTTTCCCTTACTCTACCACATTCCTCTTCTTCTGTCAACAAAGGTGAGGATGGGGCTATTTTTTGACAAATTGAATGTAATATGATAGGATTCTAAATTGAGTGATTCTCATTCCCCTGCTTTTGCAGGGACAAGTTTTGTAAATGCTCAGTAAACACCGTTATTGTCATTGCGAGGGGTCCCGAACGAAGTGAGGGAGCTCCGAAGCAATCTGACACTTGTTAGGTTATATACATCTGCAGTATAATTAAGGGGGGGAGGAAGATTCCCAAACTGTATCCTCGGGTTTATACTTATGCCCGCAAAAGAGGCTCCCGGCTAAAGATATACTCCTTACTAGTTATAACTCTAATTCTTTTTATTTTGGGAGTTGCTAAGAAAAAGGAACTCAGAGACTTTTTTTCTCCCCCGACAAAAAAGAAAGCCTCCATTTCTTTGACCGCAAAGGTAAATAAGGATAAATACTATCGCTACGAGTTAGTAGAGATAAAGGCTCAGTTTACTGGTAAGAGAAATAGACCGATAACTAAAGCAAAGTTATCAGCTAAAGTATTTGACCCCGAAGGAAAGTTAGTCTACACCATTGGCTGGATTGAGTCTATCCCTTTGCGTTACCATCCTCAAGAAGGGTACTGGCAGGGAAAGTGGCCCCTTCCCTGGAATCCCCCTTTAGGAAGATATAAGATGGTAATATCTACCACTTATCCTTTTAAGGAGAAGAAGGTGATTGGTGCACGGAGGGAAAAGGTTGCGGTCCGCTTCTTCCCCTGGATAAAGATTCCCTATCCCTGGAAGACAACTCCTCAGGTCAAGCCAAAAGTTAAATGGGAAGAAGAGAGTAAGACTTACCAAAGTATCTGCTACTTTGAGATTAGAGGAAGAGCACCTCCCAGGATGAGCTCCCATCCCTGTATAATGACCCTCGAGGCAACTGGTCATCTTCTTTCCGTAAAGATTAAGAATCCTCAGGGTGAGAGTGGTGACTATAGAGAGATAATCTCCTGGGCAAAATTCCTTGGTGCTGATGTCATCTGGTATCTTTGTGGGCAGACTGCTCGCTGGAGAGGGGAAGCTCCTACCTCCTCGGTCTGGGGTAGAAATAACCTGATTATCTTCCCTCGTCTTTCTAAGGAAGCCCACCAAAAGGGTTTAAAGTTTGGGGGATGGATAGCCGCTTACTTACCCTTCGGTAATACCAAGCCTCCATCTTCATATCAATATGCCTGGAATTATTCAGTTAAGAAAAAGAGCTCTTATCCCACCCGAGCAATCTCTTTGCTGGATGAAAAGAGATTAAAAGATATTGTTAATTTAGTAAAGAAGCTAAGTCAGGACCCAAATTTAGATTATATTGGACTGGACTATATCCGCTTTTCTGCTGGTGGCTATGAGATGGCGGATGAATTTGTCCGGGATATGGACCCGTCACTTCCTGCCAACTTTTCCCAATTTAATAAGAGACAAAGGATAAACTGGTTAGGGAAAGAGAT
>Ga0210051_1005213_pt1 | contig 12505 bp, 11 predicted proteins | sample CryGey092014_all_FD_185464 | JGI IMG/M metagenome (GOLD analysis project Ga0210051, IMG submission 185464) | Groundwater microbial communities from aquifer - Crystal Geyser CG23_combo_of_CG06-09_8/20/14_all (SPAdes) (version 2) | ecosystem: Environmental > Aquatic > Deep subsurface > Groundwater...
ACTTTAATAAATAATGCTGAAACATTATATCGGGCTTATTTAATCTCCGAGGGCAACTTCGATCTCAAAAGATTTTATTCACTCTCAGGTGATTATATTAAGCGAAGAATTATTGAAAAAAATATTGGTGCCAAAATTAAGGAGATAATCCCCGATCGTTTTTTAGGAGATATTAATTTTGTTCGGGTAAACGGTTGTTCGGGATTTTTTGCCAAAAAAGAGGATTTTGAACAAATTATTGACGGAGTTGGGGCAATCAAGGTTTATGGTAAAAGCAGAAAGATTATCGACGCGCTTATTGAGTCAATAAATTTTTTGAAGACCGAGTCGTGCGGAAAATGTACACCGTGCAGAGAAGGATTGTACCGAATTGCCGAATTGGTGGGCAAATTATCAACTACTTCCAGTTTGTGGGATAGAAAAGAATTGATCGAATTAATTTCTGAAATTGCCGAAAATGCCGAAATTTCCAGTTTTTGTCCACTCGGTGCTTCAATATCGCGGCCGGTAATTTCAGTAATTAAAAATTTCAAAGAAGAAATTTTGGGAGAGGTATAATATTTGTAAATTCGTTCAGAGATTTATCACACGGACAATTGCGGATAAAATTTCCTCCGATCCGTGTAGTAGGTCTGTTATAGAATCTAATCATTGAAAGAATATGGCGAAAAATTTTGAAATAAAAATCAACGGTAAAAAATATAAGGTATCATCCGATGACACGATTTTACAGATTGCCAAGAAAAATAATCTGAAAATTCCGACACTTTGCCACCACCCTGATCTGCCGGCTAGTGCCAATTGCCGGCTTTGTTTGGTCGAAATAGCATTTGCTGAAAATAATCGAGTGGTTACTGCTTGCTCGACCAAGGCCTCGGAGGGAATGGAAGTAAGACTCGATACTAAGAAGGTAAAATTATCTAGAAAACTAAATTTGGAGATGTTACTTTCGGATCATATTAAAAAATGTCCCGATTGCAACTGGTTAGATAATTGTGAATTAAAAAAGCTGGCTGAGGAATTTGGTATTAAAAATTCAAGATTTACCGAACGGCGGCGACACTTTAAAATTGATGCTAAAACACCGTCGATCTTCTGGGATTCTTCGAAATGCATTGAATGTGGGAATTGTGTTTCGGCTTGTAATGAAATTGCTGGACTTTCAAATATTGAAAGCAAATATCGTAGTCATTCAATAATATTTGGTCCGGTTGGTGGAAAAAGCTTTGCCGATACCGACTGTATTTTTTGTGGCCAATGTGTTGTTCACTGTCCAGCCGGTTCTTTACAGGAAAAATCAAGCATTTTGCCAGTGAAAAAATTGCTGGAAAAGAAAAATAAAAAAGATGTTTTAATTGCCCAATTTGCACCATCTACTCGCTATTCAATTGGTGAATTATTTGGAGAGCCAGCAGGGAAGAATTTGGAATATAAATTGGTAACTGCTCTGAAAAAACTCGGTTTTGACTATGTTTTTGATGTCAATTTCGGTGCTGATATCACAACTTTGGAAGAAGCGGCGGAGTTGGAAGAACGTTTGCAGACAAAAAGAGACGGGCCGATGTTTACGTCATGTTGTCCGGCTTGGGTTCGCTACGTTGAAACTTTTCATCACGATCTAATCCCCCATTTAACCAGTACAAAATCGCCGACTCACTGTTTGGCGGCGGCAATTAAAACATATTTTAGCAAGAAAATTAAGGTTGGTTCATCGAGAATAAAAATTGTGGAAATTATGCCTTGTATTGCTAAAAAATACGAAGCGACACTGTCAGAGATGCGTATCGGACTTTTGCCGGAAATTGATTTTGCTTTGACGGTTCGTGAAATGGCCAAAATTCTAAAAGACGAAAAAATTGATCTACCAAAATTGGAAGATTCGGAGTTTGATTCACCGCTTGGTCAATCGTCTGGTGCGGCGGCAATTTACGGATCATCTGGTGGAGTAATGGAATCGGCGCTTCGGACGCTGGTAGCAAAAATCGGCAAATCAGAGATGCCTAGGTTAGAATTTGGTCAAATTCGGGGGATGGATGGGATTAAAGAATCATCAGTTGATATTGATGGTGAAATTTTGGAAATTGCTGCTGTTTCTGGATTAAAAAATGCCGGAAAATTGATTGCTGAAATTAAATCTGGTGTTAAACGCTATGATTATATTGAAGTAATGGCTTGCCCTGGCGGTTGTTTGGGTGGCGGCGGACAGCCGATTCCAACGACTCCGGAAATTCGAGCCCAAAGAAGTGCTGCCTACTACACCGACGATCAAGGAAAAGAAATTAGACGAGCACACGAAAATCCTGATATTATTAAAATGTACCAAGGTTTGGATTCGAAACCGATGAGTCGAAAAGCAAAAAAGTTGTTTCACCGAAAATTCCGAATCCGAAAACCAAAATTAAGTAAAAAGTAGGGAACAAATGAACTATCTCAAAGATGCAGAGATTGAAAGAAAAAGTGTTTTTCTTCGAGTTGATTGGAATGTTCCATTGAAAGATGGCGAAATTGTTGACGATAAACGGATTAGAGCGACTATCCCAACTATTGAGTATTTGCAGTCCAAGAATTGCAAAATTATTATCGGTACTCATTTGGGTCGGCCGGATGGAGAAATTGTCCATGCTCTTTCAACCAGAAAATTGGCTCAGAAATATTCCGAACTGGAAAAAACCAAAGTTATTGCCACCGATTATGTAATTGAGTCGCCGGTGAAATTGCAAGTTGAAAAGATGCGACCAAAAGATATTTTAGTTTTAGGCAATTTACGCTGGCATGCCGAAGAGGAAACCAACAATCCGGCTTTTGCTCATATTTTGGCATCGTATGCCGATGTTTATGTTGACGATGCCTTTGCCGTCTGCCACAGATCTCACGCATCAGTTGAAGAAATTACTAAATTTTTGCTAGGATTTGGCGGATTTTTGCTGGAGAAAGAGATTACCTCACTGAAAATACTCACCGAATCGCCGAGACAGCCGTTTGTTTTGGTTTTGGGCGGAGCAAAAATCCAAGATAAAATTGGAGTGATCAAAAAATTAATTCCCGAAGTTAGCAAAATCCTGATTGGCGGAGCGATAGCTAACACTTTTCGTTATTTTCAAGGAATGCCAGTCAGTCATTCTCTGTACGAGCCGAAAACCGAATATTTAATTGGAGAGATTGTTAATTTAGCAGGTGATAAATTGGTTATTCCAACCGATGATAAACGAAAAGATTTGGGTGGCGGAAATTTTGCTATTCTTGATATTGGTCCGGAGACTATTGAAAATTACAAAAAAATTATCGCCGAGGCAAAAACTATTTTTTGGAATGGTAATATGGGGTATAGTGAAGAAGCAGAGTTTGAATTGGGAACACAAGAGATTGCTAAGGCAATTGAAGAAAATCCAATGACAAAGATTGTTGCCGGTGGCGATACGGTTGGTTTTCTGACATCACATCAAATGGAAAATGGGTATAGTTTTATTTCAACCGGCGGTAGTGCAACCTTGGAATTTTTGGCCGGAGTTGAACTTCCAGGATTAAAAGTTTTGGGATATTATGATAGTAAGTAATTTTAAATTCTAAATTTAAAATTTTAAAATCAATACAATTATCCAAATGCTTGAAACATTTAAAATTATTTTAAAATTTACAATTTAAAACTTAAAATTCAAAAATCATGTTTATATCACTTGGAGAGTTGTACAAAAAAGCCAATAGCGATGGCGTAGCAGTTGGTGCCTTTAATACTAATAATTTAGAAGTAACGCAAGCAATCGTTGAGGCAGCGGAGAAGACCGGTTTTCCGTTGATTATTGCAACAACACCGGCGGCGATAAAATATGCCGGCCTGAAAGAGATATTTGACATTGTTAAAGATTTAATTGACGAATCAAAAATTCCAATGCTAATTCATTTGGATCATGGAAAAGATATTGAACTAATTAAAGAATGTTTGGATGCCGGTTATCGTTCGGTGATGTTTGATGGTTCAGACCTTTTGTATGAAAATAATGTTTCTGAGACGAAAAAAGTTGTTGAGTTGGCGCATAAATACAGCGCGGTCGTTGAAGCAGAAGTAGGTGTAGTTGGTCGTGGCGAAGAGGGCAGAGAAAAAATTCTGGCTAAATATTCAGACCCAGATATCGCTGCCGACTTCGTAAAATTAACCGGTGTTGATAGTTTAGCCGTTTCCATTGGTAACATTCATGGCGCACCAGAAAATGAGAAATTAAACGTTGACCTTTTGAAGGAGATTCATGAAAAAGTTTCTATTCCGCTGGTTTTGCATGGAGCATCGGGGGTTTCACGTGCTGATATTTTTGCGGCGATTAAAAATGGCATTAGAAAAATTAATATTGATACTCAACTTCGGCGAGCATTTACCGAGAGTTTAAAGGAAAATGTCGGGGACTCGGATAAAGATATTCGTGATTTTCTTGCCAATGCTAAAGACGATGTTAAAGTAGTCGTGGAAAAATACTTAAAATTATTTAATAATTTGGAATAAAAAACACGAACATCTAGATTTGAAATTTCTGCTTGCCTGCCGGCAGGCGAAACAATACCCAAATTCCAATTTCTGAAATTTTAAATATTTTATTTTGTTTCGCACTTTGTTATTTAAGTTTAATTTAATTTTCTGTCATGTATGATGTTGTAACAATTGGTGATGCTTTTTTGGACTTTTATATTTTTTCAAATGATTTTAAAGTTCAAAATGATCGCGGTTTCAAATCGGGGAAATCGCTAAGTTTTGATTATGGTGCGAAAATTGATGTCGAAAAAATTGAATATCACACTGGTGGCTCGGCAGTTAATGCGGCGATTTGTTTTGCAAAAAACGAACTTTCGGCGTCAATATTGTCATTTGCCGGAGATGATTCTGCTGCCAAAAAAATTATTGGTCGAATTGAAGAATGTGGTGTTTCCGCCGAACTTCTAAAACACGATGCCCAGCCGACAAATACGTCAATAATTATTAGTTGTCATGGTGATCGGACAATTTTGGCTTATCACGGAGAACGGGATTATAATGATTTAACTTTGGCAAAAAACTTAAAAACTGGATGGTTTTATTTGGCGCCGATAAAAGAAAATTCAGCAATTTTAGAAAATAAAATCATTGAACATATTGCCAAAAATGGTTCGGGTTTGGTTTGGAATCCTGGTCCGCCGCAAATAAAAGAGGGCGTCAAAAAAAATAAACATTTGTTGCATCTTTGCAATATCTTAATTCTAAATCGTGAAGAAGCGCTTGATTTTTCCGGATGTGGAAAAACTACAATTGAAGATTGTTTAAAGAACTTATATGATTTTGGACCAAAATTAGTTGTCGTTACCAACGGAAAGGCCGGTGCCAAGGCCTTTGACGGAGAAGTTTTTTATCAGATAGATTCGTCTCCAGATGAAAGAATTGACGCTACTGGGGCCGGAGATTCTTTTGCCAGCGCCTTAGCATCTAAAATTATTTTAGAATCTGATGGTGTAAAAGCGCAAAGTTTTTTCCCAGAAAGAGAAGTGATTTTAGAGGCACTAAAATGGGGAATCGTTACATCTGGCTTGGTTGTCGGAAAAGTTGGTGCCAATAGTGGTTTGGTTTCAAAATCAGAGATTGTCGAAAAGTCGGAAAATCTGGTAAAATTGGAAGCGAAAGTATATTCTTAAAATCAATATCTAATTTCTAATTCTAAATTTCTAAATAAATCCAAAATTAGAAGTTCAAATTAAAACAAAAACAAAAAGAGCGGACTGTCTCTTTTTTTCGTATTTTATTGAGTTTGTAATTTTTTAGGAGCCGAATTTATGAGGCGACACATTGCGATATTTGTCGGACCGGCAATCGAGGATATTTTTTCCGGCAAAAAAACCGTTGAATGTCGATTTTCGAAGTCGCGAGTTTTGCCATATGGCCAAGTTGCCAAGGACGATATTATTCTGTTGAAAAAATCAGGCGGTGATATTCTCGGCCAATTTACGGTTGATAATGTGCTTTATTATGATAATTTATCATCAAAGTCGGTTGAAGTTCTAAAACGGGAATATGCCAAAGCGATTGCCGTTGATGAAAAATTTTGGCAAGAAAAAAAGAATAACAAATTTGGTACTTTAATATTTTTGAAAAACCCCAAACGCTTTGTTTTTCCAATAAAATTCAAAAAGAAAGATCGTCGACCTTGGCTGTTGGCAGATAAAAAAAAGCCGTGAGGTGTTCTCACGACTGGGAAATTGATTGCGGATTGCAATCATTTGGTTTTTTGGAAGAATCGGGAGTATCATCTTCAGAAATCGGTCGATCTTCTTGAGTTTTTTTGGAATTATTTGGTTGATAACTATTAGTATACCCAAACCCGACTGGGCTTTTCGGCATGGTTACCATCTCCTGACTCCTGAACGGCGAATTACACATCGTATAAAATTGTATATCGTATAAAATCGTCTGTCAAGAAGTAGTTGAAATTGTTTCAAAAATTTGCTTTACTGATATTATCAAATTGATATGTTTTAGCCATTGGTCCGTACTTGATATGGACACTAATCTCAATTATTTAGACCCTGAATCAAGTTCAGGATGACAAACAGGATGTTTTTATGGCAATTGAAAGAGAAAAATTAACGGTTACTATTCGCAAAGATTTATTTAAAAAGATCGATTCAATAATCGATGGCAAAAAAATTCGCAATCGCTCTCACGCGACAGAATACTTAATTGAATCCGGTTTGGGAATCGGTAAAATTAACAAAGCAATCGTTTTAGTTGGTGGAGAAGGAACTCGTCTCCGACCATTTACTTATGAATTGCCAAAAGCGCTATTGCCGATTCAAGGGAAGCCGATGGTTTTGCATGTTTTGGAACAGCTAAAAACTTTTGGCATTAGCGAAATTATTTTGGCAATCGGTTATAAAGGTGAGAAGATTCAAGAGTATTTTGGCGATGGCCATCAATTTGGATTAAATATCCATTATGTTGTCGAAAAAAAACCGCTTGGAACCGCCGGCCCATTGCGATTGGCGAAAAAATATTTAACCGAGTCGTTTTTCATCGTTTGGGGCGATATTCTTTCACACTTGGATTTAGCTGATTTTATGAATTTTCACAAAGAGCATGGGGGTTTGGCAACCGTTGCTCTAACGACTGTTTCCGATCCGTCCCGTTATGGAGTGGCCCTTTTGAATGGCAATAAAATTATCGGTTTTATTGAAAAACCGGAAAGAGGTAAAGCGCCAAGTAACTTAATCAATTCCGGCATGGCGATTATGGAACCGGAAATTATTGACGACTACATTCCGAAAAAAGGTAAGGCAATGGTTGAATATGATGTTTATCCGAAATTGGCAGACGAAGGCAAACTCTTCGGCTATTCTTTTCAAGGTCAATGGTTTGATACCGGAACCCACGAAGCCTACGAAAAAGCTATTAAAGAGTGGAAACCGGCCAAATTCAAGAAGAGATAAAAAATTGAATAAATTTTATTGTTAAAATGCCGTCGCTGTCAAAGCGGCATTTTTTTTGTGGCGGGGTGGTCAAATATTGTTTACTAAAAAAACAAAATAATTAAAGGACTTGAAAATAGTGGCAATAAATGCTATTTTTGTAATCAGACGATCATTCCCATTCCGCTGGAGGTGGTTAAAATGGTAAATATTTTTGACAAGGTGAAAAAAATATTGATTGATTGTGGCGTTTCTGAATCATTTGTAAAACCAGATGCAAATATTTATTGTGATTTGGTTCTTGATTCTCTGGCAATCGCTGGAGAGCTGATGCCCAGATTGGAAGAAGAATTTGAAATCGAACTCGATTACGAATTTTTTGACCAAGTAACTGTCCAAGGAATTGTTGACAAAATTGGAGGTCTTATTGCCGAAAAGACGTCGGTTTAAAGCGGCGCAAAATTACTTAATTGGCGTTCCGTGTGAGCGCCTCTTTTTTTTAGCGTCAAGTTTTGTTAAAGTAAAAAGGTAATTATTAATCAAAATTTATCAAAGGACTTTATGAAAGTTAAAAAGGAAGATTTGAAAAAGGGAAAATTTAAGCTAACGGTTACTGTTGAGCCGAGCGAACTGATTAAATATTATAAATCGACATATGAAAAACTGACTGAAGAAGTCAAGATTTCCGGTTTTCGACCGGGGAAAGCACCGAGAAAGTTAAATGAAGAATCGGTTGGTATTGCCAAATTGCTTTCAGAATCGATGGACAGCATTATTCAACAGGAATACTATTTGGCAATTCAGCAAGAAAAATTGATTCCGGTTGGCGCGCCGAAAATTACAATTTCCAAATATCCGAATTGGGGGTTAGAAGCTTCGGAAATTGAGTCTAGTCTGGTTTTTGAAGCTGAAATTGAGGTAATGCCAAAAGTTGAACTTAAGGATTTCTCAAAAGTTTCGATTAAGAAAAAAGAGCCGGCAAAAATCACCGAAGAAGATGTGAAAAAAATACTTTCGCATTTGCGGCGGCAAAAAGCGACATTCTCGGAAGTCGATCGGCCGGCAAAATTCGGCGATCGAGTAGAGATAAATTATCAAGGATCGATTAATAAAGTCAAACAAGATTCAATGTCGGCTAAAAATCACCCGTTAATTTTGGGCGAAAATACACTAATTACCGGTTTTGAAAAAGAAATTGATGGGATGAAAAAAGGTGATCAGAAAAAGTTTACCATTACTTTCCCAAAAGATTATCACGCCAAAGATTTTGCCGGCAAAAAAGCCGAATTCGAAGTTGAACTGGTGGATCTAAAAAAAGTTGATCTACCGGAGGCCGATGACAAGTTTGCTGAAAATTTTGGCCATAAAAATGTGGCTGATTTAACCGAGGCAATTCGTAAAAGTCTGAAAGATGAAATTGAGACCAAAGTCCAACAAGAGACGGAAACTGAAGTAATCGAAAAAGTTTTGCCGTACCTTTCAGTTGAAGTTCCTGAGGGCTTGATTGATCAGGAAATTGACCGAATGGTTGAAAATATGGCCAAACAGATTGAAAGCAAAGGGATGAAATTGGAAAAGTATTTGGAGAGCATTAAAAAAACCTTGCCGGATTTGCGCAAAGATATGAAAGCGGTTGCCGAAAAGAACATTAAAATTGGATTTTTGCTTGGCAAAATTATTGAGGAGGAAAAAATTGATCAAAAAGATCCTCAGGCTGGACGAATTGCTCTTGATAAAATTATTAAAAAAGTAACTGGTGAGAAGAAATAATATTCATTTTAGAGAATGTAATATTTCAATCTTGTAGAAAATAATTAAGAAATAAATGCGAGCAGGTTTTCTAAAAATTCTCGGCAAACGAGATTTTTCTCGAATTTGGACGGCACAAGTTCTTTCGCAGTTGGTTTCCAACATGCTGACTTTTGCTCTAATTTTACATATTTACGATTTAACCGGTAGTCTGACAACAATCTCTTTGGTAATGATTGCCACTACAATTCCTTCGGTAATTTTTGGACCGTTTTCTGGAGTTTTAACTGACAGAGTCCGCTACAAAAAAGTTTTAATATATACCAGTATTCTGCGTTTTTTGGTTGCCTTGTTGCTAATTCCGGCGGCAAATAATACCTTGGCGATTTTGGAAATCATCTTCTTAATGGCGACAATTACTCAATTTTTTGCTCCGGCGGAGATGTCTTCAATCCCGTTAATAGTTGACCGAGATGAAATTATTGCAGCCAACTCAGTATATATTACCACTCTGTATGGTGCGTTAATAATTGGCTACGGAATTGCCGGACCGCTTTTGGCGGTTATCGGTTCAAAATGGCTTTTTATTTTGGCAGCCATTGCTTTTTTGGTCTCGGCTTTTTCAATTAACTCAATGTCTGATTACGATAAAAAGGAGAGCGCCGGCAATCTGACTATTTTTAATTTGGCAAAAAACATTGTCTCAGTTTGGCAATCAACAAAAGAAGGAATTTTCTACATTCGCAATAAACAAAATATTTTAGGATCGATGATAAAGTTGGCTGTCGGTTGGGCAATGCTTGGAGCATTTATCGTTGTTCTACCCGGGTTTGCCGAATTAACAGTAAATATTAGTGCTAAACTAGCTGGTTTGGTTTTAATTGCCCCGGCCGGAGTGGGGATGTTAATTGCTTCATATCTTTTGAATAAACACAAAAATTGGCCGAAAAATAAAATTATTATTGTCGGATTTGTAATTTGTGGATTTACGCTTTTAACGCTGTCACTTTACAATCTCTATGCGTTTTTGAGTTTTGCTATTGTAATTGCTGTTGTCTTAATGGTTGTTCTTGGTTTATCGGCGGCTTTTGTTTATATCTCATCACAAACCTTGCTTCATTTAAATTCCGATATCAAAATGCGTGGTCGGGTTTTTGGAATTTCAGCAATGCTAATTAACATTGCTCTCGGTTTGCCGGCGTTGTTTGTTGGTGGGGTTGCCGATTTAACTTCGCCGGTTTTTACTTTGATAATTTTGGCTTTAGTAATAATGATCTACTCGGCGACTTTACTTTTTGACGAAGAATAATTTGAGTTATCAGAAGAGATGGAATTTATTGTCGGCGACGCTGAATAATCTTGACTGTCCGATCCCTTGACAATAATGTAAAGTTTGCTTTACAATGACAGTAGAAATTTTTTAAATTCTAAATCGTAAATTTTAAAACGATTTCAAGCGTTTTAAATATTTGAACATCAAAAACTATTTTAAAATTTTAAATTTTTAAATTTTTAAAATAAAATTCTTCGAAGGAGTTACTTCTATGTCGTATTTAGTACCAACAGTTATTGAAAAATCAGAATTTGGCGAACGAGCCTATGATATTTACTCGCGGCTTTTGAAAGACCGAATAATATTTTTGGGTGGCCCTATTGACGACGCCGTAGCCAATACAATTATCGCCCAGCTTTTATTTTTGGAATCAGAAAATCCAAAAAAAGATATTAGCATGTATATTAATTCTCCCGGTGGGTCGGTGAGTTCAACTTTGGCAATTATCGATACAATGAATCATATCAAGTCGGATGTTTCAACTGTTTGTGTTGGGATGGCGGCTTCTGGTGGTGCTTGGGTACTTTCCGCCGGCGAAAAAGGTAAGCGTTTTGCTCTGCCAAATGCCGATATTATGATTCATCAGCCACTCGGTGGAACGGAAGGTCAGGCGTCTGATATTGCTATTACCGCTGAACATATTCTAAAAACCAAGAGAAATTTGGTCAAAATAATGGCGAAAAACAGTGGTAAAACGGAAGGCCAAATTGAAAAAGACTTGGATCGTGATTTCTATATGTCCGCCGACGAGGCAAAAAAATATGGAATTGTCGATAAAGTGATTTTGAAGAAATAAACTCTTTGTTTCTTGTGTGAAACAAACAATGGCATTGTTGGTCTTGTCAGTTATTACGATGTTATGTACATGGTGCCATCGTATTATAATTTCCAAATACTGCAACAAATAGTTGCGATCGCAACTATTTGTTGTATTTTATTGTTAAATCATTTTAGAATAACTTGGATAAATAATAAAAAATGTGATATAGTTTTGGTAGTTTTTTAAGTGCTGATGTTCTAAATATTATTTTTTTGAATTTACATCTACCAAATAATATTTATATAATAAAACAGCAAATAGAAGTGGTTATCCGTCAAAGTTCTGTTTCGTGAATTTTGGCAAACAACATCACAGACTCATTCAATTAAATGGCAGTTGATCAAAAAACAATTAGACTTGCTAAGTTGGTTGTGAATTATTTTTTACAAGTAAAACACAACACCAATGTAATTATCTCCGGCTCGACAGAAGCGGCAGATTTTATTGTTGCGCTCTATAAAGAGGTTCTGGAAGCAGGAGCACACCCTATTACACGTATTTCGCTACCAGGTCTTGGCCCGATTTTTTATAAATACGCTAAAGAGCATCACATTAAAAATTATCCGGATATTTTCGATTACACCGTAAAACATGCGCAGTATTATATTGGGATCGATACTGAAAGTAACACGCGGGAGATGACAAATGTTGATCCAAAAAAAATTGCCGATCGACAGATTATTACCGAGCCGATTTCAAATTATATTGTAAATGAAAGAGAAAAAATTCGCCGCTCAACCGTTGGGTATCCTTGTTTGGCGTTGGCCCAAGAAGCTGAAATGTCAATCAATGATTATGAAGATTTTGTTTTTGGCGCTTGTTTGCAGGATTGGGATAAATTGGGAATAAAGATTAAATTTTTTTTACATCGATTTCAAAAAGGCCACCATGTACACCTCGTAGGTGGAAGAGTGGATTTGCAATTTGATATTAACGGTAAATTGGCCAAAGATGATTTGGACGGCGACAATATTCCTTGCGGTGAAATTTTTATGGCACCGGTGCGAGAAAGCGCTGAAGGTTGGATTAAATTTGACTATCCGGCGATTGAATCGGGCAATGAGGTAATGGATATTTATCTGGAATTCAAGAAAGGTAAAGTGATCAAATACTCTGCATCGAAAAACCAAAATTTTCTTAAACAGATGCTCGAAACCGACAAAAACTCGTCATATATTGGCGAATTT
>Ga0210051_1005215_pt1 | contig 12502 bp, 22 predicted proteins | sample CryGey092014_all_FD_185464 | JGI IMG/M metagenome (GOLD analysis project Ga0210051, IMG submission 185464) | Groundwater microbial communities from aquifer - Crystal Geyser CG23_combo_of_CG06-09_8/20/14_all (SPAdes) (version 2) | ecosystem: Environmental > Aquatic > Deep subsurface > Groundwater...
CCGGGAGGAAGGTTCCATAATATCGGCAAGAGGCGTAGTAAGCATCGCTGGCATCGTCAAGTTTACCAAGAGGAATATCTTTCTTTTGATCCCAAATATAAATTTTATCAAGTAATACTCTTGAAGCTATTTCTAGAGCATCAACAATATTGCAACGGGATAATTCACAAGTTTTACCTTCACAAACGCCAATATCGTTCATCTGTTCTTCTAATGGAACTACTGTTGCATATTCTGTGTCGCTAACAGACATTAAGCCGACAAATGATGGAGCATGAGGATAACGTTGGCATTGCCATTTTTCCGGATAGGAATATTCAACCGCAGCTTCCATTAAATATATTGCTTTTAACACATTAGGATTAACTAAAGCCGCGGCTCCTCCTCGTTTTTGAGCTTCTTTAATGACTTGGTTAAAGGCAGGATCGTTTGGCCTGGGGGCAATACAGGCTCCGGCGGCTAAAACCGGGGCGGCTGAACCTAAAAATAAAACCAAGCTGAAGAAAATTTTGAGCAGGAAGTGCATTAATTACAGATTATCAGGATCAAGTTGGAATGGCAAACTGGAGGACATCGATACCGGTGATGACTTTGATCAGCTGGAAAATAAACCAGATGGCGAGAGTGACAATAATGCCGATGATCGCCCCGGTAATCGTGCCCTGGGCCTGCTGGACTTTTTTAGGGTCGCCGGCAGAAGTTAAATAGGAAAACCCACCCACAATTAAAACTACAAATGCGGCCAAACCGGCGAAGGGAATAATAATTGAGAAAACGTTTCTCATTAGGCATTCAAGTTCACTTAATGGAGCCGCGGTGCTTGTGGTGATAGGGCAAACGGCCATGTTCTAGCCGCCGGCAGTGGGGATGTTGAACTGAAAGACGTCGATGCCGAAAAAGTAACCGATGACTTTCATTAAAGCCCAGGCGGCGGCCACAATGCCAAGGCCGACCAAGGCCATAGTGATCCGGTCGCGGGCGGCTTGAGTTTGAGTTTTATCGCCGCCGGACAAGATCCACTGGATGCCGCCCCAAACCAAAAAGGCAAAGGTCAGGATGGCGGCAATAATCATGGCCACCTGGATGGCGGCGGACATAAATTTGCCGATGTCTTTAACCCCGGCTTGCGGTTCTTTGATGGTAATCGAGGCTTGGGCCAGCGCGGCTTTGATAATCGGCATTAGTTGATTATGGTCATGTTAGTAAATTTTTGTCAAGGCTGGGGTAACTTGAGATTAAACGGACCCCGAACTGACGAGGTAATTCCCAGGAAATAAATAATCAGGCGCCAGATTATCCAGACGGCGGCCAAAAAAACCAGACCGAAAATCGCGTCGGTGATTTTTTCTTTGGCGCCTTTGGCGGCTTCCTGGTTGCCGCCGGAAGTAATCCACTGGATGCCGCCCCAGATTAAATAAAAGAAAGTCATAATTGAACCAATAATCAAAGTCACTTGGAACATATTGACAATAAATTCGCCAATGGAGTCAAATTTGAAAAAATTGCTGCGCTGGACTTCCTGGTCAATGTTGGTGAGTTTAGCCATAAGTTAGAGCGTCGGCCAGTCAGGATTGACGATATTTAAGCCGGTAACCGTGGAAATAATTTTAATGATCAGGTAAGATAAAACCAGCAGTACCAAACCGAAAATGCCATCAAAAAGCTTGTCTTTGCCCCGTTTCATCCGGTCGGCGTTGTTGCCGGCAAAGATCCAGTCGAGCGCTCCCCAGATTAGATACAGCAGGACGGTCAAGCCGCCGACGATAACCATGAACTGCCAGAAAATGGCAATGTAGCGGGCAAAAGCTTGGCCGCCGGTCATTTTAGCTAAAGCGGGTATGGCTTTATTTTCAATCGGCATTAGGGCCTACCTTATTAATTAATACTTCTAGGTTGATTATATCCAACCCGGTAACTTTCCCCAAAATCCAAACTACGGCCATTGATAAAATTAAAACAAATAAACCGGCGATGGCCGTACTCATTTGGCTTTTGGCTTTGTTCATTTGCTCCGGGTTGCCGCCGGAGGCGGTCCACTGAACGGCCCCGATGACAAACCAGGTTAAAAAAGCCAAGCCGCCAAAAATAGTTAAAACGCCGACGATGTTGGAAATTATTTGAGTCAGGCGGGTGTCCGGGGTGCTGCCCGCCGATTGGAATAACCCGCCGTCAAAACCGGAAATACTTGGCAACGGTGTTTTAGTTTGAGCGAGTAAATTATGGACCATAGATAGCTGGAGAAATAATAGCGGTGGCGTCGCCGAAAAAAATCAAACCTAAAATTCCGGCAATCACCAAACTGGCGCCGGCCACCACTAGGCCTAACAGCGAGATCCAGATCCGGCCGGAAGCGGTTTTGATGTATTCCGGGTTGCCGGAGGAGCTCATAAATTGGATGCCGGAAACCAGCAGATTGACGACGGCAATAATCATCGAGCCGTAGATCATGACCTTCATAATATTGTTGGCAAAAAGAATCAAAGCGCCGGGATCATTGCCGGTATATTTATCCAGAATTGATGGTTTCTCGGCGCCGCTGGTCCCAAAAAAATCTGTTAATTCCATAATTTATTGAAATTGGGTAAATAATTTTCCCGGATCGGCCAGGGGAATGCCAGCTAATTTACTAATTAATAATATCGCCGGGTAGGCAATTACGGTAATCACCAAACCGATTACCGCGTTTAAAATCGTATTGCGGGCTGCCGCCGCTTTTTGAGCGTCGCCGCCGGAAGTGATCCAATTGACCGCGCCGAAGATAAAGTAAAACAAAAAACCGACGCCGGCAATTATGGTAATGATCGCCAAAAGATTGGAAACTATTTTAGTCAAGTCAGCCGTCGGCGCCCCGGTCGAAGTTGTTTCTAAATAACCTTTACCGGAGATAGATTTAAATACGCCGATATCTTTTAGTGTTGGTACGGGCATAGTTATAATTCAAATAATTTAAAGTCTAATAATTTAGTCGCGTCTTTAAACAGGATAAATCCGAGAATGCCGGCAATGGTATAGGCGGCGGCCACAATCGCGAGACCGATGACCGACTGTAAAATTTTATTACCGGCGTCGGTTAATTTCTGCGGCTGGTTGTTGGAGTTTAAATAAATATAACCGGCGCTAATAAAGTTAAACACCGTCCAAATGCCGGCAATGACGATGATTAGGGCAACGACATTATTTAAGAATTTGACCAGATCGGTGCTGGCTAGATCGCCGTAACCAGTATCGGAAACAGTGTCTTTGGTTAACGGATTACCAATATTGCCGAAAACACTTTGTAAAATCATAAAAAGATTTTTTTATCGGTAACAATTTCGATGATTTTGACGATCCAGTAGGCGGCAAACATAATTACATAACCGATGACGGCGCTGGTAATGGTTTGGCTCGATTGTTTTTGTTTCTCCGCGTTACCGGCATTGGCAATCATGCCCACGCCGCCCACCACGATCATAAAAAATAAGATGATCCCAGTTAACACGTAAATGTTTTTAATGATTACCCAAAAACTAGGAAATAAAGTTGTTCCTAATTTTGACTGGATAGTTGTTTTACTTTCATCAAGCCACAATTCCTGTCCAATATCAAACGCCATACTTTGAATATAGTACAATACACCAGATGACGCCAGAGCTGTTAAGAAAAAGACTGTTTTGTTTTATTAGCCGCAAGGTGGCCGATCCGGCCGATGCCGAGGATATTGTTCAGGAAACCCTTGTAGCTATCTATGATAGCCTGCCGTTATTTAAAGGGAAAAGCTCGTTTTTGACCTGGGCCTACTCGATTGCCCGGCACGAATTGGCCGACTTCTACCGCAAAAAGAAATTTAAGCAGATTGTTTTTTCCCGTTTGCCATGGTTACGGGAACTGGTGAGCCAGGCTTTGGGGCCGGAGTTGGCCTATCAGGAGCTGGAAACTAAAAAGAAGATTGTTAAAACCTTTAAACACTTAAGCGAAGGATATTCCCGGATTTTGCGACTAAAGTATGTGGAAGAGCTATCAATGCGGCAGATTGGACAAGAGTTGAATCTGACGGTGAAAGCGGTTGAGTCGAGATTGACCCGGGCGCGGTTGGCCTTCCAAAAACTTTATGCAAGTCAAGAAAATCGCCAGGTTAGGTTTACTCCTTTCGTTTAAGGAAAGTTATTTATTTGTCCGGAATTCCCTCGGTTTAGCCTGGCACCCGTTTAAAACTTTGGCAGTACTGTCCCGGGAAAAAGACCGATCGCAGCAATTGTTGATTTTTGGTTGGCCGGCGTACGTTTTATTTTTAGCCACGCTTTTCACCTGGGCTGGCCGGAGGCTACTAGCGACAACGCCTGCGTGGGGTATGGGGGCAAAATTAATGTTCAGCTTAGGCATTCTTGGCTTTATGGCGGTGGGCAGTTATATCAGTTATTGGTGGATGAGGTTATGGCGCAGTCGTTAACCGGGAATATTGAAAATATGATTGGTTGGACTAAAGTGCCATTAGGTCAAGCCGGGCCATTATTGGTGAATAATAAAAACTATGATTTGTCTTTGGCGACTACAGAAGGAGCATTAGTTGCTTCGGTTAATCGCGGTTGTAAAGCCACGCGTTTATCCGGCGGCATTAAAGTTTTAGTGGAAAACGTCGGGGCCACGCGCGGACCGGTATTTCGGGTAAAGGGGATAGACGAGGGGAAAAAATTAATCAATTGGGTAAAAGACAACTTTAAGTTAGTCCAAAAAGCCGCTGAAGCCACCAGTCAACATTTAAAACTGGTGGATTTTACGTCAACCATGGCCGGAAAAAACGCGTGGTTGAGGTTCAGGTTTAATACCGGCGAAGCCATGGGGATGAATATGGTGACAATTGCCACGCAAAAAATTGTTGAACTGATCGAGGATAAATTAAAAATAAAATGTCTGGCTTTATCCGGCAATTTTTGTGTGGATAAAAAAGCCAACTGGCTAAATTTTATTGAGGGCCGAGGGAAAAAAGTTTGGGCGGAAGCGATGATCAAAAGAATTATTGTTAAAGATGTTTTAAAAACCACTCCGGAAAAAATTATTGAAGTGGTCAAAAGTAAACAGTGGCTGGGTTCGATTATGTCCGGGTCGATGGGAGCCAATGGCCACTTTGCCAATATTGCGGCCGCTTTATTTTTAGCCACCGGGCAGGATATGGCCCACGTGGTGGAGGCGAGCTTGGGAGTGACCATAGCAGAGTTACAGTCCGGCTCGGCCAGCAGACGTGCGACGTGCTCACACCTGCCGGGAGAGGCGAGAGGTTGCGCGCGTCGTTCTGCTTGGCCTGCGCCGGATTTGTATTTTTCCGTTTATCTGCCGGATTTAATGGTGGGGATGGTTGGCGGCGGGACGCGTTTGCCGAGTCAGCAACAGGTATTAAAAATGCTGGGTAATCCGAGCGCCATCGAATTGGCTGGAATTATCGGCGGATCGGTATTGGCAGGGGAGCTGTCTTTGACGGCCGCTCTGGCCAGTGGGGATTTGGCCAAGGCGCATCAGAAACTTGGGAGACCAAAACCCACAAGGTCCGACCTTTTAGGAAACAAATCTCCAATAAGGTCGGACCTTAATGGGGCACGTTATGATTAACAGTAAGTCTTTTACCAAAGTTGGTGTGGTTGGTTTCGGCGGATATATTCCGGCCGGCCGGGCCAGTGTGGCGGAGATTGCCCAAAAGCAGGGAAAATCGCCCGAACAGGTGACTGCTTCACTAGGCGTAAAACAAAAAGCCGTGGCCGACCGGGACGAAGACACGGTTAGTTTGTCCGTCGAGGCGGCCAGGCTGGCACTACTTCAGTCGAAAATCAAACCGGAACAAATCGGAGCGATTATAGTCGGGAGTGAAAGTCATCCGTATGCGGTTAAGCCGACAGGCTCGATCGTGGGGGAGATTTTAGGGGTGGGCAACGACTATTTGACCGTGGATTTGGAATTTGCCTGCAAGGCGGGAACGAGCGCGATTATCTTAATTGCCGGTTTGATTGAAGCCGGGTTGATTGATTGCGGTTTGGCGATCGGCGCGGACGTGGCCCAGGCCAAACCGGGCGATGCGCTGGAATTTACCGCCGGGGCCGGGGCCGGGGCTTATATTTTGGGAAATAAAAAATTCCGTTGGTTAGCCCGGTTAAACCAGGTTGGCAGCTTTACTTCGGACACGCCTGATTTTTGGCGCCGGCAGGGAGAAAAATACCCCAGCCACGCCGGGAGATTTACGGCCGGGCCGGCTTATTTTAGGCACGTGGTTGGGGCGACGGAAAAGTTTTTAAGGCAAACTAAAACAAAAATCAGCGATTATCAACACGTGGTTTTTCATATGCCCAACAGCAAGTTTCCCACCCGGGCGGCAAAAATTTTGGGGGCGAGCGAGAGCCAATTGAAAACCGGATTTTTAGTGCCGCAGATCGGCAACCCGTACTCGGCCTCCAGTTTGTTGGGTTTGGCCGCCGTTCTGGAAAAAGCCAAAAAACAGCAAAAAATTTTGGTAACCAGTTACGGTTCGGGTGCCGGCAGCGATAATTTGAGCCTGACAAAATTATGATTACAGTTCGCGGCGCTTTTCAAACCAAATTCGGAGAATTGTGGGAGCAATCTTTAGAGGATTTAATTGTTGAAGCCGGCGAGGGGGCAATTAAAGACGCCGGTTTGCCTAAAAATAAAATTGATTTAGTGATTGTGGCCAATATGTTGGCCGAACAAAATCATTTAGGGGCTTTGGCGGTCCAACTATTGGGTTTGGATCAGGTGCCGGCGTTGCGGGTCGAGGCCGCCTGCGCTTCCGGCGGGGTGGCGGTTAGCCAGGCGGTAACAGCGCTTAAAGCCGGCGCGGCGGAAAATGTTTTAGTGATCGGCGCCGAAAAAATGACCGATAAAAGTAACGGCCAAATTGCCCTAGCGTTAATGGGCGCCGCCAGCGAAGTTGAAAGGCAGGCGGGCCTAACCTTTGTCGGTTTATACGGTTTGATGGCCCGGGCCTATTTTGACCGGTTTAAGATTACCAAAAACGATTTAGCCTATGTGGCCATTAAAAATCATCGTCATGCCAGTCGTAATCCCAAAGCCCAGTATCCGTTCCCGGTGGAAATGGAAACAGTGTTGAAAAGCAGTTGCGTGGCTTCGCCGCTCCACTTATTTGATTGTGCGCCGATCACCGACGGCGCGGCGGCCGTGGTAGTGAGTAATCAATTTGGCGAGGTTGAACTGGTTTCCAGCCAAATTGCTACAGATAGCGTTTCTTTAACAGAAAGAGAGTCATTGACAGAGTTAAAAGCTACCAAAATTGCCGGTAAAAAGGCCTATGCCCAGGCCGAAGTTGGCCCGGTAGACATTGATTTAGCCGAAGTCCACGATTGTTTTTCGATTGCCGAGATTATGGCCGTGGAAGATCTGGGTTTTTGCCAAAAAGGCGAGGGGGCCGAAACGATTAAAAACGGCGACTTTGACCACAATGGCCGGTTGCCGGTAAATTTGTCCGGCGGTTTGAAGGCTTGCGGCCATCCGGTGGGGGCGACCGGCGTGAAGCAGATAGCGGAAATCGTCGATCAATTGCGCGGCCGGGCCGGAGCCCGGCAGGTGAAAAATATCCGGATTGGTTTAACCCATAACGTGGGCGGTTCGGGCGGGACGGCCGTGGTAAATATTTTAAGGAAATTATGAAATCACCAGTGGCCATTTGGCGCCGGCAAAAAACTAATTATCGAAATTTAGGGGCAGTTGGCCGAGTGGTGTCGAAAACCCGGATTATTGAAACCCCGAGCGGATTTATTGGTCCCTACTGGGTGGTGTTGGTACAGTTGAAACAGGGGCGGACGGTTGGCCAGTGGGCCGACGAGGCCGAGCCGAAAATCGGCATGAAAACGATTGGCATTTTGCGGCGGATTGGGGATGTTGAACCGTCCGAAGTGATTGAGTACGGGGTCAAGTGGAGGAAATACTAACATGTCTATTGCCCGCGTCGAGACATTTTTAAGAAGCCAGCCGTTTATGCGGGAAATTTGGTTAGCAGAAGATGAAGCCCTTCAACAAATTTTTAACAAGGTTAACGATTCTGAATTTAATCAGTCCATTGAAGCAATGGCGGGAAGATTTTTTAAAAGTTTTAAAAAAAGGAGGCTTTATGGCAACAGGCCTTGGAGCGAATGGGTGCTTGGGATCAGGTGATGCAAGAATATGGTCCAGATAGCAAAAAGGGAAAGCTGTTTTCCACGGTTCCAAATAAACCTTATTTCAATGAATAGTTTAACTATTTCAGTTCCAGGAAAAGTTTTTTTAGCCGGGGAGCACGCAGTGGTTTACGGAGCCAAGGCAGTGTTGGCGGCCGTGGGTTTAAGGTGCGCGGTTAAGGTTAAGTCTGGCACGGTCGACACTATTACGGTAAATGGTAAGAACTACCAAGATAAAAAATTAATTGAGTTTGCCGATCAGGCTAAAACACTATGGCAGGAATTCCAGCAAAACGGAAATTTTAATCCTCTAAAGCAGTGGATGAGTGGCAAAGACAGTTTGATAAAAATCGTTTTAGGTGAAAGTTTAATTAAAGGCGGAAAATCCGGAGTGGTATTAAAGATTGAATCATTAATTCCAATGGGTGCGGGCATGGGTTCGTCGGCGGCCGTAGCCACGGCTTTGGGGACGGCAGTTGGTTTAAGCGGCAAAGAATTGGATGAAGCAGTAACGGTGAGTGAGCGCTGCCAGCATGGCAATCCCAGCGGTGCCGATCAGGCAACAGTGTTAAATGGGGGATTGGTTGAGTACCAAAAGGTAGACGGTCAGAAAATGATTAAACCGGCAGAATTTAATCACCAGTTGCCGGAATTTATTCTAATTAACAGCGGTAAACCAGCAGAAAGCACCGGGGAAATGGTGGCCATGGTTGCCGAGCGCTTTAAAGCTGACCAGGAAAAATTAAAAACAATTTGCAGTCAAATTAGTCAGATAAGTGAACAGTGGCTGAAGGGCGGCAACATTAGTCAATTAATTAAACAGAATGAGAAATATTTAGAAGAGCTGGGAGTGGTAGGAGAAAAAGCCAAAATGGTTGTTGCCGAAATTGAGAGGATTGGCGGGTCGGTCAAAATCTGCGGCGCCGGGGGAGTAAAAGCTGGGGCGGGAACGATGTTAGCCTATCATGGACAACCACAACGGTTAAAAAAATTGGTCAAAGAAAAGGGTTGGGAATATTACACCGTAGAATTAGGCGTTACTGGTTTAAGCTATGAGAAAAATTAACTCTTCGGCGTCGGGCAAGCTCATGCTTTTTGGGGAGTATGCGGTGTTGCATAACCGACCGTGTTTAGTCGCCGCCATTGATAAAAGCTTAACCCTAAAAGTTGTTGAAGGAAAAAGAGACAAAGTTAATGAATCAGTGTTTGTAAAAACGGTCATTGATAATTTTAGTCAGCAATTCGGTGAAATTAAAGCTACCGTAAAAACGGTTAGCAGTTTTGGCAGTGAGCATGGCTTGGGTTCGTCAGCAGCCGTAACCGTGGCTTTAACTAAGGCGTTATTTAAGTTGAAAGAAATTAAAATTACCAATAAAGAATTATTTGATTTTTGCTACCAAGTAGTTAAAGAGGTTCAGGGGGTGGGCAGCGGTTTTGATCTGGCCGCGGCGATTTACGGCGGGATGGTTTATTTTGTTACCGGCGGGAAAAAGATCGAAAAATTAGCGGTTAAAGAATTGCCGTTAGTGGTTGGTTACAGCGGCGTCAAGGCCGACACTGCTACAATGATTAAAAGAGCCAGAATCAGTCAAAGTTTTTTACAAAAATCAGAAATAATTGTCGAGCAGGCACGGGTGGCGTTAGAAAAACAAGATTGGGAAACGGCCGGAAAATTAATGAATCAAAATCAGGAAATTTTAAGAAAGATTGGTGTGAGTACACCAAAACTGGAACAGTTAATTCAGGCAAGTTTAGCCGCTGGCGCCTGGGGGGCAAAGCTGTCCGGCGCCGGCGGCGGCGACTGTATGATAGCCCTTGCTAACGAAGGGAAAAAAGCCGCAGTTGAAAAAGCAATTCAGCTGGTTGGCGGAGAAATTATCAGAGTAAAATTGGCTCTATGAAAGCGACGGCATTTGCCCCGGTTAATGTGGCCCTGATTAAGTATTGGGGGAAAGTTGATGAAAAGCTCCGTTTGCCGGCAAATGCTTCGTTGTCGGTCAATTTGACCAAATTAGGAACAACGACGACGGTGGAATGGGCAAAAAACAGCGAGCCAAAAATTATTACCGAAAATAATTTCCCTATGAGTGTGGGTTTATCTTCTTCGGCATCCGGCTATGCGGCTATGACAGTGGCCATGGCCGCCGCCGCCGGTTTAAAACTTTCCCAAAAAGATTTGTCGAGGCTGGCGCGTTTGGGTTCGGGTTCGGCCTGCCGTAGCATTCCCGACGGTTGGGCGGAGTGGGTGACTGGTAATGATCAAACTTCTTATGCCAAAACTATTTTCCCGGCAGATTATTGGGATTTGCGGATTTTGGTGGTGATTTTGAGTGATAAAAAGAAATCGGTGAGTTCGACTGCCGGGCAGGAATTGGCGGCAACGAGCCCATTTTATCAAGCCAGAATTAAAGGAATAAATAGTAAAATCAGCCGCATAAAATCCGCCATCAAAGAAAAAAACTTTACCGTTATTGGTGAAATTATGGAAGAAGACTGTTTAAATATGCATCGGGTGATGCAGACACAATCACCGCCGTTGAATTATCTTTTGCCAGCAACAAAAACGGTAATACGGTCAGTGAGAAAATGGAGAGAAGAGGGTTTGGAAAACTATTTCACGATCAATACCGGGCAAAATGTGTTTGTGTTTTGCGAGCCGAAAAATGAAAATAAACTAATAGATAAATTATCACACACCGGGTGTGTGATAAAGGTGAGGCGGGATAAAATTGGCCGCGGCGCTCGGCTCGTATAGCTTGCACACGAAATTTCCAGGTGCTCATGCGTGCCATGCACCTAGGTAACGCGACTGCGCTCCTGAAATTTGTGTGTTTCGCTATGCGCCCAGATTTTGTGTTTGTTCCTGCCACCAGGCGATGGCTTTATCCAGTTCTTTCCCATCAAAATCCGGGAATAAAGTATCGGTAAAATAGAGCTGGGTGTAGGCAATTTGCCAGAGCATAAAGCCGGACAGGCGGTGGTTGTTGGGAGCGGTGCGGATGAGCAGATCGGGGTCGGGGAGGCCGACCGTGTCTAAGTGTTTTGGGAAAGGCCCTTTTGCAATTGCTCTCAAAATCTCGTCTCTGCCGCCGTAGTTGATGGCTATCGTTAGGGTCAGTTTTTGATTATTTTTAGTTTTGTTAAGCCACTCGTTAAATAAATCTTGGATATCTTGAGGTAATTTGGTGACGTCGCCGATCAGGTTTAATTTGACGTTTTTTTGGTGGAGTTTTTGGAAGTTTTTGGTAAATAATTGCCGCAGTAATTTGAAATATTTATCGACCCATGATTTACCCCGATGCCAGTTTTCGGTGGAAAAAACCCAAAAAGTTAAGTAGGGAATTTTAAGTTCAACGCAGCGGTCGATTAACTGCTCCATGGTGACTTCGACGGCGCGGCGGTGGCCGGCAAATTCCGGCAGGCTTTTATTTTTAGCCCAGCGGCGGTTGCCGTCGCAGATAATGGCAATATGCCGGGGTAAGCTCATGCGGTGATTTTAAACCCGAGAGTGGTTTCCAGAATCTGGATAATCCAGTAGGCGGCAAAAATAACTAAAAAGCCGATTAAGGCATTGACGATCATGCCCTGGCCCTGTTTCATTTTTTCCGGGCTGCCGGCAGAAACAAAGATGGTAAAGCCGCCGAAAATAAACATGACAAATAAAATCAATCCGGCGATGACAAAGACAAAGGGGAGAACAACTTCAATAATTTGTGCCGGTGTTTTCCCGGCAAGATTAAACGGACCCTTAAGGTTTCCATATGGAAAAGTTGTTGGGTCTTCATCAATTTTTCCATAAGTGGGGAAATCTACAGCCATATTATTATTTTGTAAGAATTCCTAATATATCGACGCCGATGAATCTTAACAAGAAAACTGAAAACAAAATGAACAGCAAACCGGAAACGGCCGAGGTAATAACCTCTTTACCTTCATTTATCTTTTCTGGGTTGCCTCCGGCTAGGACAATGGTGATACCACCCCAGAGTGCCAATAAAAAAGCAATGCCGCTGCCCATGGCAATCGACCAACCCAAAATCCACTTGACCAATTCTGCCGGATCGGTGGGAATACAACCAAGGGCAGTAAAAACATCACTGGAATTAGTGCATGAACTACTAGAAGCAACACATCCAACGCCTATTCCTGGTTTATTTTCACAAGAGTAACCCGTAGGGCATGGAGGGAAGCATGTTTGGCTAAAAGCGTTTACGGGTAAGAAAAAAGGCAAAAAGAATAAAATCAAAAAAATAACTTTTTTCATCACCTCAAGTTTAGCACAAACCCGCCAAGGGCGGGCAGGTGTTAGAATGAATTAATGAGAAAAATAGGCATATTTTTATTGCTGG
>Ga0210051_1005223_pt1 | contig 12489 bp, 9 predicted proteins | sample CryGey092014_all_FD_185464 | JGI IMG/M metagenome (GOLD analysis project Ga0210051, IMG submission 185464) | Groundwater microbial communities from aquifer - Crystal Geyser CG23_combo_of_CG06-09_8/20/14_all (SPAdes) (version 2) | ecosystem: Environmental > Aquatic > Deep subsurface > Groundwater ...
CCCGCCACTTGACCAATCAGGAGGCGCCTATGATGAATTACTTGATCCGGCGCGTGGGTTATGCCTTGATCATGGTGGTGCTGGTTTCCTTCGTCAGCTTCGCGATCATTAAGCTCCCGCCGGGAGATTTTCTGGACCAAAAATTAGCCCAATTGCGAGCGCGAGGCGATCGCAGCGCCGAGGCGCGCATCGAAGATTACCGCATCCGCTATGGACTGGACAAGTCGTTCTGGTGGCAGTATAGCCACTGGGCAATCAATTTCGTCCAGGGTGATTTCGGCGAGTCGTTCGAATACGAAAAGCCGGTGAGAGACCTGCTCGGCCAACGCCTGACCATGACCGTGATCCTGGCTTTGGCTACCCTGATCGTGGTCTGGGTGATCGCCATTCCTCTCGGGGTCTACTCAGCGGTGAAGCAATACTCCCTGGGCGATCAAGTGGTAACCACGATGAGCTTCATCGGGCTGGGCATGCCCGGTTTTCTGTTCGCCCTCCTCTTTTTATACTTTGCCATCCGGGTGCTGAATGTCGAGGCATTAGGGTTGTTTTCGCAAGCCTACGTTGAAGCGCCCTGGAGCTGGGGGAGATTCGTTGACCTGATGAATCACCTCTGGATCCCGGCGATCATCAGCGCGGTGACCGGCGCGGGAGGCCTGATTCGTATCATGCGCGGCAACCTGCTGGACACGCTGGGCCAGCCCTTCGTCGAAGCGGCGCGCGCCCGTGGCCTGAAAAACAGCACCGTGATTTGGAAACATGCCGTGCGCATCGCCATTAACCCGCTGATCGTCATCCTGGGATCAGAGGCATTCCCTAGCATCATCACCGGCAATGCACTGGTCTCTATCGTGTTGAACCTGCCCACCATCGGCCCTTTATTCGTGGATGCGTTGCGCAAGCTGGATATGTACATGGCCGGCACGTGTATCGTCTTGTTTACCATGTTGCTCCTGATCGGCAACTTGCTGTCGGATTTAGCCCTGGCGTGGGCGGATCCGCGCATCCGCCTCGAATAGCTCTCGAGTGGCATAGGAGGTAAGGATTATGGCTGGTAAAAAATCGCCTGAGGGTCCTAAAGTAATCAAGGAGAAACAAATCAGCCAGAGCTACTGGAGCCTGGTATGGTGGAAATTCAAGAAGAACAAAATGGCAATCCTGGGCGCGGTCATCCTAATCATTTTATACACCTCGTTCGTAGGAGTGCCGGAGTTCGTCTCTCCCTACTTGCTCGAGCACACCTCGAATTTTACCGAAGCACGCCCGCAAATCATCCGCTTTGTGGATGCAGAGGGCAAATTCCACCTCAGGCCCTTCGTTTACGGCTTGAACAAAAAAATAGATCTGATCAAGCGCCTGCGAACATTCGAAGAGGATCCCACGCGCCAGTACCCGATTTACTTCTTTACGAAAGGTGAGCCTTATAAACTGTTTGGGCTGATCCCGACGGATCGTCACTTGTATGGCCTTGTATCGGATGATCCCGAAGCATCCATATTCATCATGGGTACCGATGCACTGGGACGGGACTACTTTACACGCCTTTTATACGGTGGACGTCTTTCCCTCCTGATCGGCTTGATCGGTGTGTTGCTCACCCTGTTCTTCGGGAGCATATTGGGCGCGATTTCGGGTTACTATGGCGGTGCGATGGATATGCTCGTACAGCGCACGACCGAATTCCTGAATGCCTTCCCGGATATTCCGCTTTTCATGGCGCTGGCGGCGGCCATCCCCACTTTTTGGTCTCCCATCGCCGTCTATTTCATGCTCACCATCATCTTGTCGTTTGTGCGCTGGGGTGGGCTGGCCCGCCAGGTGAGAGGCATGATCCTCTCTCTGCGCGAGCGTGAATACGTGCTGGCGGCGAAAAGCGCCGGGGCCTCCGATGGCCGCGTCATGTTCAGGCATTTGCTCCCCGGCGCAATGAGCCACATCATCGTCATCGCCACCCTGTCCATCCCAGGCATGATCCTGTCGGAGACAGCCCTGAGCTGGCTGGGCCTGGGGTTGCGGCCACCGCTCACCAGTTGGGGGGTATTGTTGCAGGACGCTGCAACGGTGCGGGCTATTCGTTTTACCCCATGGCTTTTGTGGACGGTGCCGTTTATCATCGTCGTCGTTTTGGCCTTCAACATGCTCGGAGATGGCCTGCGTGACGCCACGGATCCCTATGGCGGCCGTTAGGAGATGGTGAAAATGAACGACGTCCTGATCGAAGTCAAAGACTTGCGGGTCGAATTCGACGTGCGGGAGGGTATCGTCAAGGCCGTTGACGGGCTTACCCTTGACATCAAGCGCGGCCAGACGGTGGGGGTAATCGGGGAGAGTGGTTGTGGCAAGTCCATGACCGCCCGCGCCATCCTGCAGATGATCCCTAAGCCGGGAAAAATTACCAACGGCGAAATTCTGTACTATCGCCGGATTAAGGATGTCGGGCTTTCCGAACTGGTTGATATCGTCAACATCACCAAGTTGGATCCTGACGGGTCATTGATCCGTGAGATTCGCGGGGGCGAGATCGGCATGATCTTCCAGGAGCCGATGAGTTCCCTGACGCCGGTCTATACGGCTGGCACCCACATTGGCGAAGCGGTCAGCCTGCACCGCTTGACCGCCGTCAAGAAAATCGGCGATCAAATGGCGGAAACGATCCAGGCTCACCGGAAAGTGACCAAACAGGAAGCCCGGGAGATCGCCATCATGATGCTGCACAAGGTGGGGATACCCAACCCAGACGAGCGCGTGGATAGTTATCCACACCAGTTGAGCGGCGGGCAACGGCAACGGGTCATGACCGCCATCGCGCTATCCTGCGAGCCGGCCATGCTGATTGCCGACGAGCCAACCACTGCCCTGGATGTGTCCATCGAGGCGCAAATCCTGGACATCATGCGCGATTTGCAAGAGAACGTTAATATGGCAATCATGTTCATCACTCACAACCTGGGTGTCATCGCCGAGATGGCCGAGGAGATCGTGGTGATGTACATGGGCAAGCAGGTGGAAAGAGCCAAAACCGTCAAGCTGTTCTACGAACCCAAGCATCCCTACACCCGTGCCTTGCTCAAATCCATCCCTAAGGTGGGCAAGAAAACCCGGGAGCGGTTGGCTTCCATTGAAGGGATGGTGCCCGACCCGTTCCACCTGCCTGCGGGGTGTGTCTTTCATCCACGCTGCCCGTCGTTCATGCCTGGCAAGTGTGACAAGATTGTACCAAGCTGGAAACAAGTGACCGAAGATCACTGGACCAGTTGCCTGCTGTACGAGGAGGTGTGACCATGACGGAAGCAGTACCAAAGGATGACATCCTGCTGGACGTCAGGAATCTAAAAAAATATTTTCCCATCCAGAAAGGGGCTTTCCGGCGCACGGTAGGCAACGTCAAAGCGGTGGACGACGTCACCTTCTTTGTGCGCGAGGGCGAGACCCTGGGACTGGTGGGGGAGAGCGGTTGCGGCAAGACCACAGCCGGTCGCACCATCGTCCGCCTGTACGAACCAACCGGCGGACAGGTGTTTTTCAAAACTCGAATCTTATCACCCGACGGTCAGCCAAAGGTGATTAACCTGCTGGAGCTGGATCGAAAGCAAATAAAACCGATCTACCAGGAAATTTCCATGATCTTTCAGGACCCGGTCAACTCCCTCAATCCGCGCATGACAGTATCTGACATCATCGCAGAACCCCTGGTTATCCATGGCAAATATCACAAGCCTGAAAGCGAGGAAATCATCGTCCGGCTGCTCGAACGGGTTGGCCTACGCTCCGATCACATGCGCCGCTACCCACACGAGTTTTCGGGCGGACAACGACAACGCATCGGCATTGCCCGCGCCTTGGCCCTGAACCCGCGCCTGGTCATCTGCGATGAGCCAGTATCCGCGCTGGACGTGTCTATTCAGGCCCAGACGTTGAACCTTCTGGAAGACCTGCAGAAAGATTTCAATCTATCATATATTTTTGTGGCCCACGACTTGAGCGTTGTCCAGCATATCTCGAACCGTGTGGCGGTGATGTACGTCGGCAAAGTAGTGGAAATGGCCAATGCTGAGGAACTGTATACCCACCCGCTGCACCCCTACACCGAGGCGCTGATGTCCGCCGTGCCCAAGGCCGATCCGCTCTACAAATCGGAGCGGATCGTGATGCAGGGCGACGTGGCCGACCCATCCAACCCTCCGAGCGGGTGCTACTTTCATCCGCGCTGCCGCTATACCCAGGAGGTTTGCAAGCAGAAGGCGCCGGAGTTCTGTGAATACAAACCCGGCCACTTTGTTGCCTGCCACCGCGCCGAAGAGCTGCAGTTGAGAGGTGTGTGAGGCGTTTTCGTTTGGGATGGAAACGATGAAACAATTGAGAACAGTGATCCTGCCGCGCATCTTAGCCCTGGTTTTGTGGCTCATCTCGCTTGTGCTGGGGCTGTTCGATATCTACTTTGCCAGAGAGATCTTCTACGCCATCTATGCCCGCTTTTCGACCCAGGCTGGCCCAGCGATAGCCCTTGGGACCGCCATCATCTTCATCATGGCCATTGTTTACCTGGGGTTCGTCGTCCTGACGAGCAAGTACCACATAAAGAATGTGGGTAAGCCTGAATCGTGGTATCTATTCACCAAAACCATCATCGCCGAATTGGCCATCCCATTCCTGGCTTACTTCATGTGACGGGAGAATTCGAATGACCGACTTGAAATGGTGGCAAAAGGCCGTCTTTTACCAGATTTACCCACGCAGTTTCGCCGATGGCAACGGGGATGGCATCGGCGATTTTTTGGGCATGATTGGGCGTCTGGATTATCTCCTGGACCTGGGGGTTGACGCCGTCTGGCTCTCACCGCATTACCCTTCCCCTCAATTCGACTGCGGCTACGATGTGGCCGACTACACGGATGTCAACCCGGAGTATGGCACACTGAAAGATTTCAAAGAATTCCTGGAAGGCGCCCACCGACGGGGCATTCGTGTGATCCTCGACTTTGTTCCCAATCACAGCTCCGACCAGCATCCCTGGTTCCTCGAGTCCCGCTCCAGCCGCGATAATCCCAAGCGCGACTGGTATATCTGGCGTGACGGGAAAAACGGCGGCCCCCCAAATAACTGGTATTCTGGCTTTGGCGATTCAGCCTGGGAGCACGACCCGCAGACCGGCCAGTACTACTATCATTACTTCTTCAAAGAGCAGCCTGACCTCAATTGGCGCAACCCTGAACTCAAACAGGCCATGTGGAATGCAGTGCGTTTTTGGCTCGACCTGGGGGTGGATGGCTTCCGCCTGGATGCCATCGGCACCATCTTCGAAGACCCCCAATTGACCAATCATGCCGCGAAGATGACCCACACGGAACTTAGCCTGGCGAGGCAAAATACCACAAGCGAAAAAGAGCGCAAACAGTTTGACAAAGAGTCAGAAAAGATGTTCAAACACCAAGTGGAACTGCCCGAGGTGCAAGACCTGATGAAGGAGCTGCGGGCAGTTGTGGATGAATACCCTGACCGGATGCTGGTGGGGGAAACAGGGGAAATCTATTACTACGGTGACGGGACCGACGAGTTGCACATGATTTTCAACTTCCCCTTGATGCAGACTGAGCGCCTCACTCCATCCTGGGTGCGCACCAACCAGAAAGAACGCCTGGCAGCCTTGCCTCCCAAAGCCTGGCCTTGTAACACCCTGGGTAATCACGACTCGCCGCGCATCTATAGCCGATATCGAGGTGAGCAAGGGCCTCCACAGATCAACCAGCAGGGCGATGCCATGGCTCGCATCTACCTGGCCCTGATGCTCACCCTACGCGGCACGCCATTCCTCTACAATGGCGAAGAGATCGGCATGACCAACCTGATATTGGATGATCCCGGCTTGTTCCGCGACAACCTCAGCGTGTGGATCTATCGCACTGCAAGCGAACAGTTTGGCGCGCCTCCCATCGAGGCCGTGAAGCTGGCCGCTCGCTTTGGCCGCGACAAGAACCGCACACCGATGCAATGGGCGAACGCGCCCAACGCTGGCTTCAGCCCGGCTGGCATCCGAACCTGGTTGCCTGTCAATCCGAATTACACTCAAGGTGTCAATGTCGCCAATCAACTGAAGGACCCGGACTCGCTGCTGCAGTTTTACCGCCGCCTGCTGCGTCTGCGCAAGGAAACCCCTGCCCTCATCGCCGGAGATTACCTCCCCCTACACGAGGACGCCGAGGATTACCTGGCCTTCCTGCGCCATAGCGAGGCAGACCCTGCGACAGGCCTAGGGCAGACCAAGCAAACCTGTCTGGTCGTGCTGAATATGTCCGACAAAGCCCTTACGTTGAGCTTCGCCGTGAAATCGCGTACAGCACACCGCCTTTTCTCTTCAGGTACACTCGAGGCAGGCACAGATGACCTGTCACAGCTAAAGATTGCACCCTTTGAAATCTACATTGGAGAGCTTGCCTGAATCCCTAGCAGCCTGTCGGAGAACCCCTTGTAGGGCAGGTTTCCATACCTGCCGATAGGGGTGGCAGCTAAGGAAAGCCGCCCTACAGGTCCTCTCTCCGACAAACTGCTAGCCGGCAGCTTTCAAAAGTGCGAGGGAAGATGATCAACATAGAAAAAACTATCGGTTTTTTACAAAAAGTGCCCTTATTTCAGGGGTTGAAGAAGCGCCAACTTGAGCTGCTGGCGAAACGTTTCGTCGAGCGTGAGTACGCCACAGGCCAGGAGATCGTGACCCAGGGACAGGGAGGCGAGGGGTTCTTTATCATCATCTCGGGCAAGGCCGAGGCCCTGCGCCAGCGCTCCGATGGCACTCGTGTGGTTGTGAACACCTTTGGCCCAACTGACTTCTTTGGCGAGCTGGCCTTACTGGATGACGGTCTGCGTACAGCAACGGTTACAGCCGCCGAACAGACAAGATGCCTGGTTCTGACTCGATGGGACTTCCTGGGAGAGCTTCAACAAGACGTGGACATGTCCATCGCTATTCTCCAGGAACTCGCCAAACGTTTTCGTATCACATTAGACACTCTGTAGTCCCAAACTTCAGAATAGTCCGGTTTGTAACAGCTATACTACTGTTTAGATAAGGTCGCAGAGGCGGCTCCTTGCGAAGCACCCTGCGGGCACGCCGCCGGGCATGGGAGCCCGACCCACTAACTAAAAAGTATTGTTTGTAACAGGGCGCTCCAAATCAACGGAGTCGCCCTGTATTTGCTGAAATAACCCCACAGGAGTATTTTGAATGAACCTGATTACAACGCTTGGTCCGAAAAAATCCGATGAACTGGGTATGATCCTGCCTCACGAGCACATATTTGTGGATTTGCGTACCTGGGACCAACCCGGCTATGCCCAGGCTGATACCGCCGACGTGATCGCCCTGATGACGCCAGAACTTATCAAGGCCCGAGAAGTGGGTGTGACTGCCATTGTGGAGTGCAGCACCGTTGGCGTTGGGCGCCGGGCAGATATCCTAAAGGCCGTGTCTGAAGCAAGTGGCTTTCTGCTGGTGGCTCCGACGGGCATCTACCGCGAGCCGTGGGTGCCCGCATGGGCGCACAATGCCAGCGAGGCTGAATTGGCCCAATGGATGCAGGCTGAACTCGAGGGGCAGATCGAGCAAAGCGGCGTGCAAGCTGGCTTTATCAAACTGTCCGCCGGCGATAACGGGCTTACCCCCTGTGAGACAAAGATCCTGCACGCCGCGGCGCGGGCGGCTGCCGCGACCGGCGCGGCCATTGGCAGTCATACGATACAGGGGCGGGTTGTACGCGACCAACTTGATATCATCGAGAATTCTGGCTACACAGCCGAGCGCTTTATCTGGATCCACGCCATGGTCGAAGAAAAAATGGAGCTGAATCTGGAACTGGCGCGGCGTGGCGTATGGATCGAGTACGATTCGATCGGGGATGGGGTGAACGATGACCGCATTCTCTCCCGAATCCTGCAAATGCTGGATGCCGGACTGGGCGGCCATCTTTTGCTCAGTCAGGATCGCGGATCTTATGACCCTGCCCAGCCAGGAGGCGGCGCTCCCCGACCCTATACGTATATCAATGAGCAATTTTTACCTAAATTGCGAGCGTCCGGTGTGGATGATCTCACGATCCACAAGATGACCCACCAAAACCCATTTCTGGCGTTCGCGCGCTGAAGAAATAACGTCTAATATATACACCCCTGAATCAAAACCATCACACCATCACAATGAAGTGTCCAAACTGTGGCTATGACAGCCCACCTGGAATGAAATTTTGCGGTATGTGTGGCACACACCTGGCTCAGGGTTGCCAAAGCTGCGGCTTTGTCAACCCACAGGATTACCGCTTTTGCGGCATGTGCGGTGCACAACTTTCCGGTGAGGCAGTTACTCCGGTTGGGCCATTGCAACAAAGCATGACGCAATCAGTCCAGCCACAGGTCGCTGTTAGAACCGAAGAACTATCGGTCCAGCCAGGTCCTGCCGCGATACAACTGGAAGGTGAACGCCGTATCGCGACCGTTCTCCTTACAGATTTAACTGGCTCTACTGAGCTTCTCGAGCGGGTTGGCTCCGAAGCCTGGGTGGAGCTCATGAACCGCGTCCTCCATATCCTCGAGTCGGAAGTTTATCGCTTCGGCGGCGAAGTGGATCAGTTTCGCGGTGATGGTCTGGTTGCTTTTTTCGGCGCCTCTTCCGCTCATGAGGATGACCCGGAGAGAGCAGTGCTGGCCGCCCTCTCCATGCAGCAAGCGATAAAACTTTATGCCAGCGAATTGGTCCAACGCGAAGGGATTGATCTTCGAATGCGTGTTGGAGTAAACACAGGGGAGGTGATTATCGCCAGCGTCGGCAATAGCCGCCAGCATAGCGAGGATACAGCCATGGGGATGGCAGTGGCTGTAGCCGCTCGGATGGAGACCGCCGCTGAACCGGGCGCCATCTTGGTCAGCGAAAACACCTACCGCCTGGTCGAATCACAATTCGAATGGCAGCCGTTGGGTGAGATCACGGTGAAAGGCATGAGTCGCCCAATCCCCGTTTACCGCCCATTGGCTCCAAAATCCGATGAGGATCAGGAGCATTTACAAGCGTTCGAGTTTTCGGTTCCGCTAATCGGACGTGATACTGAGTTTCATACTCTGAAACGCTGTGTCGAGGACCTTTCCAATGGTCATGGCCGGATTGTCATGCTGGTGGGGGACAATGGCATGGGCAAGTCATTCCTGGTGAACGAGGCGCATCAATACTTTACTCGCCTGGGCGCTTTATTGGCCGAATCCCACGCTGAAACGTCATCTTCAGCGCCGCCCCTGACCTGGTTGCGCGGTCGTTGCCGTTCCTATGACCAATCATGGCCTTATTCTGTTTGGCAAGACCTGCTGCGCGGTTGGTTGGGGATGCGTCAGGATGAGTCTAAAGAGGAAACGAGGAACCGTCTGCGCAGCCAGGCTGAGGCCCTTTGGGGGGATAACCTGGCAGAATATTATCCCTCCCTGGCCGCTTTCCTTTCTTTACCATTGGAAGAGGCCTATAGCGAGAAGATCAGGCACCTGGATGCCGTTGGTCTGCGCCAGCGATTCTTCCTGACGATTCGAAGCTGGGTTGAGGCGATGGCCGGGAGAGGGCCTGTCGTATTGAATTTTTCTGACTTGCAATGGTCAGATACCTCCTCATTGGAACTCTTAAAGCACTGCCTGCCACTGTGTGATCACGAAGCCCTGCTGTGTATACTCGTTTTCCGCCCGGATCGTACTTCGCCCGTCTGGAAATTTCGTCGCCATGTCGAAACCAGCCTCCCCCATCAGTTGACACTCATCACACTATCCCCATTCACGCCAGATCAAAGCAATGAGTTTATGGACTGGCTGGTCGGCCCTGAAGGCCTGCCAGAAGAAACACGTGCTCTCATCATCAAGAATTCCGAGGGCAACCCTTATTACATTCTGGAGATCATCCAATCCCTCATCGCCCGAGAAGGATTGGTCCGAGACAGTGAAACAAATCAATGGCGCATGACACGCTCGATCACAACCCTCGACCTGCCGGACAACCTGCAAAGGCTATTACTGGCACGTATTGATCGCTTATCGCCTGAGGAAAAGGACGTACTCCAAATAGCGGCTGTCATCGGCCCTGTATTCTGGTTTAATGTCTTGCAAGCTCTGGCCAACGATGCGCATGCACTAAAGGCAGACCTGTCTGCGCTTCAACGCGCTCAATTGATTTATGAGGATGTAAGAATGGCTGAGCTTGGTATGCAATATCTTTTCAAGACCCCATTGATCCGCGATGCCGCTTACGAGAGCCTTCTAAGCGCACCACGAGCTGCTTATCACCTCAAAGTTGCCGAATACCTTGAGTCTCTTTCAAATCCCGAAGTCTTGGTGGAGTACTTTGGTATCCTGGCACACCACTATCGCGGCGCCAGGCAATCTAAAAAAGAATTATTCTATACCCTCCAGGCTGCCGAACAGTCAGAGCGGATTTATGCCAACGCAGAAGCATTGGACCGCTACACTCGCGCCCTCGAACTGTTGGATGAAATGGAAGCCCAGGCTGCGAATGAGGCTCAGCTTTACGCCATCCACGCCCAACGGTCCGAAGTACTCAACAAGCGCAGTCAAGTGCATTATCTATTGGGCAATATTCAGGGTGGGGAAGCCGACGCCCGCGATCTGCTCCCCCTGGCAAAGCAACTCAGCGACGATCCTGTCTGGCTGATTGACGCTTTGCTGAAACAGCCCGAAGTCAATAGTCCTGAAACTCACGAAGATTTGATTGCTGGAATGCCAATGGCTCAACAGGCCCTGTCTCTGGCGCAACAATCGGGTGATCAACACCGCGAAATGAGAAGCCTGATTTCAATCGCCAACCTGCGCTCCTTTCTCAGAGACTCGACCTGGCACGAATTCAGCGAACGCGCCCTGGAGTTGGCCCGTCAATTGGGCGATCAGAAGACAGAGGTAGATCTACTTCTCGGAATCGGGTCGGCTTTTGGAATGGATGATCTGAAGCGCAGCAAGGAATACCTGGAAGCAGCCCTGTCCATCTGCCACAAACTTGATGATAAGTCCACTGAAATGCGCCTGCTCAGTGCGCTAGGTGCACAGTATGAACGTAGCGGCGATTATTACCGACTATTGACAGAATACGAACAAAAGCGATTGCACATCAGCCGTGAAATCGGCAACCGCCTGGCAGAAGGCGAGGCGCTCATGTATTGTGCACAGATCCAAGGCCTCTATCTGGGCGATTACGAAGGTGGGATGGCTCTGGCGCAGGAATCCTTGCATCTCTGGGAAAGCTCCACAGTCAGTCTGTTCCCCTTGTTGCGGATTGCGCAGATCCAGGTCGCACAGGGCAAATTTGACCAGGCAATGGCAACCCTCGAGCATGCCCGTCCCCTTGGTGAACAGAATGTGTATGACCTTGGGCGTGCTGGTTTGGACCTTGTTTCGGCGATTCTTTACAACGCTATGGGTGACAAAACCAGCCTGAGGCTGGTGTTGGAACTTACTGTAAAGATTCACCAAATGGTAGCCGATAACCTGGTCTCCCGGCAATACCAAATGGCTGCCGCCTGTGAATCGGCCGCGGCTTACCTGGGGTTGGCCAGGCGTCTCACCGACGAAGCAGAATGTCGCTCCCATCTTCACCAAGCCCTGCAATCGTCTCGCACGGCGTTGGATATCTACCAGCAATTTGGGTTTGTGCAAATTATCGAGTGTGTCAGCGAAGAGATATTTTTCCGCCACAGCCAGGCACTGGCAGCCAATGGCTACCAATCCGAGGCAGATAAATATCTCAAACAAGCCGATGAAGAAATGACGCGCAAACACGTTCTGATCCCAATTGACAGCTCCTTCCGAAATACCTATCTCGAGAATATCCAGCTACACCGGGCCATACGTGACGCCAATCGCATGATACTGGATAAACCACATGGCTTTAGCGCCCAATAATCCATTCGTACGCGATCGTCTCACCTGGCTGGCCTATATCATGTTAGCCTATATAGCCTTTATACCGGCTACGCTCAGTCCATTGATGCCGTTTATACGCAAAGAGTTGAACCTGAGCTACACGATGGGAGGCCTGCTTTCCAGCGCCCTGGCAGTTGGGATGATCCTGGCAGGTTTAACCAGTGATCGAGTTGCTAAAAGATGGGGACGCCACTTTACCTTTTGGAGCGGCGGTATCGGTTTGACGATGAGCGCCTTGGGCCTGGCAGTGAGCAGCCAGGTTGTTCTGACAATTACAGCGGTCTTGAGCATGGGTTATTTTGGTTCTCTTACCCTGGCAATGATTCAAGCGATTCTCTCTGATCGGCACGGCGCACAAAGGGCGATTGCTTTGACCGAATCGAACGTGGCAGCCAGCGCCAGCACCACCCTGGCGCCGTTATTTGTGGGGGTTTTTCAGCGTGTGGGGGTTGGCTGGCGGGGTGCATTCTATCTGGCAGCCGTCTTGTTTGCTTTGATCGCGGCACGGTTTTATAGAGACCCTGTTCCAGACACCCCGCCCCCCAT
>Ga0210051_1005229_pt1 | contig 12482 bp, 3 predicted proteins | sample CryGey092014_all_FD_185464 | JGI IMG/M metagenome (GOLD analysis project Ga0210051, IMG submission 185464) | Groundwater microbial communities from aquifer - Crystal Geyser CG23_combo_of_CG06-09_8/20/14_all (SPAdes) (version 2) | ecosystem: Environmental > Aquatic > Deep subsurface > Groundwater ...
CCACCCTTTCAATTTCTCTAACTTTCATTAACACGTTTTTAACAGTTGTTCCACTACCTCTGGATGGCACTTCGCGTTTTTTTACCATAATCTGCGCTGCCTTAGCAATTGGAACAAGAATATCAATCTCAACAGTTAATTGAGAGTCATTAACTGTCCAGGGTCTTAATGCTTCAGGGATCTTTTTATAATATGTTGTTTCAATAAACGCATCACTATCAACTTTGTCAAAACTTAATTCACCGTTTTCTCCAAATTTTCCACCCTTTGTAACAACTTCACTAAGCAAAGCTGCGACCTGACTTTTCTTTAAAGGTTTTTCGTTAAAATAGTTCGCAGAATTTGTTTGTTGAATTCTTTTTCGAATAAAATTAATCTGCGCAGGAGTTATGTTTGTATCTGTTTCATAGTTATAAGGTGTTACACGTTCTCCAATGGTTAGATCCAATTTCTTAACATAGGCAGACTGGTTAATTTCATAACTTGCTCCAGCAACAACTAACTGGAGAATTGATTTTCCAGCTGCGTCTTTTTCTTCTCTGAACAATCCATAACGATTGTTTTGTTGATCAACATTAACTGAAAAGGGAGGTAACAAGCGTAAAAAAACAAAATTAATACCTTGATGTTGAAATCTAATACCTTTTGCTGCATCTGAACGAACAGAAACTATATTACCTTCAACCTCAGAATTCTCAATCTCTTCAACCTTTTGATCAAAATAAAGTATTCTATTCAAGGCGACTTTTCTATCAGGATTCAAATTGATTCCTGATTTATCTTTAACTATTTTTTCTCGATCGTCTTCACTGACGCAAACAACATATCCGCCTTCCATATACATATTCGAGTTTTCAAAATATAAAGGCATGTCTGGGATAAATAACCCCCCATTTTGAATAACTATATCAGCATTCTTGACTGACTCATCAGTTTTAAAACCTAAGGTTAACGCTGCATCTTTTCGAACTGTAATCCGATTAGCCACACCATGAATTTCATTAGTCATTGCTTGCGTTGTGGGATCAACAAGAAGATCCACTGATTGATTTGGTCCGTGAAAGTTAACACTATCACTTGCAATTATTAATGAATAACTTTTAGTATTATTAAAATATACCTGTGCGCTTTTTCCAACATATACTTCAGAATAAGAAGTAGATTCTCCAAAAACAACTAATGGTTGTTTTTCCTCTGAAGTTATCACCTCAAACATATCTCCAGATTTTCCAGTCGACGGAACAAACTTAACTCCTTTTTCTATGCGCCAATGTCCTTTTTTATCATTATGAATAGTTTCACCAAATCTTCTGCGATTTCCATGAATTGGTAATCTTTCAGTTTCAAAATCTGAATTAGTTTCATCATTCCAACATTTCATCACTCGTCCCTCTGTTTTTGCCAAATCCTCTTCAGTCAATATATATGCTTTAATAAACTCCTGTGAATCTTGTAAATCCGGTTCATCGTGCAGTTTTGTCAAATATTGTTTTAATGCATCAGCATCAGCCAAGCTTTTTTTACCAAGCGCTTCATTTTCAGCCAATTCTTTCCGCAGTCGATCAGTAATTTCTGGTTGATTAATATGATCAATGACAAATTTAATATTTCTTTGTCTTGTTTCTTTTTCTGCTTTTTCATCCCCCCCCGCCACCGCCTCCAATGATGTTGTATCTACCTCTGGTCTGGAGGCTTTGTCAACTGCAGATATGGTTTGTCTTACCAACTCTCTTAGGTTGGTTTGGGGTTTGGTTGTGTCTTGGTCATAGACTCCTTCAACCACATCAAGGGAAAGAAGAATGTCTGGGATTGATGTAGCTGTTCCATCTTTAAGTTTTGCAATAGTTTTATCAAGACTACCTGATCTTGGTTCTTGTCCTTGATGTGTTTTTTTGTAGTTTTCGGTTAAGGCTGCTTTTAATCTTAAAGGGTTATCTTCTTGTGCAAGAGTGGTAACAAGAACAGCATTAACCGCTTCTCTGGCAGTTTTGAATCTGTCTCTACTTTGGGAAGTTGAAAGAGAATAACCTTCTCCGCCCTCATCCATAAGATACAAGTCTGCACGACAGACAGATTGATCTTTACCATAAGCTTCTCTGGTCATTGAGGCAGAAAAGGCTTTTCCTCTGACTCCCAGATGATCTTCTTGATTAATTATCTTTTGTTCCTGTTGCCATTGACCTGGTACTTGGGAATCAGCAGAGAGGGAGGATTTGATGGATTCTCCTCCATCTTCTTTTAGTTTAGCCACTGCTTTGGTTAATACTTCTTTTTGTTTACTCGCTTCTGTTGAGAAAAAAGATACAGGAGCTGCTTCTCCTTTGGGAATAATACCAACTACTTGTCTTACCAACTCTCTTAGGTTGGTTTGGGGTTTGGTTGTGTCTTGGTCATAGACTCCTTCAACCACATCAAGGGAAAGAAGAATGTCTGGGATTGATGTAGCTGTTCCATCTTTAAGTTTTGCAATAGTTTTATCAAGACTACCTGATCTTGGTTCTTGTCCTTGATGTGTTTTTTTGTAGTTTTCGGTTAAGGCTGCTTTTAATCTTAAAGGGTTATCTTCTTGTGCAAGAGTGGTAACAAGAACAGCATTAACCGCTTCTCTGGCAGTTTTGAATCTGTCTCTACTTTGGGAAGTTGAAAGAGAATAACCTTCTCCGCCCTCATCCATAAGATACAAGTCTGCACGACAGACAGATTGATCTTTACCATAAGCTTCTCTGGTCATTGAGGCAGAAAAGGCTTTTCCTCTGACTCCCAGATGATCTTCTTGATTAATTATCTTTTGTTCCTGTTGCCATTGACCTGGTACTTGGGAATCGGCAGAAAGGGAGGATTTGATGGGTTGTGAGTCTTTAAGTTGGGCTACTATTTCAGCTGGTGAGATATTTGTTTCTTGAGCCATGTAATTATTTAACAGAATTATGTGTAATTACCTTACTTTTCTGTCATGAATTTATTATGGAAGAAAGAAAGGGAAAAGGCAAGGGGAAAATAAAGTCAAGTACCAAAAATACGGGGTATTTTGGGAAGGATTCACACAAGATCCCTCGTCAAAACTAAAACATCTTCGTAACTCGGGATGACGTTTTTCATTATTCATTTAATTATTTTATTATTTGCTTATTGAATATTAAGAATTGATTGATAATTTTTTCTTCCTCCTAACTCCTAACTACTATTCCTACTCTCCACCTTCCATCTTCAAATTTCTATCCTCTACCTTCCATCATCCACCGTTTACTTCATAAGATCCCTTGTCAGGTTAAATGGAAATGCAAGAGACAAATTTAGTTTACAATTAGTACTAAATCTCTTGACAATGCGTGGAAATTAGTACTATAATCAAAACATGAAAGTAAATGAAATTTCAGAAATAGAACAGCTCCTTCCCAAAGAAATCATAGAAAGAGACATTTTGTCTTCGTTAATTACTGATTTTAAAAAAAAGGAGATTCAAGTTTTGTACGGCCCAAGACAAGTGGGAAAAAGTGTTTTGTTGTATCTTTTAATGAAAAAAGCCTTTACTTGTGGAGCGGAAGTTTTTTACTATAACTTAGATGCAATGGAAGAGGAATTTACATCTCCACAAATATTCATTAATGAAATTACATCCAAAAAAAGAACCGATGGAAATGTTTATATATTTATTGATGAAATCCAAAGAAAAAGAGATATTGGTTTATTTTTAAAATATATATATGACAAAAATTTGAATTTTAAATTTATAGTTACCGGCTCAGCTTCATTAAACATTAAAAACATTATTAATGAACCGTTGACCGGACGCAAATTTGAATATTTCCTGCCCCCTTTAAGCCTATTTGAACAAGCAAAGCATAAAGGAATTGAAACTGCGAAATTAACGCTTTCTACACCCTCCTTTTTGGAAGTTTTGGAGAATAATCTTTTATACGGTGGCTATCCACAAGTTTTTCTTTATAAAACCAGAGAAGAGAAGGTTCATAAACTTTTAGAAATTAGTAGATCATATATTACGCGTGACTTAACCGATTTGTTTAAGATAGAAAATTCAAAAGAATTGGAAAATACAGCCGTATTTCTAGCTCACAATATTGGAAATATTTTAAGCAAAGAAAATCTAGGCAAGGTAATGTCTTTAACCTATACAAAAGTCAATTCTTATTTGGATGCGTTGGAAAAAAGCTTTGTAATTTGTTTAGTAAAACCATATTTTAAAGACCCGATTAAAGAAATTAGCCATCGGTCGAAAGTATATTTTTGGGATAATGGGATAAGAAACATACTGCTTTATAAATCAGAGTTGGGAAAGCTGACTTTGGAAAAAGGAAGACTGTTTGAGCAGGTAGTCTTTCAACTATTAAAAAGCCAGGTGGAAGAAATAAAATACTGGAGGAACATAAATCAGACAGAGGTAGATTTTGTGATGGAAAAAGGAGAGAAAATTGAGGTTTACGAGGCGAAGTATTCTTTTGAGAAAACAGGAGTCCCAAGAAATTTATCTTCTTTTAAAGAAAAATATCAAAAGATAATAGAAAAAATGGAAATTATAAGCAAAGAAAATATATTTAGATTCTAATTTTTTCACAATCTGCTTCATACAGCCAAAAAATATTTGCATAATTATACGACTTATGTTATCATTATTTAGACTAATAATTAGACTAATTATTGGACTAATATTAGACCAATCCCATGAATAAACTGAGTATTAAAAATCCATTCAAAACAAGCTTTTTATCGTCTTTTATAATCACACCAGAGATCTTACCTTTTAGCGACCATGATATTATTACGCAAGATCATGAATTATCTCTTTTCGAGCAGGTTTTTTTAAATCCTGATATTGAAAAAAGCCTTATCAGTAAAAACGAGTTGTTAACATCCTATGCCATCTCAAAAGCAGAATTATCTTCCTTAACTCTCAACGAAGCTCAAGATGTTTACAACTTAGTATTATCAAATCCTGATTATGATTTCATCAAAGAAAAGCTCAAAAAGAATAAAAAGTTAACGCAAAAAGATTATGACAAGCTGGAATTTTTCAATATTGCCAAAACCTTTAGAAAGCTCAATCAGACTCCTTTTTCTTTCAAAGACCTAAATATAAATTTTATTCTGAAACTCCATCAAAGCCTAACCCAAGGATTAGATATTTTTGAAAAATTTCTACCTGATTTCACTGTTTATAAATCCGGAAATTGGCGTGATAATGACACAATACGTGTTGGTAATTATATCCCTGCACCTCACGTAGAAATAAAAAAAGGGATTGCTGAACTTATCAAATGGCTAAAAAATAACAAGAGTGTCACTAATATCGCTATTTTTCACACTGCTTTATATGCGCTTCATCCTTTTAATAACGGGAATAAACGTGTTTGTCGAATTTTGGAACATATTCTTTTGCGACAGTTGAAAATCAATCAAAAAAATCTTTATAGCACTTCTTATTACTATCATAAACAAAAACTGCGTTATTATAAATATCTTCTTTATTCTCTTGAGCGAAAAAACCTGAATCACTTTGTTTCTTTTATCCAAGAAGCAATTACGCTTTCTATGATTTCTGTCATCAAAACCAGTCTTGAAACTAAAAAGAATGAATTTATCAACCAACAAACCAATGATCAGAATATCAAAAATATTATCAAACCGCTCATCAAAAGAAAAAGACTTCAATTTAAGCATTTGTTGAAAAATGTTAAACAAAAAATGGCAAGACAGACATTTGTTACCTATCTGCAAAAAGCAACTAACGAAAAGATCGTGATAAAAAAAGACATGGGAAGATCAACTTACTACAATCTAAACCTAACATTGCCTGAAGAAAAAACAATCAATAACTGGCTGCAATTTGTTAAAAAAAGACTCCCTTATATTCCTGATGAGTTTTTATTGACTTGACAGTCTATCTTCTATTTTCTATCTTCAAATTTCTATCTTCTACCTTCCACCATCTACCATCCAGTTTTTATTCGCATATTCGCAGCATTCGCATAACGTGTATTAATTCGTATCATAATTCGCATATTTGTAGATTAGTATGGTTTTGTTTTATTCGTATCGTATATTAGTAATCCAACCGGTGACGATATGTTCTTTCTTCCAACTTTTCATTCTTTGGATCCTGCCTTCGGTCAAGTATTTGCAGTTTAGTTGCCGGAAAACGCCGGATTGATTTTTCAGGATTTGAATCAATCAAGCCCGGGTACATGGCTTTAAAAAGCGCATCCATAAAAAGAGGGTCGCTCTCAGTTTGTTCAATAATTTGTTTTGCAACCTCTGGCGGAACAACAATTGCCATTGATACATCCCCAACTCTTGGGGTTTTTGGATGGTCAACCGGCATAAAGTAAATTAATTTAACCCAATCTGCAGATGGAACAGTGAAACCATTAAAATCAATGTTTACTTCTTTATATTCTGGAGGACTTAATTTGGAAAACAAGCCTTTTTTTGAAACTTCTTCTCTTCTTGTTGGTTGAATATATCTATCAATGATTAATGCTTGGTTATCAACACTACCAGGTTGAGATTTATTCATTACTCTTCTTATAAATTGAGGACAATTTGCTCCTCCATTTCCTATAAAACCACTAAGAACCCAAACAGAACTTATGTCTGCATGACCACTTGTCACTGCCTTATCCATACAAAAACCACCAACACTGGCATATTCTGCGAAATCACCATCTTGTAATTGTTTCACTGGTCCTTCTTTCCAAAATACTCCTTGAACAAATCCAAACCCCTTTTCCCGCACACTTTTTGCCACCTCAAAAGCAACTGCTTCCAGTTTTTTATCTTGTTCATTACGTAATTCGATTGACGGTGACACTGGAGGTGTCGGTCCTGGTGGTACAGGTTCTGGTGGGGCTACTACCCTGCTTTCAGCCACTTGAAGACTTCCCAGTGCTCTAAAAAGCGAAAAGTTTTTGTTAATAAATGCGTCAGTGAACTCCCCATTATCCTGATGTACTCTATTGGCAAACTTAAAAATTAGTTTTTCCGATCCATCTGCTTGTTTTTCTTTTCGATAAAAACCATAGGCCTCAGACTGCACTGACAGTTCTGTCCGACCTTGCGTTGGCTGCGGCATTGGTTTTAACCTCACCACCACCCAATTTTCTCCATTTTGACTGAAAGCTTGATATGGTCTTTCTGCGGTTGGTAAAGTTAAAGTATTTTCACTAAGTGGCGTATATTCTTCTGGTCCTAAAGCTTGTAACATCAGGTATTTTCCTTTTTCCGGATTAGTGTAATGCACCAGCGAATCAAACTCACCTGCGTGATCAACCAGAGTATAATCTCTTTCATTATCAAAAATTATTATTGGCAAATTGGCATTAGAAAGATTTCGCGGATGTGGAAGGTTAGCAGCAAAATTTTCTAGTGGATCTCGTATTTTCGTAACTGATAGACAAAAAAGACTACTTGATGCTCCCACTCCGACTTCTCCCCGAGTTTGTCCAAAAGTATTGGTAATTAAATCTATATGAGCATTTGTATTTATTATGTTTAAATTTCCTCTAACACTTCTACATTGCAATACTGAATTATCTGTAATGACTTTCGCTCCGGCAACAACTTCCGGAAGTCGTGCACCAACCCTACTCAAAACCAACTCGCCTTCAACTTTTCCCGCGTTATCAAACATAAGTCTTGCGTATTCTACTTTAGTTTTCCCGGTTGCACTTGTACATCTGATTAAGTTTGGGTTTCCTTTTAAACGAGCAGGCAGCGTTTGAAATCTAACTTCATTGGTGGTTTCAAGAATTATTGAAACATTCTCTGGTAGTTCTATCTTTCCAACATTAAACTCAACAATAAATGGTCCAAGATATCTAAGCTGAATATCTTGATTCACTGGTTTTGTTGAAAACCCATCGCAAGAGATTTTAATTACCGGTGGCTTATCCGTTGTCAAAACCACTCCCATTTTCTGCATCACATCATCTGGAACAAATTTTACCAGCTCTTTTTCTAGTAAAGCCAACTGCCTTTCCACTTTTTCCTGATCTTCAGCGCTTAGTCCCAATTCCTGAAATCTTGCAGCTTATCCATCTTTTTAATCTCGCAAAACCGGTTTTTGGAGTTGGTGGAGCTTCTACAGGTTCTACTGGTGGTAGTACAAGTTCTACTGGTTGCACAACAATGCTTTTTGCCTCAACAACAATTTCTCCGTCTCTCAAAGAAATTGTATAAGCGTCTGGGTTTTCATATGTTGTTGACTGCGCTTTCTCAATCGTAAACTTACCATTACCAGGAATAACAATGGTAAATTCAGTTATATTTCGCTCCTGCATGGTTTGGACAAGCCTTGTTTCGTTAAGAGTTAACTCACCTTCTAGGTTTCCCTCATCTGCAGAAACGTCAATTATTTTCAAACCGCGTGGTAGATTATCTAATCTGGTTTGTGTTCCATTGATGCTTAAATAATCAATTGCTACTTGATCAGAAAAATTAATGGATTGTTTTTTACGTGGTGACGTTGACCACTCATTTTTGATAGTTTTTTCAACTAAATATAATCTAGAAATTTTTAGTTCCACATTATCTGTTCCAACTTCAAGAATAGGAAGTTTATAATAATCTGGATTATAGTCAATTGAAAGTAGATCCATCTGATAACCTATTGGATTTTTCAGTTGAGTTTGCGCTTTTTCAGAACAAGTTGAAAATAATTTATTCCATCCATTCCAACTTACTGATGATGTTTTGAATTCTTTTCTTTTCACGATAATGTGCGCTTCACCTTCGTGAACGATATCAACTGCATCCGGCGAAAAAAAAGAATCTCTCAGCGTTTGGTCATTTTTAACTGACTGATAAGCTGCTTCAATGATAATATTTTTATCTAAAGTCGCTGATTCGCCTTTCCATTCTTCATATTTTGCTTTAAATTCATCACTTGTGAAGATGCCGGAAACAAATCGTCTTGTTAAAACCACACTGCCTACGTCATCAACCACAATCAAACTATTGGTTTTTTCATAGTCCGCTGTAAATTCCATTTTTTGAATTTTTCCATTAAGTAGCATCTGTTCACTCACCACCACAACCCCGCCATTCACCGATAGATTTTTAATATTTCCATCTTTGATATAAACCGAAGCGCTTCTATCAACACGTAAGGTTCCTTGACAGTCCAGTTGCGCAAATTCAGTCGCACCTCCAACAAAAGCCAGATCCTTTTTTGCCAATACCGGCGTTTCAACAACCCCGTATTTACTACCATTAAACTTATGTACTTTCAAACTTTTAATTTCTGGATCATTAACCAATATATCTACCGGCAGAAAAATCAATGGTTCACCGACCCTTCCTTCACGATCATCTTTAGTTAACGCTGGAGCATCTGGATAAATATTTGTAAACACTTCAGCCAGCTCTGCTTTTTGCTGTTCTGTTCGCTTTTCAATCGGATACTGATTTGCCATTAACTCTGCTGTTTGTGCCAGTTGAGCACCGGTAAATGAAACTTCTCGTAGTCCTCGTGCAAAAGCAACATTGTTCATTGTTAAAATAACAGGATGTTGTGTGCTATCGTAAAGAATAATCTTTTGATCCTTACTTTTTAAACAAACTCCACTAATCAAATATGCTGCCTCGCTACATGGTGGGTTTTTTATTTCTAATGAAAAATCAAAACTAGAAGAAACATTCCCAACTGATTGAGATAAATTGTCAATTATAATTTGACCGTCTAAACCCCAAACATAAATATGATTAATTGCGCGAGTCTCTGTTTGCCCATATAAATCATCATTCCCCACTTGATGCATTACAACTTTACCATTATTACTTAAAACAATTTCATTTACGCTTTCCATACGGTCAATCTCTAAGGTAAAAGAGCTATCTACTGAAATTCCTCTTGGCTCCTGTGGATCTTTAGAATAAAAAGAATGAATTGGAAAATGATAGCCAACAACTTTACCTTCATCGCTTCTATCAACCGAAATCAAGGGTTTTAGCCCGGTAACATTTGTGCTCAAAGAATTACTAGGTATCCTTCCCGATATGCTGCTATTTATATATGGAGTAATAGCTTTTCCGTCATAAGTAAATAGTAAACCTAGTTTTTTTGCTTGTTCTAAAATATCTTTTTGCTCATCTTTCGACAATTCCCGACCTTCAACCTGATTTAACCGTAACACATTGTCAAGAAAGAGAGTTTCTTCCGGTGTTAATATCTCTTGTTGACGGCATCTTTCCAAATAGTTCTGGCCAAAATCGATTTCTTGGTTGATTGCAGGCAAATAAGCATTTGCTAATCTCCGGCTTTTTTGATCAAATTTAATTGCAGTCTCTACCATGCTACTTTGGTCTTCTGGAGTTTTTGATTGTGCCATGTTTGATAGTGCAGTTGCTAAGTTTGTCTGCCGACGCAGTGCTTGTAAAATATAAAAATGGCTCGCGGGATCAGCATACAAACTACAAAGCAAAGAAGTAACATAATACTTCGTTCGTGCAGCATTTTCTTGCAAACCCTCTTGTTGATCAAGCATTAATGGATCACGATTAAGTAGATTAACTAAATAATCAATTGTTTTTGGTCTGTTAAACCATTCTCTCGCTAAAATTAACCGTCCATCTGCGCTTTCTGATCTTTCAATTAAGTTTGCCAAAAACTTTGCCCGCACTTGTTCAATTACAGCTGGAGGTTGTCCATGTCCCTCAGACATGATCAGTTCAAATAGTGCAAATGACTCACTACTAGTTTGGTATTTATCAGTCATACGAAAAACTTGAGTATCTAAATTTAATGGATAGTCATTTTTGTGTTGGAGGATGTTTTCTATCAATCTTGGTAATATCTCACTTTGTAATTTTGGATCATGGAGTTCTTCTGCTGGTTTTTTTAACCACGATTTCATATTCGGTAATGTTTCTAGATATGTATTTACAAGCGGATGTACATTTATTAAACGCAGATGATCTCTCAAGCCAGAAGCAGTATATCTATCGCTTTGTCCATATCTATCTAGTTGAACAAAATACTGGGAAACGCTTTCGTCCATTAATTTTTCAAACCTTGCTGACATATTTGGACGCTGAGCAGTTATTAACTCTCTTTTGACAATCAAATTAGTTAATCCATCAACCCAAGATGAAACTGCGCCAACACGATTGTCAACATTTCTCAACATATCATCGATAGCTTTTACATACTGAAGATTAACAATCTTTAAACAAAGTTCAATTTCTTGAAATGCATCATCTTCTGCCTGAGAACTTTCCCAATCTGGCAAACTATTAGTGCCTAATCCATAGACTGCATGCTTAACCACTCGCCCTAAGGATGTTGATAGATTAATGGCAATTTCTGAGTTCTCTTCAATGTTTGGACGCATGAGTTTTATTGCTTTATTAGGATCTGTTTCGGATAAACTTTGTAATTTTTCAAGGGCACGCAGCCGTAAACGGGATTTTTCCATTTGGTAGTCTGTCCGTTCCAATCCATCTTCCAAAAAGTCAGCCAGTTGAGTAATAAATTCTTTTCTCACTTTAAGATTGTCAGTTGTCACTAAACTAGACCATAAAGAATCCAATCTTTCATCTTCTTTTTGCTCACGCGCTTTTTGTGCATATACTTCTTTTCCTTCCTGATCAATAATCTGAAGTTTCCCGTCAACCGTCTTGAACTGATATTCGCCCGGACCAAGCTTTACACCGTCAATTTCAATGGTTGAAGTTCTATTTTCCTGTTGAAATAATTTAACATTAAGCGCGTCCCTTCCGGTTAAATCCGTAATTAGTTGCGCTTCGGAGAAAGTACAAATTGCTTTGTCTTTGTCAACTACATTGCTTCCTCGGTTGTCTTTGATATCGAGCTTTTTTAAACCCAAAGGAAGATTTGCCAGCTCTGCTAAGGATTGAATATTCATCGCCTCTACTGGACAATGACTTTCTATTTTTACATGATTTTCCCTGCCTGCTCTAGACTCAAGATCAAAATCTATATTCTTAATTTTAAGATCAAATACTTGTTTTTCAACATCTCCTAAACCAATATAAATAGTCTTATTATTCATAATAGTAATATTTGAATCAAAATTCCGTAATAATATATTGTCTAGTTTTAACCGTAACCCGCTAATATTATTTTTATGAAACTCGTTTGCGAGTTCACCCAACTCGTCTCTAATTTGCTGAAAACTTAAATAACCATCCACGCTTTCAACTTGATCAATATTAATTTCTATGAATGGCTCATCAACTTCAGGCTTAATCATCTCCACCTGATATTTGCCTTCTCGAAAAACAGCGTCTTTTTTATGAGTTGTTAAATATTCTTCAATTGTACTTTCGACTAGTGCAACTTTCGGATCTTTCTCCCCCGCCACCGCCTCCAATGATGTTATATCTACCTCTGGTCTGGAGGCTTTGTCAACTGCAGATATGGTTTGTCTTACCAACTCTCTTAGGTTGGTTTGGGGTTTGGTTGTGTCTTGGTCATAGACTCCTTCAACCACATCAAGGGAAAGAAG
>Ga0210051_1005230_pt1 | contig 12481 bp, 17 predicted proteins | sample CryGey092014_all_FD_185464 | JGI IMG/M metagenome (GOLD analysis project Ga0210051, IMG submission 185464) | Groundwater microbial communities from aquifer - Crystal Geyser CG23_combo_of_CG06-09_8/20/14_all (SPAdes) (version 2) | ecosystem: Environmental > Aquatic > Deep subsurface > Groundwater...
AAATTATTTATTTTAATAATTTCTTATTGTGTGAGTATATCACTATATAGATTAAGATTGAGGCAAGAACCAATATCTCGCCAATATAAACAGTGTAGTTGGCTATAGTAAGGCTTGCAGAATATTTCTGATGCTGCTCTGTAAAATCACATATGTTTTCTGGAGTGCAATCACCACCATAGCAGCAGCTTTGAGATACAACATAGCCAGTGATATTATCCCCAATAAAATATAGGCCTATCATTCCAAGAATTATCAATGGAAGGACTAATTTATTGTTCATAGCCAACTTAAAACTCAATAAATATAAAAACATTACTAAAAATTTATTTAGAATATATAATTTAACAAAGTTATAAGCCCTCAAAAATTTTAGGCAATCCATAAACTTTCAGAGCTGGCGAACAATTTGGGTTAGTAAATAAAACAGATAAGGACAAGGAATCAGGAGGCTTTAGTGTAATAAGAAATAATTTAGAGATTTATTAGTAGTTACAAAAATAAAGATTTATAAATACTAAGATTATCCTCTTGAATATGGCAAAAAAATCATTATTAGAAATATTAGAAATTAAAAATCTTGGTTCTGATGAAGAACCTATAATTAAAATAAGTACATCTCGTTGTGGGTTACCAATATCTTATGATCTAAGAAGATTTGAGGAAAATCCTGCAACTTATGTTGCTGAACAGCTAAGTGCTCATCAAGAACATTATAAGTTGGTTAGAGAAGAATTATTAGATTTTTATGGAAAGTTAAATGATTGTTTTGATAGAGAGAATGATATTGAACGTATTCTTCAGTTTGTTCCTGAACCTGAAAAAGCCATAAGTACTGTAAATAAATTAGCTAGATTAATTCTTGCACCTCTTGCTTGGATACAATTTAAAACATTAAAAGGTCTATATAAGGAGCAAATTCAAAATAAAAAATTGTATGTTCAAGAATATAAGTGTGTGAAAGGCATAATTAATTACGGAAAGAAGTTTGTTGAACAAGCACAAATTTTTCAATTATATGAACCAGTTAGTACAAATTTGGAAAAATGGGCAAAAGTCCTAGGTGATTTATCTTACTTGTATTCAAGATTAGTAGCTACTTCAAATAAGGAAGTTCAAATGCGTAAAAGAGAATATAAAGAGTTATTTCCAAATTCTGAAATATAAAAGTTTCTAAACACTAATCCCCCTTCTATTTTTTAGGACTCAAAAGTTATTGGACTTAACTATCATCAAACCTCATAATCCTGTCTTTATAGTCTTGTTTGGCCAATAGAACAACCCTGCTCTCTTTTTTCTCATCAATTAGTTTATAGCCTGAAAGCTCTGCAACCTTTTCTGCAAACTCTTTTACATCTTCATGAAATGGCATATTACTTTCAAGCAATCTTTTCCTTGATGAGCCAATAAACATATATGCTTTAAGCTCAACAAACATTGGGCCTGCTTTTTTTATTAAATTAGCATAAGCTTTTTCATGTTTCATGTTTATTCCCTTGATTAAGGTTATCCTGATTACTGTTCTTGTTTTTAATTCAGGCATTAATTCAAGTGTTTTATTCAGGCGCTGCCATCCGTCCTTAAAGCATGACTTGTTAAGTTTCCTGAAATCATGCTCATTTGCTGCACTCAGAGAAACATAAAGCTGTGTAGGCAGTTCTTTTAGTGATTTAATAGCATCAGGAAACTGGCCATTTGTAACAAGAAAGCTTGTCTTGCCCTGCTTATGGAGTTTAGTTATAAGCTCGCTAAGTTTTGGATAAATGGTTGGCTCTCCTGTAAGTGAGATTGCAAAATGCATTGGCTCCTGTGCCTGATTAAGTTTTTCCATGTTTACTTTCTCATTTCCAAAAAAGCCATTGAGAAGCTTTCTCTGGCATAATATTGATTTTTTTATTATCTCTTCTGGCTCATCTACAATGTTATTCATCTTAATTCCAGAAGTATAATCCATCTCACGCCAGCAATGAACACATTGGTTTGTGCAAAAGCCTACAGAAGGTGTCATCTGGCAGCATAGATGAGACCTAATGCCATAAAACTTCTCTTTATAACAAATATCTTCATCCAATAATGACTTCTTTGTCCATGTGCAGATTTTGACAGCAGAATGCTCACCGCTAAAGCAATAGTGCTGTTTTTCCAATAATATCTTGAGCTCAGGGCTTATTTTTGTTATCTCCCCCATAGAGCAAGCTAAAAGAGGATTATATAAAAACCTTTCTTTAAAAACGACTTTGTGTATTAAGTGCTTTATGTGTAAATAGTAATCAGCTATCACAAATTATTTATATAAAAAGAAACATTATTGTAGAATAACAGGCATTTGCTAACATGAAAGAATTATTTAAGAACCAGATAGTAAAGAACATTTTAGCTGCACTAGCTGTTGCATTTTTTGGTTTTATCCTGTTAAATCTTACATTCCTCTTTGACTTCCTTTACCAAAGTGCAATAAGGGGACTTCTTGGGCTTTTCATACCTCTTAACCCTGATACTAACCTAATTTGGCTTCCGCTATTATTTCATGGCTCATTTGTTGTCATCATCGGCATAATCTCTTGGTTTGTTTTCAGAACAAAACTACGAGTGCTTTACAAAGCAATCTATATGACTGTGCCAGTCGCTGTGGTTTTGGCAACTGTTGGAATATTTTTGTATCGCTGGCAAGTAATCAGTTACTCTGCCGGAGGTTTGCTATGCATTGGAACTTTATACTATTTCTATCGCACCAAGCAGCCATGGATTTATTATTACACTCTGATTTTAGTTAGTCTCACATTGGCAATTTATACTCTAACTGGAGGGGAAATTTAGAATGGGAAAAAAGATTGGCAAATTTGTATATTGGACTCCAAGAATATTATCCATTTTATTTCTGATATTCTTAGCATTGATGTCATTGGATATTTTTGATATGAAGTTGGGTTTTTGGGGAACAATCATTGGGTTATTTATGCACAACATTCCTGTATTTATTCTAACAATCCTCTTGATAATCTCTTGGAAACATGAAATTGTGGGGGGGATTGCTTTTATACTAGCAGGAATAGTATATATTGCAATCCTTTTAATGAATGCTGTTAAAACAGGTTTTGAAGTGTATTACTTAGCTTGGGCTGTGCAGATTTCTGGAATTGCTTTTTTTATAGGGATTATGTTTCTTGTTGGTTGGTTCAAAAAGAGAAAAAGTGTAAAAAAGTCATTGCTTTAACTTAGTTTCTACACAAATCCTTTAAAAACCAAAATTATATAAATCTCATCTATGCTATTAAAACCATGGACTTTAAAACAGCGCTTAAAAAACTAAAAAACAGCCCTGAATTCAGGAAATGGATTTCTAAGAACAAAAAATCATATTTAACATATGCTTTTACAATGATTGAAAACTCAGAAAAAAGTGAGTGGCAGATTGGCTATTATGACAAAAAACTGGACAAGGTTACTGTCTTTACAATAAATAATAAGATTGAAATCAATCCAGAACAGGATATTTTCAAAAAACCAGGAACAGCTGTAAAAAATATCAACCTAAAGGATATTAAATTTAGCTTAGACAAAATCCTGAAAAAAGCCCAAACAATTAAAGAAAAAAAATATTCCAAGGAGTTTGTAACAAAAACAATAGCTATCCTGCAGAATATTGACTTAGGCCAGCTGTGGAACATAACCCTTATCACAAGCTCTTTAAACACAATAAACATAAAAATAGATGCAAAAACAGGCAAGACAATAAAACATGAACTAATATCATTATTCCAGTTCAAAGCTGGCTAAATTACTACTTTAATAAAACAAAAACCAATGTTTTCTTGTGGAAAAACAAGCATATTTCTTGTGGAAAAAGCAGTTATTTCCTTTGGAAAACATTTTTTTCAACTGGAATCCTTTTTATTATAAAGCAAAGAAAGCCCTAAACAGTAAAATAAAAGATTATTATGCCTTTTTTCCATTAGAACAATAATTGTTTTGATTATATATTTTTAATGTTAATTTAATTTAAATATGAGTTATGTTTCTTATTTTACCTTGCTATTTTAATTTTTAAAATCAAAAAAAGAGGGATATGCTTGTCAGAAAACCTGAGGATAAAGATAAATAAAATAAAAGAAAATGCAATTTTACCACATTATGCTCATGATGGGGATGCCGGGGTTGATCTTTATTCAACAGAGGATTATGTTCTTAGGCCAGGCCAGAGGATATTAGTCAGCACAGGCATAAAAATGGCCATACCAAAAGGTTATGAAGGCCAACTAAGGCCAAAGTCAGGCCTTGCATTAAATCATGGAATTTCTGTATGCAACAGTCCTGCAACAATTGATTCTGGATATCGTGGAGAGATTGGTGTTATAGCAATCAATCACAGCAATGAGGAATTTAAGATAGAAAAAAGAACAAAGATTGCACAGATGGTTTTCAACAAGATAGAAAAAGCAGAATTTGAAGAGGTTAAAGATTTTGATACTACAAAACGCGGCCAAAACGGTTTTGGAAGTACAGGACTAAATTAAGGAACTAATAGATGAAAAACAATAATAACCACACCAAGACACAGCTCATGACATCTACTGGTGATCTTGTTGAGCTAAGGGAAGAGAAAATAAGAAATTCATTAATAAGTGAAACATCTATTTCAAAAGAAAATGCAAAAAAAATTGCTCATGAAGCCTATAATGAATTAATAAAACTTGACATACCCAAAACAACAAATATTGTGAGAGAAATTGTATGTATGAAACTCCTTGAATCAAATCTTCTCAATGAAAACAAGGAATATTCAAGGCTTGGGATGTCTGTTTCTGATGTCAAAGAGGTTATCTTCAAAAAGTCCAAAGAGAATGCAAATACAAACTACAACTTACAGACAATACATAAAAGACTGGCAGATTCTATTTCTTCACAATATACCTTATCTTATCTCTTGCCAAAAGAGGATTCAAGAGCGCATATGAAAGGAGAGATCCATATCCATGACCTGGATTATTTTCCAACAAGGCCATTTTGTTTTGAGCATGACATAAGATTCTTCCTTAGGCAGGGATTTATGTCAGATGGCAAGGGAATCCATACAGCTGTTTCCGGGCCAGCTAAATCACTAGAGGTTGCTATGATACATGCTGCAAGGGTTTTATTACTAAGCTCAACATATTTTTCTGGCGGCCAGGGATATGATGCATTAAACCTTTTTTTAGCTCCTTATGCAAAAGGCCTTGAATACAAAAAAATAAAGCAGGCTGTTCAGGCATTTATCTATGAGCTTGACCAGCTTAATGTTGTCAAGGGAGGACAGACGCCATTCACATCAGCAAGCTTTGAGTTTAATGTTCCATCTTACCTAAAGGACATTCCAGTGGTTCTGCCAGGAGGCAAGATAACAGAAAAGGAGTCATACTCTGATTATGTTGATGAGTCAAGGAAAATAATAAAGGCTTTTACAGATATTATGATGCATGGAGACTATACTGGAAAGGCATTTCATTTTCCAAAACCAGAGTACAAGATAAGGAGGGAAACACTTAAAGACAGCTCTGCAGATGAGATTTTGCTTGATGTTCATAAGCTTGTTGCAAAATATGGCTCTCCCTATTTCCTTAACATGGCTGCTCCATATATGCCTGAGGCTTTGCAAAGCCAGTGCTGCAGATATTTTCTAAGGCCAGATGGTGACTTTTGGGAGGAGATAAAAACAGGAAATGTCCGCTCAGGCTCTCTGCAGACAGTAACAATAAATCTGCCAAATATCAGCTATAATGCAAAGGATGAATCAAATGTTTATGAACTGATTGATGAAAGGATTAACATGACAAAGGATATATTTAATGTAAAGAGAAAATGCATTAAAGAGGTTATGAAAAGCGGATATGCATCTTTTCTTTCAATGGATTGTTATGGCAAGCCATACTATAAGCTAGACCAGGCAACAAATTCTGTTGGATTTATAGGACTTAATGAAATGGCTAAAAAAATAACAGGCAATGAAATGCATGAATCAAGGGATTCCTGGAAATTTGCCTTAAAGATAATCAAATATATGTCAGATGCAGTTAACAGAAAAAAAGAGGAAACAGGACAAAGGTGGGGAATGGTCCAGACTCCTGCTGAGTCAGCAACATTCAGGCTTGCTAGCTTTGACTTGGAGAAATATAAGAATGAGGCTGTTGTTCAGGGCAATAAAAAAACAGGAGATGTTTATTATACAAACTCATCTCATGTTAATTATTCAGCAGATATTCCATTATTTAAAAGGCTTGAAATAGACTCCTCATTTCATCCATTGGTTCAGGGCGGTGCAATATCACATATATTCTTAGGTGAGAATAATCCAGACCCAGATGCTTTGCTAAAGCTGACAAGAAGAATATGCTCCAATACACTAACCTCTTATTTTGCTTATACAAAAGACCTAACCTACTGCAACTTATGCAAAAGGACAATTAGTGGTGTTTATGAAAAATGCCCAAATTGCGGAGCAAGTGGTGATGATATCCAGTGGTATTCAAGGGTAACAGGATATTACACACCTGTTAAGTCATGGAACAAAGGCAAGTTAAGGGAATTTATGGATAGACACAAATATAATCTAAGAGGTATATAAAAGTGAAGCTGATATTATTTACAGGAGTGCATTGTCCAAAGTGTCCCCAGGCAAGAAAGGTTGTAAGACAAGCAGCAAAAGAGCTTGGCTGGATTGAAGGAAAGGATTTTGTTGAAAAGCTTATTGATGGTCAGGATTTAAAGATCCCATCTATTGTTGAACTTGAAGGCAATAAAATGCACATTGTTTCCTCTGAAGATAAAATAACTGCAAGCAATATCCCAGCTGCCATAGGTGGAAAAGATTTAGTAGTTGAGGCATTGATGTATCAGATTGTATCATCTCCTGCTATTGTGATAAATGAGAGAGCAGTTCTTAAGGGAAACAGCCCATCAAAAGAAGAACTTTTAAAAGAAATAAAAAAGGTGGAAAAATGAAGAATGGCATAAAATATAAAACAGCAAAGGAAAACACAAAATTATCTCAATTTATTGATGAAGAAAAGGCTAAAAAATTATCCAAAGATAAGAAAGGCTAGGGGTTTAAATGCAGGCATATGTTGGTGGAATAGTTCCTTTATCAACAGTTGACTGGTCAGCTAATGTTTGCACAGTAATTTTTTTTTCAGGATGTGACTTCAAGTGTTGTTATTGCTACAATAAAGATTTCATAGATTTCAAGGAGGAATTCTTAAAAGATTTAAAGGATATCAAAAATGAGATAATAAAAAATTCCGGATTTATTGACGCTGTTCTTTTTTCAGGAGGTGAGGCATGCCTTCAGAGGCAGGCATTACTAACCCTGGCAAGATTTACAAAAAAACTTGGTTTAAAGGTTGGAATTGAAACAAATGGCTCAAAGCCTTATTCAATAAAATCATTAATAAATGAAAATCTATTGGATTTTATTGCTTTAGATATAAAGGCCCCATTTAAAAAAGAGATTTTCGAAAGGATTACACAATCAAAAACCTTTTTTAGAACAACAGAAGAGGTTATTGAAAACATAAAACAAACATTGGATATATTAAAGGAAAATCATGACAGGATTCAGATAGAGCTGAGGACAACTGTTGTTCCAGGACTTATTTTCAGAAAGCAGGATATTCTGGAAATAGCTAAAGAGATTAATGGATTAAACTGCAGATGGACCTTGCAGCAATTTATATCTAGTAAAGGAACGCTTGATCCAAAGCTGATTAGTGTAGAACCACCAACAAAAAAATTCTTAGAAAATCTAAAAAAAGAATGCCAAAAAAAATACAGCAAACTAAGAATTGATATTAAAGCTGTATGATTTAGCTTTCTTTAAGGAAATCCTCCCATATTTTGATTGCTTCTTTTTCTGTATCTTCAACTGTTTTTGGAAAGTTCGTATCAATATAAATAACCTTTGAACCATAATTTTCAAAAAGATTTTTCAACCACTGGCTGTTGTACCTTTGCTCAACCCTTCTCTGAAAGTTTATTTCCTCAAAAATAGCTTTATCACGTTTTTGCCTCTGGCTGAGCCTTTGCATCACTGTTTCTGGCGCAACCTGCGCTATTATCAATAGATTTGGAGAATTCTGCAACGCAAGTTTATTGCCTGGCAGCCTCATAATCTCTGTTAAAGGTATATTGCCCTGAACAGGCTGATAAACAATAGAGGTTATAACCCCCCTTTCCTGAAAAATATATTTTCCCTGTTTTAGGGCAGGAATAATGATTCTTTTGTAAAGTATTTCCCTATCTAAAGAGAATGCATGTGCTGTAGAGGTTATTGAATATTGGCGGTTGATTTTTCTTACTATTTCCTCTCTTAATGCACTGCCAATCCAGCAATAGCTCATCTCACAGGAAACAATCACATCAAAGTCATTTATCTCTTCAGGCTCTGGAAACCTGTTTTTTTCCTTGCAATATGTCCTCAGATCAAATGTCTTAAGATGTTTTTGCTCAGCCCATTTTTTCATGGCATTAATAATAACTCCCTTGCCTGAGCCATCAGGCCCATCAACCATAACAAACCTTTTTTGCATATTTAGGATATTGCAAGATGCTTATTTAAATCTTTTGAAAATTAGAAATTCTATATTTTTATCTAGAAGCATCTGCCTGCCTTTCTATATCAAGCTTTTTTTTAATTGCATTTGATGAATTATTTAACTGATAGGCAGCTATTATCTCATCAGCAAGGGCATTAACAGCCCCTTTTTTTGAATTGAATGATTTTGTAAAGGCACCCTGCACCATATATCTTAATGCAATATCAACTCTTCTTTGAGGGGCGCACTCAACAGCCTTTGGATATCTTGCCCCGCCATATTCTATTGTTATTATTTCTTCCCTTGGCGTTGCATTTTCAAGAGCCTTGACAAAAACAGTTATTGGATTCTGTTTTGTCCTGTTTTCAATGACCTTAAATGTTTCCTCAACAAGAGAATATGCTGACTGGCTCTTCCCTGTTGATTTGTATGATGTTATAAAGTGCTTTTTTCCTTTATGTCCTGGTATCATTATTTTGTTTATTAATCTCTCAACAATAAATGTTTTTGACTTATAGAATCTTGCGCCTGCATATCTTGCACCAGTTTTTGGTATTATTTTTGGCTCTAGATTAATATATCCCTTTAACCCAGGATCTTCTACTTTTATTCCATTTACACTCCATCTGTTAAATACTTTTATATCTTGCATTCTAATACCTGTTCTTTAAAGTGGGATTTGAGTTCATATTTAAAGCTTTCTGTGATAAACATTAAAAATTAGAGTAAAAAAATAAAAATTCTTATGAACATACCTTTGTCATGTAACTAGATTCAGGATTTGTATTAATTATGTGCTCATTAGAGTAATAGACTTTGTTAAGAACAGTCATATTAAACCTTAGTCTGAACAGATAAATTTTGTTTTTATCAAGATTAAAGTCAGCACTACTAGTGCATTCATCGCAGATTTCAAAGTATTTATATTTCTCAAATAGGCCATCCATCTTCAAAATTTCCCTGTATTCCTGGTTAACATCCTCTTTAACCTCAAATGTGATGTCTTTTGGGAGTACATTTGTCTTAAAATAAACAAAGCCTCCATTTTTCCCTTTTATGCAGGCTGGCTTTAGTGTAACATTAACTATTGAAGTTCCTTCCTCATTGGTTAGGATTGGCTCAAAATCTGTATTCAATTCTGTCTCAGGAATGTTTTCACATTCATCAGGATTATCAACTACTCTTTTGTCAGTGCATACATATTCTGTTATGGTTGTTGTAACTGTTTTTGTTTTCTCAGGGCATAATGAGCAGTCCATAATACAATCAGGGCATTTTTCACATCTGCACTCAGGGCATTCAGGGCATTCTGCTGGTCTCTGAAATATAAAAGCAAACACTAGAACAATTACTATAACCACAAATGATATAATATAGGGTATATTCTCTTTTTTAAAGATTCCTTTTTTCATAATTTCAGCATCTATCTAAGGTCTTAGGATTATTTCTTAAGAGCAGGTATATTCAGCATCTCATCCTTATTTAGGAGAGATATTCCCGCATCATTGCCTATAATATCAACCCTTATTATTTTGTCTGGATCTTTTAGATCCACTTTTGGCCTGTCAACAACTTCTGTCAGTTTCATGATAAGCTCTGTTGTATTATATTTTTCATAACATCTCTTTGCTATGTCCATCTTCCATTTGTCTTTTTCTTTAACATCCTTAACCAGCTTTTTTATTGTCTTCTGCATATCTTCAATAGTTGACTTGCACCAGTTATCCACAGGAACCCAATGGAATGTCATCCTGAATATAGAAAAATCATTTTTGCATGTTTTCACTATTTTCTTTATGGTTTCTTTTGGTTCTTTTATTTTTATCTGAAATAAGCCCTCTATCTCTGACTTCAGGAATTCTGGCTCTATTTTAAGCTGTTTTAAAACAGCAACTATCTCTTCCTTGGCAAGACCTGCATGATTTGGGTCATGTGTTATAAGAAGATTTGCTTTTGCCATTAAACCACCCCCATAAACATAATATAGAATTATCTGTTTATATAGTTTTCGATTTATTAGGCAAAGCGTTCAAAAAAGTGTTATTATCTTTTTGTACTACCCTTAATTTTCATATTCTTTTGTATGTTTTTTAAGTAAACACATAAAATCGTGATTTACCCTTGTAGCATTAACTGGATTCTGAGGAAATTCTTTTTCTACTTGCTTATAAAGGGGCAAGTAAAACTCTTGAAATTCTTTAACAACCCGATAGTAACCAACTAATTCTTCTAGAGGGATACTTACTTTTTTATCTTTATTCATTTTCTCCTCCTACACCAACAAACGGATTAGGCAAAGAGTTCCTAACCATCGATGGTATATTTTCTGTAAACCTGCTTTTCAACAGGCTTAATAGGTTTTTCTTCTTCTGGTTCAATAACATTAACAATCCATGCATAGGTTTTTGTTTCAGTTCCGTCTGAAACAATAACCTGAACAGGCTTTGTTCCTGGTATGGTGAATCTTCTCCTATGTAGGCTATCTCCAGAATATTTCTCAAAAACACCAAACTTCCATGTATACATAAGACTATCATTATCTAAATCAGCAGCAACAGCCTTGAAATCAATGATCTGGTTTTCGTATATATTTATAAATGCTTCAGGGCTTGCATTTGTTATTATTGGAGCCCTGTTTTTATCATAAATTCTTATAGTCATGTTTCTCTTAGCATTTATCTTGCCATCACTGGCAATAAAAGTCAGTGTAAAATCCTTTTTACCTTTATCAACAGTGTCAAAATCAGGTATCCAGCTAAAGGTATCATTAACAAAGCTGGAGCCATTTGGTGCATTCTCAACTGAGAAATTTATATTATCTCCATCAGGATCTGTTGCATAAATCTTGAATTCTATTGATTTGTTTTCGTCAACAGAAATATCACTGATCGGCTTAAGGATTGGCGCTCCATTTGTGTTTTTTATTATTAAAGTTATATTTTCTGAATCACTGAGATAGCCATCTGATGCCAGGATAGTTGTATAATATGTTCCTGCCTCATCATATCCAATCTCGCGATTTTTATTAGTTGCAAATCCAGAATAAGAATACCTCAAAATATCCCCGTCAGGATCTGCTGCAGCTGGCTCAAGCCTTAGCACTTCTCCCTCATTAACTGTTATTTTCCCTATTTTTTCAAGCACAGGAGCCCTGTTAGTCTCATAAACAGTTATCTTAACAGCTTGTTTTGTTTCAATATCATTTGATTTGGCAATAAAAGTTACAAGGAAACTCCTTTTTGGCTTGTAAGGAATATGAACTCTTGCTATTATTTTTTCAAACCAATTCTTTTTTACTGTATCAAAACCAGGTGTCCATCTAAACTTATTATTAACAAAATCAGCATTATCTGGTAAGTCAATTGCCAGATAAGTTATTTTGTCATTGTCAGGGTCAGTAGCTGTAACATTCAAGATTAATTGCTCATTTTCATTAACAAAAGCATCATTTAAAGGCTCAAAAAAAGGAGCTCTGTCGCTATCTTTAACTATTAACAAAACCTGCTGGGTGTCTGTTAACTTGCCATCAGATGCAGTTACAGTAAGTTCATATTCACCAGAATCATCATAGCCAGTCTGCCACTCACCATTTTGATCTAATGGTTGGCTGAAAGTATAAATAATATTGTCCATATCCTCGTCTAATGCCTCTGGCTTAAGACTTACAAGATCTCCCTCATTAACTGTTATTGTGATAAATTCTGCTCTAACCAAAATAAGCTGGAATAAAATTATAAAAATTAGTATTAATTTTTTCATTTTATTAATCAAAATGTTTAATTATATAAAAAGCTTTCTATTGTTTAGTATTCAAAAGGAGTAAAAAAGAAATATAAAAAAATAAAATAATTAGCCTTGTACAATCTTTACAATCTTTGGCGGCCTGTTTATATCATTGACTGTCACTATTACATCCT
>Ga0210051_1005232_pt1 | contig 12479 bp, 14 predicted proteins | sample CryGey092014_all_FD_185464 | JGI IMG/M metagenome (GOLD analysis project Ga0210051, IMG submission 185464) | Groundwater microbial communities from aquifer - Crystal Geyser CG23_combo_of_CG06-09_8/20/14_all (SPAdes) (version 2) | ecosystem: Environmental > Aquatic > Deep subsurface > Groundwater...
TAAGGAAAATAATTAAATCAATAAAAAATAGGTCATTACTTCATATAGACCTGTTGTAATTTACCTCTTGAGCAGGCTTAATCAGTGACTAAAAACCAAAAAATATCTTACAAAGCAAAAAGCTCATCTTATAAAAATAATGAAAAACTATCCTGTTTATGTTATTATAATTGTGTAAGTGTAATTTTTTAGGATTAGCATGAGAAATGGTGAAGAATGAAGAATGTTTTAGAAAAAGTTTTATCAGCTCTTTCTGATAAAAATATAAAATTTACTGATTTAAGAAAACTTGTTTTAGATTTTGGTTTTGCCGAACGGATCAAAGGGAGTCATCATATATTTTTTAAAGAAAATGTTGCAGAAATTATAAACTTACAGTCTCTTAAAAACGGAAAAGCCAGGGCATATCAAGTTAGACAAGTTAGAAATATAATTTTACAATATGAACTTCATAAGGGGGAAAGAAATGTATAAATACGAAGTGATTGTATGGTGGAGTGAAAAAGATCGTGCTTATATAGCTGAAGTTCCTGAATTACCAGGATGTATGAGTGATGGTGGAACTTATGAAGAGGCTTTAAAAAATATTCAGTTAATTATTTCTGAATGGATAGAGACAGCCAAAGAATTAGGGAGAGAAATTCCTAAACCTAAGGGAAAACTTATGTATGCATAATCTTGGGGTCAGGCCCTGACATTCGACATTGTAAAGTTTTAAATTCTTCACACCTCCGGACTCATTCCTAAATCAGTTTACAATTGTATACGACTATAACCAGCAATGAAATGAATGAAATGGGGACGGTTCTATTTTCCATATTTCTTAAGTAAAATGAAAAATAGAATCGTCCCCATTTCCCCCTCTGATTTAATATAAGAGCTTGATTTATCAATTCCGAAATAATCTTTTACAATAACTGGAATTTTTTATAAATTTGTAAAATAATGTGTTAAATACTTGGAAATATTGACAATTGTTTTACTTTTTATTATAATTAAAATATAAAATAAAATAGTAAAAGAAGTGATGAAAATTGAAGACAATGATAAAAATCAGCAGTAAATATCAAATTGTTATTCCTCGAGAGGTAAGGGAAAAATTAAATCTCAAAACAGGAGACAAACTAATTATAAAAACTAATAATGAAAAAATAACAATCTACCCCCAACCAAAAAGTTATGCCAAATATGCCTTAGGCTTAGGAAAAGAAATTTGGCAAGGCATAGATGCAACTGAATATGTCCGAAAGGAAAGGGAAACGTGGAAGAGTTAAAGGGAAAGATCATAGGCTTGGATACTATGGTCTTTATTTATCACTTTGAAGAGAATCAAATATATTCACCTCTGACTTTTTCTATCTTTGAAAGTTTAGAAAAAGGAAATTTTAATGCTGTTACTTTTGTTCTAACTTTATTAGAAATTTTGGTTAAACCTAAAAAAGAGAATAATTCACTTTTAACCGAAAGATATAAATTATTATTAGAAACTTTCCCTAATTTACAGGTGAAAACACTTAATGAAAATATTGCTGATATTGCTTCCAGTTTAAGAGCGAAATACAGCCTTAACACCCCCGATGCTATTCAAATAGGTACTTCATTAGAAGTCAAAGCTAATGTATTTATTACCAATGATGCAAATTTGAAAAAGATCTCAGAAATAAAGGTTTTATTATTGAGCGAAATGTTAAAATAGACCATAGATAAAACTATGGCGAGTGGTATTACAATAATGACACAGAATGATTGCGAGGAGCACCATTTTCTGTTATGTTTTTATAAGTAATAATAGCTGAAAAAATGCGTATATTTAAACTGATTTTATTATTTTTAATAATTATAATTTTAGGATTAATTAATTATTCAGCTACTCTATTCGCAGCCGCTAAAGAAGAAGAAATAAAAAAGGAACTCATATTAAATAGAATATCTCGCGCAACCCAGTGGCTAATCGAACAACAGCGTTCAGATGGCAGCTGGCCAATGGTAACTCAAGATAAACATTCCAGTGTAGTAGCTACTGGTCTTTTTGGCTTGGGAACTTTTGACAGTATTGATAAATTTTGGGGAAATGACTCGCCCCTTCCTACACCTAATACTAAAAAAGCTCTATCATTTCTTCTATCCCAGCAACATAATGAAGGTTACTGGGAAGCTACCTCTTCCTTTCCTTGGAATAAAGTAGAAACCACAACTGCCGCCTTATATGGTTTGCTCAGTGTGACAAATTATGAAGGAGAGGCATTAGAAAAGGGGATTAATTGGCTTATTAAAAATCAAAAAGCTAATGGGAGCTGGAATGATGATTGTTGGGATACTTCTTGGGCAATAAATCTCCTTTTTTACCATAACTATTCATCCTCCAATCCGATTATTAAATCAGCCTCTCTCTGGTTAATAAATGACCAAAAAGATGACGGTTCTTGGAAAACCCGTCTCCCCAATTTAAAACAATTTGAACCCTTATGGACAACTTCACCGGTGATATTTACTTTAGCTCAAACAGGCCAACATCAAGAGACAATTATAAAGGGATTGAAATATCTGAAAAATAAGCAAAATAAAAATGGTTCTTTTGGGCATCAAGATGCCTCTAAAACAGGATTAGCTTTAATTGCTTTTTGTTCTCTTTCAAATTATCAAAATCTATCAGAAGAGTATAAACCATCAGCAGAAAGAGCCGTGCAATGGTTTTTATCAAATCAACGCCGTAACGGCACCTGGCCGGGAGGATTTCACCCTTTTAATATAGTAGACACAGCTTTTTCCATCTGGGGATTACAAAAATTTCTAAAGACCTTTAAATGATGCACAGAATAGATCGTCCCCTGTTTCATTTTGTCATTCTTGTGTCATTCCTGCGCAAGCAGGAATCTATCATTTCCTTTTTCTTATATCTTCAGACAGGCGAGACGCCTGTCCTACCGTGATAACTTATTTTCAAAAAGAGGGTACTACCTGGAAGATAATCTCCATGATGGAAGTAGAAAGTTAATTTAAATCAGTTGAATTAAAAGATAATTATTTAATTCAAAGAAATTTTTTTATATTCTTGCACTTTTTAACTTTTTCAAAAATATTTTTTAAAAAGAAGGATATTTTAAAAAAATGTCGAATAGATAATTATAGATTAATTATTATAATTATTGTAATTGAAAAAATAATATTTCGCGGACTATAGCAATTCATTGTCTTATCCTTACAGTTGTTACCCACAACTTGCATCTTGCAACTATACGCTATACGCTACCCGCTACCTCCTCAGAAGGGATTTAAAATTGTGAAAAAAAGCTATGCCTTTATTCTTTATCTTTATCCTTTAAAGATTATAGTACTAATTTTAATCACCACTATACTATTTTTTATTATCCCTACAAAAATAATCTTAGCCAACCCTCCACCACTAACTAATATCCCCCTGGATAGCTGGGTTTATCCAGAAATTTCTCGCTTAGAAACCCTTCAAGCCTTTGAAGGTAATGATATTATCGCCACCAACACCACACCTTTAACCAGAATAGAAGTAGCCTTTCTTATAGATACGGTATTATCTAATATACAAAGAGGTAAATTAGAGCTAAACCAACAAAATTTGTCGTTAATGGATAAATTAGTGAATGAATTTCAGGATGAACTTTCCTCTATAGGGGTTAAGATTATTCCCTTAAATTCTTCCGAACAAGAATTATTCATAAATTCTTCTTCCCATTGGCTTTATGAATCTCTTAAATATTTTGAGGAACGAAATCTACTAAAAGTTCCTTCTTCTAATCTCCTTAATCCTAAGATGAGCCGAAAAGATATGGCTCTCCTGGTGAATGAAATAATATATCAGCTGCAAACAGAACAAATTCAAATAATTAATTTAACCGAAGAAGATTTAGATAAATTAGAGGTTTTATTAATTGAATTAGATGATGAGCTATCTGCATCTGGACTAAAGATAGTAAAATTGAATAAGACCACAGTAATATTAGATACTCTTAAGTCAACCCTAAAAATAAACCCCTATTTTACCCAGCAAGTAGATTTATTTTTATCAGAAAATAACGATATGGAAAAGTTAAATTTATATTCTGAACTGGGTGCAAAAATATCCGGCGATATTTCCGAAAATAGTGCTTTCTATTTAGATTATTACGTAAACTTTAATTACTCTCCAATTGAAACAAATTTATTAGGAAGCCAACTAAAGCAGGCTTATCTTAAAATTAATTTTTTAAATCTGGATTTACTTGTAGGTCGAGATTATATGAGATGGGGTCCTGGCTACCAAGGTTCTCTAATACTTTCCGATAATTCTCCTGCTTTTGATATGTTAAAATATTCTGGAACAATTGATTTGAATGATTTAGGAATAAATTTTGGAAAAGTTAATTTTACTAAATTTTTTTCATTACTCGACCCTTTAGATGGACAAAATAGATACTTTTTGGGGCAGAGATTAGAATATAAACCGATTGACCTCCTTACCCTGGGTCTATCAGAAACAACTATAATATCCCAGGATTCAAGCCTACTATTTTTCAATCCACTTCCTTTTATCCCCCCTTATTATGCTACCTGGTGGATAGCAAAAATGTTTAGCCCACAAGAGGTTAATTGCAATGTTGCCCTGGATGCAGAAATTAATTTGACCCAGAAAATTAAATTATATGGTGAATGGATGGCTGATGATTTCATATTCTTCCCTGATGAAAATCCCTATCCTAATCGCACCGGTTTCCTTGCTGGCGCATATTTTGCCGACCCCTTAGGCAGTGGTAATACCGACTTTCGAATTGAATATACCCACATAAATAATTATGTTTACTTTCCCATTCAAAGCTGGCAGAACTACCTCTATCAAAATGAATATATCGGACATCCCTTAGGTCCTGATGCTGCCCAGATATATTTAGAGCTAACTCATCGCTTATCGGATAAATTCAATCTCTCCTTGAGTTATAATCAAGAACGTCATGGTGAAGGACAAACAGGAATACCTTTACCATCTGACCCCGTAATTGCTAATGAAAATATTTTTCTTTCTGGTATAATAGAGAAGCAGCATGCTTATCAGGCAGAGATATCTTATACTATGTCACCCCAATGGGAGTTTTCAGCAGGTGTAACCTGGGAGAGTATAAAAAATAAAGAAAATAATATAGGAGTAGATGAGAAGAATATCTACTTTCAAATGGAACTAAACTATCAGTGGTAACTACTTTGAGATTACTTCGCTTCGCTCGTAATGACGAGATTAGCATTTAAAAGTGCGAGGGAGCTTCCTTTTTTCTGTCATTGCGAGGAGCGAAGCGAACGAAGCAATCTCAACTATAAACTAAAAACTAATATAAAGGAGAAAAATATGGTAAAATATAGTATGACTAAAAAAAGTTTAAATTTTGTTATTTTTGTATTGTTATTTTTATTAGTGCTAACTATCTTTTTCAACAATAATTATTTATGTTTTGCCAATGAAAAGGTTAACTATCATTATCTACTTGGCCCAGGTGATGTTCTGCAGATAAGTGTTTGGGGCTATCCAGAATTAACCAACATAATTACTGTCCGACCCAATGGGATGGTCTCTTTCCCTTTAATAAACGAAATTAAGGCAGTGGGAAAAACTCCTGAAGAAATAAGACAAGAAATAAACCAACAGTTATGCAAAATCATAAAAGATGCCCAGGTAAGTTTAACAGTTATAAATTTTCGTACCATTAATGTCTCGGTTTTAGGCGAAGTAAGTAAACCTGGCTTGTATTCTTTAACCGAAAGAGTAGATGTCCTAAAAGCTATCTCTGCCGCTGGTGGTCTTACTGATAAAGCAGGATTAAGAAATGCTACCATTATTAGAGAAGAGCAAGAAATTATTTCGGTAGACTTAGAAAAATTATTTATCCAAAATGACCTCACCCAAAATTACCTACTTAATTCAGGGGACTCATTATATATCCCTAAAGCATTTACCATAACTAATATCTCTGTTGCAGGGGAAGTAAATTCACCGGGTTTTTATTCTTTAGAAGGCAAAGTCGATGTTCTTAAAGCAATATCTGCTAGTGGTGGTCTAACCCAAAAAGCTGACTTTAAAAACGCAATTATTACTAAGCTGAATGATGAAATCATTCCAGTAAACCTGGAAAAATTACTTATCCAAAATGATCTCACCCAAAATTATACTCTGGAAACAGGTGATTCTTTATTTATTCCCTTAGTTTTAGGAAATAATGTCTATGTTTTAGGAGAAGTAAAAAGCCCCGGACTTTACCTCATTGAAGGAGAATGTACCGTGGTAGAAGCTATTAGTAAAGCAGGAGGTTATACCAGTAATGCCCGATTAAAATCATGTGTAGTAATCCGAAAATTTCCCGGTGACGAAGAAAGTTTAAAAATGCGTACCATTACCTTAAAAGACGTAAAAGTAATCAGAGAAAAATATGAACAAGTCATTGAAATCAATCTGGAAAAAATATTAAAGGACGGTGAATTAGCCCAGAATATTGCTTTACAACCTCAAGATATAGTTTTTATCCCGACTCGACCACTATCCCAATTTGACATCGACACCATCCTTAGTTGTGTTACCACTGGCCTCACCGCCTATGGCGTATTATTAAAATAACTAAAAACTAAAAACTAAAAACTAAAAACGAAAAACCAAAGGAGTTGTTTTTTTTGCAAGAAGAAGAAGAAGAAATATCGCTACAAGACTATATATTGATTCTACGTAAAAGAAAAAGGACTATATTTGCAGTTATTATTACCGCCCTTTTAGCCGTCTTGATTGCCAATTTATTTATGCCCCCGGTTTATAAAGCTACCACCACCGTTTTATTATCCAAAAGTGTAGCCCCACAGGCCATATTTGGAGGTGCCGAGGGTAACATTCTCTTTGGCAGGGCTGACGAGATTGAGACTCAAATCGAGATATTAAAGAGTTATAGTATAGCTGAAGGAGTAGCCCAGAGATTACCTGCTGATATCTTTGAAAAAGCCCAGGCAGAAAATTTTGAGAAGAAGAAAGAAGATTTTAGATGGCTAATTAATCTATTAGGTAAATTACATTTAAAAAATGTGGTTGCTTCTATATTAGGCGTAAATGACCCCAACCATAATAATGAGACTGAACTGACCTTTAAAGATACGATTAAACAAATAAGAGGGTCAGCAACTATCAATTCACTAAAAAATACTAACATCATTGAAATTAACTCTGAAAATAACAATCCCAAATTAGCCGCCGAAATTGCCAATACCATAGCAACTGTTTTTGTAGATGAATCTCTCACTATGAATCGTTCTCGGGCAACCGAAGCAAAAAAATTCATTGAAGAACAATTGAAAGAAAAGGGAAAAGAACTTACTAAAGAAGAAGAAGAGAAATTACAATATAAAAAGCAAGAAAACATCTTATTTTTAGATGAAGAAACTAAAATAAATATTACGCAATTGGCCAACTTCCAGGCCCAAGCAGCAGAAGTCGATACTCAAATTGTAGAAAATAGAGCACAATTAATTGAAGCTCACAAACAGTTAGAAAAACAGTCAGAGACCTATGTCTCTTCAGAAACAATTACTACCAATCCTATAGTGCAGGAATTACAAAGTCAATTAGCTTCCTTAGAAATACAACTTCCTGCTCTATTAGAAAAATATAGCAAAGGTAGTCCACAGATAAACGAAGTGGAGATTAAGATCAAAGAAACTAAAAACAAGATAAGTGAAAAGGTAGCAGAGATTGTCGGCGCCAAAGTTACTACCCGAAATCCCATTTATCAAAGTCTCCTGGCTCAGATAGTTACGTTAGAAACCAATACCATTTCTTTAGATACTAAGAAAGAAGCTATAGCTAAAACCATAATAAAATATGAAAGCCGTTTAGAAAAATTACCAGATAAAGAATTACATCTTGCCCGTTTAGAACGAGCTGTAAAGGTATCTGAAAATATTTACCTCTTATTATTGGAGAAATATCAAGAAGCTCGAATAAATGAAGTAATGGAATTAGGAGACATAAGGATAATAGATAAGGCTTTAGCGCCTGATGTACCCATAAAACCTAACCAGAAATTAAACCTGGCCATAGGCGGAGTATTAGGTGTAATGCTGGGAGTAATGTTAGTATTTTTTATGGAATATCTGGATAATACCATTAAGACTGCAGATGATATAGAACGTCATTTAGGATTGCCCGTATTAGGACTAATCCCCAAAGTCACTCCTAAAACTAAAAGAAAAAGATCATATTAAAATAGTGTATAGTGTATAGTATAGTATATAGTAGGACAGGCGTCTCGCCTGTCTAATGAATTAGGGTAGGGGTTTGATTTATCAAACCCGCTTATTTGTCTAAAAACGAAAAATAAAAAACAAAAAACCAGTTTTAAAAGGATGTGAAAAATTTGGCCCTAAAATTAAAACAATTTGATATAAAAGACTTCGAAAATATCTTTGTGGTCCAAAACGACCCCAAATCTCCTATTAGTGAAGCCTTTCGTACCTTACGAACCAATATAAAATTTTCCAGTTTAGATAAACCATTAAAAACTATACTAATCACCAGTCCCATCCCAGAAGCAGGAAAATCATCTGTCTCCATTAATTTGGCTCTAACTATAGCTCAAGATAAAAATAAAGTAATTCTGGTAGATGCTGATTTACGTAAACCAGTGATTCATAAATTATTTAAACAGGATAATAAAATAGGACTTACCAATATTTTAGTTGAAGATAAAAAGATAAAAGAAGTAATCCGAAAAATGAGTGAAATCGATCCAAATTTATATTTTATTCCCAGTGGTCCCATCCCCCCTAATCCATCTGAATTACTTGGCTCTAACAAGATGAAAGAAGTACTACAGGAATTGCAAAATCAAGCTGATATAGTACTATTTGATTCTCCCCCAGTTATTGCCGTTACCGATGCCTTGGTATTAGCTAATCAAGTAGATGGTGTGGTACTAATCCTGGATTTTGGAGAAGTGACCCGGGATGCAGCCAAACAAGCAAAACAATTATTAGAAAAAGTAAAAGCAAAAATATTAGGAGTAGTTTTAAATAAAATTGATTTCGAAAAAGAAGGACGTTACTACCCCTACTACTATTATTACTACTATGGCGACGAAAAGAAAAAGAGAAGAAAATAAATCGAAAGGATCTCCCTGAAAAAGATGATCGACATTCATAATCATATCTTGCCTAACCTGGATGATGGTCCCTCCTCCTGGGATATTTCCCTGAAGATGTGTCAACAGGCTTATCAAGATGGCATAAAAACCATCGTAGCTACCCCTCACACCCTTAATGGCATATATGAAAATCATCCTCAAGCTATAGAAGAAAAAGTAAAAACCCTCAATCAAAAATTAAAAGAAAATAATATTCCCTTACAGATTTTACCAGGGAGCGAAGTCCATCTAAGAGATGATATAATTGAAAAAATAAAAAAACAAGAGATACTAACCCTAAATAAAGCTAACTATATTCTTTTAGAATTTCCAACCACTCAAATTCCACTAAAAATAGAAGAAATCCTTTTTCAAATACAAATAATGGGAATAACTCCTATTCTATCCCATGTAGAAAGAAATTTAGAATTTCAACACCAACCTGCTTTACTTGCCAATTTGATCCAAAAAGGTGCTTTAGCCCAATTAACTGCTGCTAGTCTGTGTGGCGCTTTCGGAACAAAGATTAGAAAATTATCTCAGGAGCTTTTAGCCAATGGTCTAATCTATTGTATTGCCAGCGATGCCCACTCAGATTCCGAACAAGGAAGAAGTCCCACCCTATCTAAAGCAGTATTAGAAGCCTCCAAAATCATCGGCTACCAACTCGCCCAAGACTTAGTCCAAACCAATCCCCAAAAAATAATAATGAATCAAGGAACGGTTTAATGATTCTACTTCTGTCATTGCGAGCTTGCCAAAGGCAAGCGAAGCAATATCTATTTCCAGAATTTCCTTCCCCTTTTAAGGGGAGGATTAAGGTGGGTGTGAGGTAGGGGTCGGATTCATCCGACCCGCATCATACGTAGGACGGGCGTGTCCCTATCCCCACCCCCGTAGGACAGGCGTCTCGCCTGTCTACAAACTGGCAAATCCCAGAAACCTTCTCTCCCCTCATGGGAGAGGGCTACGACAAACCAAAAAGTAAAAACCTTGGCAAATTAACTAAAGAACTGATAAAATAATGATAAATAATAGATAACTGAAAAACTAATTTAATTGGTAAATTGAATTATTGATAAGGAGGAAAGAATAAATGGCAAAGGGGAATATAGGAAAGTTACTTAAAAGAATGCTTCAAGGGGTTAACTATAAAGAAATTATTTTATTTGGTTCCAGAGCAAGAGGAGATTCCTCGGGAAAGAGCGACCACGATATCATGATTGTAATGAAAAATAACCTTACTATCAGGGAGAAAATGGAATTATCTTCACTTTTACGGAAGAAACTTGCAAAAAAAGGAATTGATGCTGATCTCATTATCAAATCAAAAGAAGAATTAAATTACTATAGGACAAAGATAGGTAGTGTCGTAAGAGAGGTTTTAAAAGAAGGAATAACGTTATGATAGATGAATATATTAAAAAGTGGCTAATTAAAGCTCACAATGATTTAGAGGTTGCGGAAAATTTGATGAAATTATCTTCAGAAGAGGCAATAACTGAAGCATATGCTTTCATTCACAGCAAGCCGTTGAGAAATTTCTGAAAGCCTATTTGATAACTAAGAATATGGAATTTGGAAAGACTCACAACTTGGAATATCTTTTAGAGTTGTGTGTTAAAGAGGATGATGAATTCAAAGGAATTGAGGTGGGGAATTTGTCCTTCTATGCTGTAGAGGTAAGATATCCAGATGAATTTTATACACCAAGTATAGAAGAGGCGAAAGAGTGTTTAGAGATAGCCAGAAAAGTTAGAGAATTTGTAATGAAGAAATTGAGTATCAAAGAATGACCTCATGCACGATGTAGAATGAAACAGGAGAGGTTTTCTGAATCAAAATTGACAGGCGTCTCGCTTGTCATTCTTAAAATATAGGGGCTCGATTCATCGAACCCGTCTTTTTCCCTCTGTCATTCCTGCGAAAATTTGCATATTTCTAAAGATTTGATATTATAAAATATATTAGATATTAAATTAATTGTGTTTTTGACATTAAATTTTTAAGAATTCTAATAGTTAAATAAAATTTTTATCTGCTATTATATTATAAGCCAGAAGGAGGCAAGAAAGGTGAATATATCTTATAAGGTTAGCGTGATTATTGAGAAGGATGAATATGGTTATTATGCTTATTGCCCAGAACTAGAAGGTTGCCAAACACAAGGAGATTCTTTAGAGGTGCGAGTTGGCTAAATTACCAAGATTAACGGATCGAAAGGAGCATTTACCAATGTCTTATCTCGAAAAATACTATTTCTGGTTAGAAAATGAATATTTTGATGAACCAGCCAAGGCAGAGTTACGAGCCCTTAGTGGCAACAAAGAGGAGATTAAAGACCGCTTCTATAAAGACCTGGAATTCGGTACCGGTGGACTTCGAGGAAAAATTGCTATGGGTACCAACCGGATGAATATCTACACCGTTTCCCGAACTACGGAGGGGCTGGCTAACTATCTTCTTGAAGAATCCCCAAAAGACCCCCACTCCTTAACCCCACAAAACTATCTTGACCGAGGTGTGGTCATTGCTTATGACTGTCGGCATAAATCTCGAGAATTTGCTGAAACTGTCGCCCTGGTTTTAAATGCCAATAATTTTAAAACCTTCCTCTTTGAGGATATCCGTCCTACTCCCGAACTTTCCTTTGCTGTTCGTCACCTTCACGCTATCGCCGGTGTAGTAATCACTGCCAGCCACAATCCCCCAGAATATAATGGCTATAAAATATATGGCTCCGATGGTGGACAGATCATCCCCGAGATTGCCGATAAAATAATTTACCACATCAACCAAATAAAAGACTATTCTCTGATTAAAAAAATTGACCGTTCTACTGCCACTAAAAAAGGTTTATTTAATATAATTGGTTCGGAAATTGACCAGGTTTATTTACAAAAAGTAAAAGAACTTACTATTAGAGACGGAGATGATCTTGATAAATCTATTAAAATAGTCTATACCCCTCTCCACGGAGCAGACATTTGGACACACTTGACACGGGGGGAAAGATGAAATATTATAGGGGGTATGAAGATATATGGTCAATACTTTAATAAAGATGTGATAAGTCGGGTCCAGGCGACGATTGAGCGAGAGCCAGAGATTTCCCGTAGTGCTTTATCCCGCAGGGTGTGTGAATGGTTAAATTGGAGGTCCCCTAATGGTAATCTTTGTGAGGTGAGTTGTCGAAAAGCGCTATTAGAGTTAGATAGGCGAGGAATGATTCAACTGCCTGAGGTTTTGGTTCAATATTCCTTTCACCAACGAAGGGACAGTGAACCAGGGGAAGTCTCTCAAGTTGCAGAAGTTGATGGCGAT
>Ga0210051_1005233_pt1 | contig 12476 bp, 13 predicted proteins | sample CryGey092014_all_FD_185464 | JGI IMG/M metagenome (GOLD analysis project Ga0210051, IMG submission 185464) | Groundwater microbial communities from aquifer - Crystal Geyser CG23_combo_of_CG06-09_8/20/14_all (SPAdes) (version 2) | ecosystem: Environmental > Aquatic > Deep subsurface > Groundwater...
TATAAAACAACCCGTTAAACGGGCTTGTTTTGTTTTTGGCCTGAAAATGGTAAAATAACTAAATGGCCTACTGGATTTTGAAATTTATCCTCGGGCCGGTTGTGAGAATTATTTGGATAAAGAAAGTTGAGGGATTGGAGAATATTCCCGAGAAGGGGGGCTGTATAATTGCTGCGAATCATTCTAGTTATTTTGATTTTTTTTGCTTGGTTGCTGTGGTGCCGCGAAGAATTTATTTTTTAGCAGCAGAGAAATTTTATAAAAGTAAATTTTGGTGGCCGTTCGTGAAATTAACCGGTCAGATAAAGGTTGAGAGGGAAAGTCATAACAAAGAGGAAATTTATAAAAAAGTTTACTCAATTTTAGAAAAAGGCGGAGTTATTGGGATTTTTCCTGAAGGTACAAGGTCTTCTGATGGAAAAATAGGGAAAACTTATACTGGCGTGGCGAAATTCGCGCTTAGGGCGAAAGTTCCTGTTGTGCCGGTAGGAATAAGCGGCACATATGAGATAATGTCGCGTTACGATAAAAAACCAAAATTTAAAAAAATAATAGAGATTATAATCGGGAAACCGATAGATTTTAAAGAATATTATAACAAAGAATGCGATGAAAAATTATTCAGAGAAGCAACCAATAAAATAATGGTTAAAATAGCAGAGTTAGCAGAAAAGAAATATAATTACATTAATTATAATGAGCAAAAAGGACTCATTGGTTAGATTTAATGAATGAACTAGTGATTTTTGATTTAGATAATACTTTAATAAAAGGACAAAGTCAAATGATTTTATTAAATTATGCACTTGGGAAAGGGTTAATAAATCCTTTTTTTTATTTCAGAATTACTTTTTGGTTTGTTTGTTATAAAATTGGAGTAATTAAAAACCCAAGAAAAGTAATGGAGTATTCTTTTGGTTTTTTTAAAGATAAAAACATAGATGAGTTTAAAAAAATTATAAATGAGTTTTTTAAAGAAAAACTACAGAATTATATTTTTCAAGAAGCCGCAGAGATAATAAGAAAACACAAAAATCAAAATAGAAAAGTTTTAATAATTTCTAATGCTATTGAATTCATACCTCAAAGAGTGGCTCAATTTTTAAATGTAGATTATTTTATAGGAACTAAATTAGAGAAATTAAATAATAAATTTACTGGAAAAATAAAAGGTGATATAATTTATGGTAAGAATAAAGTAATCGCTATTAAAGATTTTATAAATAAATATAATTTTTCTTTAAATGGTAGTTGGGGATATTCAGATCATAGTTCTGATTTGCCGTTTTTAGAGATAGATAGTTTTAGCGTTGTTGTCAACCCAGATAATAATTTATATAAAATAGCAAAGCAAAAAGATTGGCAGATATTAAAATTTAAAAAACAATTAATTAAATGATTTTTACTCCTTTTCAAATATCAACTCTTATAACAGCCTTTGTTAGTTTATTTTTTGGAATAAGTGTATATTCTAGAGAAAGAAAGTCAAAATTAAATCTTTCTTGGTTTTTAGTTTCTCTTTCTATTAGTGCATGGGCATTGGGTTTATTTGGGGTTGTATTTTCTAAAACAAGAGATAGTGCTTGGTTCTGGCAACATATTTTAGATTTCAGCGCTATACTGATTCCAATTCTATTTTTAAATTTTGTTTTAGTTTTAATAAAAAAAGATAGAAAATTTTTGTGGTTAAGAATAATATCTTTATTTATAAGTATAACTCTTATAATTTTGAGTTTTACAAGGTTATTTAAATTAGATGTTTCTTCTAAATTTGACTTAAATTATTGGATTGATCCCGGAATTTTATATTTTTTATTTCCTTTATTTTTTACTATTTTTAGTGTTTTGTCTTTATTTTTTACTATAAGAGAATGTTATAAAACTAGCGATAAATTATTAAAAAGACAATTACATTATATTTTCTGGGCCCAAGTTTTTGGTTGGGGCGGCGGAGTAACAAATTTCTTTCCTCAATTATTTAAAGTTTATCCATTCGGAAATTATCTAGTTATACTATATGTTATTTTTATCAGTTATTCAGCTTTAAAACATCATCTATTTAATATCAAAATTATCGCAACCGAGATGCTTACGTTCGGAGTTTGGATTTTTTTATTAGTAAAATTTGCCTTATCAGAAACCTTAAGCGATTTTATTATCAACGGATCTTTGTTGGTTTTTATAGTATTTTTAGGTGCTTTACTTATTAGAAGTGTTTTGAAAGAGGTTAGACAAAGAGAAGAAATGGAGATTTTAGCGGAGAAAGTAAGAAAGGCCTATGAGATAGAGAAGAGGGCGAGGGAGGGGTTGGCAAGATTGGACGACGCGAAAAATCAGTTTATTATGGCTTCTCAGCATCATTTGAGAACGCCTTTGACTGTTATGCGGGGATATTTGGAATTGCTGTTGGACGGGACCTATGGCAAGATTTCGCCAAAAGTCAGAGAGATTTTAGGGAGGTTTCGGCTTTCAGCCCAGCGTCTGATTAAAATAGTTAACGAATTCTTGGATATCACCCAGTTCCAGTTGGGCAAAGAAGTAATTACTATTCAGCCAGATGTTGATATTGAACCGATTTTAGACGAAGCAGTAGAAGAGCTTGGCTATGAGGCAGAAGCCAGAGGAATTTGGCTTAAATTTGAAAAACCCAAAGAAATACCAAGGATTAAAGCAGACCCAGAGAAGTTGAAAATTGCCTTGTTTAACATTGTTGACAACGGGATAAAGTATACTAAAAAAGGCGGAGTTACAATAAGCGTTTCAAAGACAGATGCTAAAATTCAAATAGCAGTCAAAGATACTGGAGCCGGCATTCCCAAAGAAGAGCAGAAAGAGCTTTTTACCAGGTTGTTTGAGAGGGGCAAGGAAGCAGAAAAACTGCACAGCACTGGCAAGGGCATTGGCTTGTATATTACCTACCACATTATCAAAGCCCACCAGGGAAGGATTTGGGCCGAGTCCGAGGGCAAGGGCAAGGGAAGCACTTTCTTTATTGAGCTGCCGGTAGGGTAAAAAAAGAGTTGTTATATTTTTTAAAAAAATAAGGCAAGCTTGTAAGGCGTGCCTTTTTTTATTGCGTTTTTTTGAGAATGCTTTCGCTTATAGATGGAAGGAGAATTTCTTTTATTGTTACGGTTTTTTCATTATTTCCAACCCGAAAGACCCTTTTTTCTCCTTTTTTAGCGCCTAGTATAGCGTCACCTAAGGGGCTATGTATAGAAAGTCTATTGTCTAATGTTTCTATGGCGAATCCTTCTAATATAAATTCAGAAATTGATCCGTTTTCGTGCTCTATGATCACTCCTGTTCCTAAGTCTACAATCTCATTTTGTTCTTTCGGATCAATAACTCTGGCATTCCGACATAGATTTTCTAATTGTCCTAATCTCCAGCTCCACATCGTTTCTTCTACGACGCCTATTTTAAACCCTTCATCATGCCAGCCATCTTGCCCAGAGCCAGAATCCGATTTAAGTTTGATGGCTTTCCCTAGCATTTCTTCTGTTCTATGCATAAGAGCTAATAACGCCTCATACCCCTTTCTTGTGAAAATATATTGGACCATTTTTTCTCCTTTATTTTATAACAAAGAGCTATTTTTAAATATATTTATTTATAGTTGTTTTATTATATTTTGTCAACTACTTGATTTTTTTCAAAAAGATTGTTAAACTAATTTATTAATTAAATAGCACTTTAAATAATTTAAAAAAGAAAGGGGCACAAAGTGGATAAAAGAAAAAGAAATAATGTGTTTATAGTTCTTGAAGGACTTAGCGGTAGTGGCAAAACAACTATCGGTAAGATCGTTGCAAAGAGAATAAAAGGGGAATTTTATAGAACACCCCCTTCATTATTTGCTGGTTCTTTTCGCAACCGCATTGATAAATGCGCGAGCGATTCAGCAAGATTCCTATTTTATTTAGCAGGAGTAATTTAAGCATCTGATGAGATATCTCACATTCTAGCAGATCGGCCTGTTGTTTGCGATAGATATTTGCTCACTACGCTTTGTTATCATCGAGCATTGGGCGTACAGATCAATATTTCAGATTCTGCATTTCGTCCATTGTTGAGGCCAAATTTTACTTTCTTGATAGTATGTAAGAAAGCAATACGGCTTAAACGATTGTATAGTCGTGGATTGAGTTTCAATGATAAACAGGAAAGACAAATTAAGATAGAGCAAAGATTTCTTATGCAATACCGTAAATACAATTTAATCGAGGTAGATAATTCTAGTGATGATCCGGAAGTAACAGCAAAAAGAATTATCGTCCTTCTGGGGGAGTAGTTTTTTCTACTCCCTATTTTATGAAATATGTCTAATAAAAATATTATAGATACGTACAAAAATATTTATAATTTATCGGAATTAACTTATAAGGAAGAAGTTGATTTTGATTTTTTTAGATTATGTAAGGCAGAGTATAATTTTGTTGTAATTAGCGTTTATAATGAAAGAAAAGAAATGCTTTTATTGAGAGATTTAAATAAAAATATCGGATGGGAATTAATTGGCGGATATATTAAAGAAAATGAAAATATTGAAGACGCTGTTAATAGGATAATTTTAAAAGAGGCGGGTTTAGCGGTTGACGAATTAGAGCCGATCGCTGTTTTAAATAATATTTTTACTTGGAATAATAATAGTATTTTACATCATGGCATTGCTTTTGTTGCCCTATCTCGCGGACGAATTAAATCACAACCTGAAAATGTTAAAATAATTTATACTAAGGATTTGCCAGACGTGATGGTATATCAGAATAAAAGAATATTAGATATAGTAAAAAAGATTATAAACAACAAAGCGTTTAATCCACCATACGAAGAAATAGAGATTACTAAAAGATTTTTTTTAGCACATATTATTAACAAGCATGTCGTGCATGTTGTGGGGTATCTGGCTTCTAGAAAAATTAAGAAAAAAATATTAGGACTGATTTTTGACAAACCGAAATCTATAATAGATGTTTGTTGCGGAGACGATGATTTTATTTTTAAATTGGAAAAATTATATAATCCAGAAATTTGTATAGCAAATGACATCTCTTGGAAAGTTTTATCGTTATTAAAAAACAAACAAAAAAAGAGCGAAGTTTTTTTAACAAATCATAATGTTATAACCACCCCCTTTAATAAAAAATTTGATTTAGTAATATTTAAAAATACACTTCATCATATTCCTAAAAATGAACAAGCAACTTTGATTAAAAAATTATCAACCCTATCAAAGCAATTAATTATTATAGACGTAGAAAACCCTAAAAAATCTAATATTTTAACGAAAATATGGCATTGGTATTATTTGTATTTTTTAGGAGATAAAGGTAGAAATTTCTTAACTAATTCAGAATTTAAAGAAATAATTAAAGATAATATAAATGACAAGAATTTAAATTTTGGAATAATCAACACGATTAAGGGAAGATATTTTTATGGCTCCTTAACTGATGTAATAAATGGAGAAGAGGTAGAGATAAAAGTGAAAATTGATTCATCAAAAGTTAAAGAAATAAGAAAAAGAATCTTTGACTTGAGAGCTATATTTAAAGAAAAAATAGAAGAAAAAGATAGTTATTTTACTGCTCCTCACCGCGACTTTATCAAAACAAAAGAATGTTTAAGAATTAGAGAAAGAGATAATTCTTTGGAGTTGACCTATAAAGGACCGAGCACTGATGATATGGTTAAGAAAAAACAATTTTGGAAATCTGAAATTAATATATCATTTAATACAACGCCAGAAGAGATTGAAATGTTATTAAAATTTCTAGATTTTAGAAAAATTGTTGAAGTAAAAAAAGAACGAGAAAAATTTGTGATAGGAGAACAGATTATCACCCTAGATAATATTATAGGAATTGGATATTTTTTAGAAGTAGAAACTAAAGTTAAAAATAAAGAAGATAGAGAAAAAGCTTTAGAGAAAAATATAGATATTATAAGGAAAATTGGTTTAGACGAAAAAGATATTGTGACTTTGCCCTATAGAGATTTGGTTTTAGAAAAACAAAAACAGGCGTCTATGTGACTGGTCATATTATCAAGGCTCACCACGGCAGGATATGGGCTGAGTCCGAAGGAAAGGGCAAGGGAAGCACCTTCTTCATTGAATTGCCGATAAGTTAAATATAATAGTATAATAAAGCAAATAGTACGCCAAAAACAATTTTACTAATTGAAGATGATGAACCAATAATTGATGTCTATACTACTGCCTTAGAAAAGACCGATCATTTTAAGGTAGAAGCAATAACCTTAGGATACAAAGCCATTGAAAGGATAAAAAAGATACAACAAGGCAAAGCCAATAAACCAGACTTAGTTTTGCTTGACCTTATCTTACCGGATATAAACGGCCTTGAGGTCTTGGCAGAAATGAAAAAATACGAAGAGACAAAAGATATTCCAGTGTTTATCCTAACCAATTACACTAGCCGGGAATTAGAACGACTGGGCTATGGCCTGAAGACCGAAAAATACCTCACCAAGACCGAATTCAACATAAGTCAATTAGTTAAGATGGTTAAAGAGTGTCTCAAGAAACCCAAAGAATGAGAAGAAGAGAAAGCGGTGTCCATGGGTAGATATTTTCCATATCTGCCCATTTTTATTTTTTATAAATTTTAAAAAAGTGTTATTATATAGAATAATGGATAAAGAGGATTATTATCTTGGCCTTGGCAGGGCAGATGATTTAAAGAATCCTTGGGAAAGATTTATTTTTCGCCTTTTTGAGATTTTGCCGGGTATTCTTTCTTGGGGAGTTTTAATTTTAGCTGTTTTATTTTCAAAATGGCAGCCATTTTGGGTTGCTGTTTTTATTATTGCTTTTGTGGTTTTTTGGTTTTTCAGGACAATTTATTTTTCATTGCATCTTTGGGCTGGTTACAAAAAAATGGCAGAAAACGAAAAAATTAATTGGATAGAGAAACTTGAAACAATTAAACCCCGCACCATTTTTCAAGAAGATAGTTCGGGCAAACAAAATACACAAAAAATGGTGCGGGGTAAAAATTGGAGAAAAATTTATCACCTTATTGTTATTCCAATGTCCAAAGAGTCCTTGGAAATCGTCAGAGACAGTTTTCAAAATTTAGAAAAAACAGATTATCCCAAAAATAGAATGCTCGTAGTTTTGGCCTGCGAGGAAAGAATGAGGAACCAAACAGGAAAAACCGTTCAGCAAATAGAGAAAGAGTTTGGAACCAAATTTTTTAAATTTATAATAACCTGGCATCCGGCAAATTTGCCAGGAGAAATAGCTGGCAAGGGTTCAAACGAAACCTGGGCTGCCAGAAAAGCAAAACAGGAAATTATTGACTCCCTAAAAATCCCTTATGAACGAATAATTTTTTCTTCTTTTGATGTTGACACTTGTGTTTTTCCACAATATTTTAGTTGTTTGACTTACCACTATTTAACCGCCGAAAAACCCTCCAGAACCAGCTTTCAGCCGATTCCTCTTTTTATAAATAATATCTGGCAGGCGTCAATAATTTCTCGGGTTTTTTCTTTTTCCTCAACCTTTTGGCATACCATGAATCAGGAGAGACCAGAGAAATTAGTTACTTTTTCTTCTCATTCAATGAGTTTTAAGACCTTGATAGATGTTGGTTTTAAACAAACCAATATTGTTTCTGATGATTCGCGGATTTTTTGGCAATGTTTTTTAAAATATAACGGGGACTACCAAGTTAAGCCGTTGTATTATCCTCTTTCAATGGATGCTAATGTGGCGAAAAGTTTTTTCAGAACCTTAATTAATATTTACAAACAGCAAAGAAGATGGGCTTATGGAGTGGCTGATATTCCTTATTTTCTTTTTGGATTTTTGAAAAACAGAAAAATTCCTTTTTTAAAGAAGCTTTCTTTAGGAATTGAGTTAATTGAAGGTCATTTTTCTTGGGCTACATCCAGTATTATGATTTTTATTTTAGGTTGGCTGCCTTTGGTTTTAGGAGGACCTGAATTTTCCCAGACCATAATCTCCTACAATCTTCCGATAGTAATCAGCCGGATTATGACTTTGGCTATGATTGGTTTGGTAATTTCTGTTTATTTAAGTTTTCTTTTACTTCCGCCAAAACCCCCGGAATACGGCCGTTACAAATATTTAATTTTTGCTTTTGGTTGGCTTCTTTTGCCTATAACGATGATATTTTTTGTCGCCTTGCCGTCGCTTGACGCCCAAACCCGGTTAATGCTCGGCAGATATATGGGTTTTTGGATAACCGAGAAATTTAGGAAAAATTGATTTTTATTATTAAATTTGATAAAATTAAATAATGAGAATTTATTTAGACAATAGTGTGCTAAATAGACCTTTTGATGATCAATCTATTTCCAAAATTAGACTAGAAACATTAGCTGCGTTTTTTATTTTTGAACTTATTGAGAATGAAAAACTTAAATTGGTAAACTCATCTGTAATTGATTACGAAAATTCAAAAAACCCCTTTTTTGAGAGAAAGTTATGGATTTCAGTTTATCTTTCTAAGGCCATTTCTTATCAAAAACTTAATCTAAAAATAAAAGAAAGAGCAAAAGAAATAGAGAGGCTAAGAATTTCTTCGATTGATTGTTTACATTTAGCATCAGCAGAAGTAGCAAAGATTGACTATTTTATTAGTTGCGACTATGATATAATTAGAAAATACAGAGGCGAATTGAAAGTTTTAAATCCAATAGATTTTATTCAACTTTTTAAATCAAAATGAAGAGAGCGATCTACATAATTGCGGCACTCGGTCGAAATGCAAAAATAAATTTTTACATTTCTTCTTCGCTTGCAATTATAATCCTATGAAAACAAATTATTTACCTCAGCCAGTTTTAATGAGAAAAGCAATAGAGGCCTTAATAGAAAAACTTGGTATTTCTAAAGCCAGCGAATTCTGGACCTCTTTGGGTTATGGGAAAAAAGATTATACAAAATTGAGAAAGAAAATATTTTTAAGAGAAGATGTTGAGGGTCTTTATAAAAAGATTAAGACAACCGAAAGAAAGTAATCAAGAACCATGAACAAAAAAATACCTTTTTCAATAGCTATTATAATCATTATTATTTTGGGAATTTTAGTTTACGGATTAATATATTGGCAAAAGTATTCAGAACGTTTTACTCCTTATACTGTAAATTGTTATAAAGGTTCTGAAATAATAAAAGAAAGTATACCTTGTTCAAGCGATGAAGATTGCGGGCGCAGAATGGTGGAGTATTGCAAGCCCGGGTTCCCGAATATTTTCGGGTTCCCGAATGGTTTAAAATGTACAGGAGCGAAATACTATTGCGGCGACGATGGTTTCTGCAAGGGTCGTGGTTGTCCGGTAAAATAAAAAGCAATAAAAAATACCAAAAAAACCGAGAATTCTCGGTTTTTTTGTTTATTCAAGGTGGATTCTTTCTCTGAATCTCCCCAGTTTTGCCAGGAGTCGGGGATATTTTTTTAATTGGGGATCTTCGGTTAAGATTTCTTTGGCTGCGTTTCTAGTTTTTTCAACCAAACGGATATCGGTTAAGGAATCCATCATCAAATCAGGGATTCCCCATTGCCTGGTGCCGGCGAAATCGCCGGGCCCCCTGATTTTTAAATCCTTTTCAGCCAGTTTGAATCCGTCTTCAGAAGTGAGCAGCGCCTTCAAGCGCTGTTTTGTTTTTCTGGCCGGCGATTCGGTAAATAAAAGACAATAGGATTGATAACCGGCTCTGCCTACTCTTCCTCTAAACTGATGAAGCTGGGCCAACCCAAATCTTTCCGTTCCTTCAATCATCATAACCGTCGCGTTTGGCACATCAATTCCTACTTCCACAACCGAAGTTGAGACCAAAATTTGGACTTTTTTATTTTTGAAATCCTTCATTATTTTTTCTTTTTCTTTGCTTGCCATTTTTCCATGGAGCATTCCTATTTTCAAATCCGGGAAAACCATTTTTGACAATTTTTCGTACTCTTCTTTTACCGCTTTTACTTCTGCCCAACCTAAAACATCTTTTTTTCCCGTTGTTTTATTGCCAGCTTCAATCCGAGGACAGATGACAAAAACCTGCCTTCCTTTTTTAATCTCTTTCCTGATAAATTCATATGTTTTTTCTCTTTCTTTAGGGTTGATTACTTTTGTAATTATTTTTTTTCTGCCTTTTGGCAATTCGTCAATTAAAGATAAATCAAGGTCGCCGTAAATGGTTAAAGCCAGGGTCCGGGGGATAGGAGTGGCAGTCATTGATAGTAGATGGGGGACGAGTTTTGCTTGCCCGCCGTAGCCTCGGCAGAGGCGGGCTCTTTGCTCTACTCCGAAGCGATGCTGTTCATCTAAGATAACTAAGCCCAGTTTTCCAAATTTAACTTTATCCTGAATTAAGGCATGAGTTCCAATTAAAATATCAATCTCCCCTTTTAATGTTTTTTCAAGGAGCTTAACTCGGGAAATTTCTATCACTTGATTTTTTAATTTTTTAGAATAAAATTGGTCCTGTTTACCGGTTAGAAGCCCGATATTTAAATTGAAATGTTTGAGAAGTTTTTCTACTTCTTGAAAGTGTTGTTTTGCTAAAATTTCAGTTGGCGCCATAAAGGCTACTTGCTCACCGGCTTTAATCGCGTTTAAGGCGGCCATTATTGCTACCACGGTTTTTCCCGAGCCAACATCTCCTTCTAAGAGCCGGTTCATCGGTCTTGATTTTTCCAGGTCTTTCAGGATTTGGTAAGCCGATTTTCTTTGGGCATCGGTCAGTTTAAAGGGAAGAGAATCAACAAATCTTTTAGTTAGGTCTATGTTAAAAGGAATGGAGACGGATTTTTCTTTGTTCAATCTGGCCCTTTCTCTTAAGACAAAAAGCTCAATATAAAATAATTCTTCAAAAGAAAATCTTTCTTGGGCTTTTTCTGCTAAATTTTCTGACTCCGGAAAATGGATTTGCCAGAGAGCTTTATTTATAGGCAAAAATCTCTCTTTCTTAATTATTTTTTCCGGCAGGGTCTCAAGAATTTTATTTTTAAAATAACTTAACAGGGTTTTTAAAATATATCTTAGCCATCTTGAAGATAATCCTTCTGTTTCAGGATAAATCGGCACTAGCCGACCTGTATGGACCAAATCCTTGCCAGGGAAAGCTTTCTCGTAAGCCGGATTGTTTAAATAAACCCCATCTGCTCCAGTAGTTACTTTTCCGGACAAAAAAACATAATCATCTTTTTTTAAAATTTTAGTTAAATATGGCTGATTGAACCAGGTAATTTTAATTGCTCCTGTTTCGTCTTCTATAATCGCTTGGGTTATGAACATTCTTCTTTTCCAGGTTCTGATTGTTTTAATTTCCAAAATTTTTCCCTGGACCGTGCAAATTTCATTAATTTTTACTTTGGAAATTGGAATTAAATTAGAAAAGTCCTCATAGCGATGAGGAAAATGGAAAAGCAATTCTTGAACCGTTTTAATTCCCAGTTTTTTCAATCTTTTCTGGAAAACCGGTCCTATTCTTGGAATTTTCTCAATTGACGTAGATAAATCCATTTTGCCAAGTTAAACGAATTATGTTAATTTATAATAAGAGAAAACCCCTCTAAAATCAAATTCAATAGCGTCCGAATACAAAAGGTTATGGAGATAAAAATAAGAAAATTTAGAAGAGATGATTCTAAGATATGCAGCGGGATAATTTATGATTGTGTTGATGTTGCCAAGAGATTAAACAAAAAAGAAAAAGAAGTTCTAAGAAAAGATTACCTTCCGGAAAACATTGTAAAACTTTCAAAAAAGTCAGATTTTTTCGTTGTTGAAAATAATGAAAAAGTTATTGGGATGGGCCGGTTAGAGAAAAGGAAAATTGCCACTTTATATATTAAGCCCGAATCTCAAAGAAAAAAAATAGGAACCTTGATTATAAATTACATCATTAAAAAAGCGCAGAAGAAAAACATCAAGAAAGTTGAGATTGAAGCGCTTTTGCAGTCAATTGGTTTTTACCGGAAGCAAGGATTCAAAAAAATCAAAATTCTGCGAAAACCAATCCGATGTTATAAAATGGAAAAACTTATATGAAACTTTGTGGAAAACGGTGTCAGGAACCGTTTTGAAGCGACGAAAGGTTCTTATTTTAAGCAAGAACGATAGAGCTTAAGATGATCCAAAACCAAACGCGGAAATAAAAAATTCTCCAGAACAGTTTTTCTCGCCGAATTTCCTAACCGCTTTCTTTCCGTCGGGTGAGACAAAAGAAAAATGATTCTTTGCGCCATTTCCTCGGGAGATTTCACAATAAAGCCGTTTTTGCCGTTCCGAATTTGTTTTCTAATCCCCGAAGCCGGTCCGCCAAGTACCGGTTGACGTTTCCACATTGCCTCTGTTACCACCAAGCCGAATCCTTCTTTAGTTGAATTTTGAACAATGACATCAGCTCCATTTTGCGCCATAACGGTAAATTCCAGAACATCTTTCCCTTTCGGATTAAAAAATAAAAAAATATCGCG
>Ga0210051_1005236_pt1 | contig 12471 bp, 10 predicted proteins | sample CryGey092014_all_FD_185464 | JGI IMG/M metagenome (GOLD analysis project Ga0210051, IMG submission 185464) | Groundwater microbial communities from aquifer - Crystal Geyser CG23_combo_of_CG06-09_8/20/14_all (SPAdes) (version 2) | ecosystem: Environmental > Aquatic > Deep subsurface > Groundwater...
TATCGGGATAGTATTGGGTTGCCAGAAGCGCCATGTCCATATCCTGTGGCAAAAGGGCCCGGAGTATGGATACATTATTTGGCGAACAGCCCAAAGCCTGCTCCCAGATACGGCGTTGACCCGCCAGGTCGCCGCGTCTGCCGGCCTCTGCCCCAGCCAACCAGATATGGCCGCAGTCCGAGGCCGTGACAGCAATTGACTCTCCCTTGCCTTTCAGGAAGAGCAGCGCCCTCGAATTCCACCCCCAGGCATCCTGAAGGCGGACTCCCAAAAATAGCGCCGCGACCAGAAGGCTGAGCCAGACCCAGTTCACTTGAAAAACCTGCATGGTTTTATTCCGCACGGATGACCGCCAGGGTATGGGTATGGTCTCGATACGCCAAAGAACGGCTACTCGACCATCGTCCAAAGGGGATGATATTGAGGAAGGATAGGGAGAAGGGAACAGTCATCAGTGATCAGTGGGCAGTTATCAGTTATCAGTCATCAGTTGCCAGTCATCCCCCTTCGGGGACTTCGCAGTCATCAGTCATCGGTCGAATTGCGACGAGGTAGTGGGTGTTGAAGATTTTCAGGCTTTCCAGAAAGAGCAGTGAACAGTAATCAGTAATTAGTAATCAGTGATCAGTCACCGGGCGGATAGCGACCAAATAATGGCTATTGAAGATTTTCAGGCTTTCCAGAAACAAGGCAAGCATCCACGAGATTGGCACAATACGCCGCGCGAGGGGAGGCGCGAGGGTGATGCGATGAAATTCGTAACTGCAATTGGGAAACAACTGCCTGATTTCTTTTGGGCGGATGCCGCGCGTTTGCGGATTAGTGGGATTGAGCCAGAAGTCGTACCAGAGGATCAGGCCGCCGGGCTTTCCCGAGGCGGGGTCGGGACTTCGGAGTACACGCAGCAGTTCGGCGCAAATATTGCGGCGAATCTCTGGGTCAAGAATGGAGGAAATGGCCGTGTATTGCAGGACCAGGTCGAAGATTTTGGATGAATACGGCAGGGACTGTCCATCGGCATTGGCAAAACCTGAACTCGGCAACGTTCGATGGGCATGGCATAAGCGGTCAAAGAGTAGATCTACGCCGAAGAGATTTTTGGGAGATGCGCCAAAGCCTAAATACTCAGTCAAGACGCCGCCGCCGCCGCAACCCATTTCTAATATCCGCAAGTTGGAGAAGTCGGTAATGCCATTCTTTTTTAGTATGCTTAGAGTGACACGCTGACGCTGATGGACGCCAAAGAGAGTTGCCTGATTAAAGACCGAATACACATCACTGGCCGCAAAACGGCGTTTACGATCTTCGTATTCGTTTCGCAGGCGGGCAATATCGTCGGACATGTGTCACTGTTCGAGCGCGGTAATGAATTGCTGTGCCAGCACGCGGTAATCATGGTTTGCCAAAATATAGGCTCTGCCTCTTTGCCCCATTTCTATTCTGTCTTCCTTTGAAAGGCGCATCAATTGCAGCACTGCCTTGACAATTTCCTCTGGCTTTTCCGGTGGAATCGAAATACCGCAACCGCTATCTGCCACCATATCGTTGCCAGCCCGGATAGCAAAGATAACTGGTTTCGCGGCCATCATATAATCCATCAATTTATTAGGACTGACCCCAAACCTGAATAATGGATCCCCCTTTAAACCAATATAAAGCGCATCCATTTTTTGCAGAATAACAGGTATCGCTCTTTTATCTACCGAAGGAAGAAAAACCACATTGGTTTGCTTTCGTGATTGCACTTTCTCCATCAGCCGATCTTTTTCCGGGCCCTGACCAATCAACACAAACATTACAGGACGATCCTGTAATTGGTATGCCGCATCAATAAAATGATCGAGCGCGTTCGCCAATCCATGCGCGCCTGCATAACCTACCAGGAAGTGTCCCTTTGCCTTCAATATTGAAAAGGTATTTCGATGCTCATCAGGTATCAAACCCGGCTCAGCCTGCCATTCTGCAACATCTACTCCATTTGGAATATGGACAAATTTCTCGGGCTTCATGCCATGTTCCACCATGTGCTCCATAGTTTTTGGTAACATTGAAACTACCATATCGGCAGTACGGTAAGCGAAATCCTCAGCCCACTGCATCAGAATGATAAATGGATGGCGTCTCGACATGCCCCCCAATTCAATGGGAGATAGCGGCCACAAATCATGTACTTCGAAAACCAACCTGGCATGGTTTTGCCGGGCAATTGCACGAGCCGCAATAATATCCAATGGGTATGTTGACGATGCAATTACAACATCTGGCATGACTGTTTTGGTGATCCAAGTTCGATGAAGTAAGAGTTGTATTACAAAGGTAAAAATGTTAATCACCCGAGATGTTCCGTTCCCAGCATAAGCGGGGGTTTTGAACCACAAATATCGTATGCCATCTATCATTTCCTCGGTCATTGCACCACGAGTCACGGACGGAATATTACGCACATGAGAAACCGATGCGGCCGCAATGGTGACGGTATGGCCTTGATTGATCCATTCACGACTTAAGTAGTATGGCCGATATTCCATACCATGCTGTATCGAGCCGGCATAATGATTGATAAGCAGGATATTCATTTTCAAAGCCGTACACCTAAAATACTACATTCGAAAGCCATATTCATAGCGTAATCCAATGAATGGCCGCTTGCTTTGAATACTCCACAATCCTTTGAAAATCATCATGAACTTGTTTATCTGCAATATAGTTGCATGGATGGATTAATATAACAACATTTCGGAATTTTGCCACATCAACGACCGCTGTCAGCGATGGTTGTTCATCCGTTCTATACGATTTATCAATCCAGTACATGTTTTCAAAATATCTTTCTGTTGTGATATTTTGATCCTGCCAGAGGCTGTTGCCAAATAAATACTCAATATTAAGTTCCTTGCTCCAAAAGAGATATCTTTGAGGTTCATAAGGTGGGTAATGATGCCTTCCCAATTTAAAAATTCCTGAACCATGCTTTGTAAATGATGAAACGTTTAGTTCTAGAAATTTCGATCTAAAAGCATCCAATTCATGCTTGAAGGTGTCTATGGTTTGAGTGTTTTCGGCATGAAAACCAATTTTATGTTTTCTTAATCTATTAATTATCTGTGCGTTTGGGGCAGTGCAATTCCTAAAATAAATGTGCGCAGGGATGGAATTCGTATCCAAAAAATCCAAGAAAACGCCCAAGTCTTTTAGATAGCCTAGTTTGTTAAGCCCAGGAAAATAAAACTCTTCTCTCGCCTTACTCAATACTTTTGCAAATAAACTAGACCTACCAAATGGTTTATCAACATCTATTCTTAAAATTAATGCCATTTTATGTTAATCCTCAATAATTGATAAACGTATGCCATAACGTCTAACAAAAGATATAAAATTCTGGATGTCTCCATTGTTTTTGTTTATATAAATTATGTTTGTATTTAAATCCACAACATTGACTCCCGTAATACTTAATTCGATTTTTTTTTCATTTGACAACAATGACGAGTCTACAAATGCCAACAAATCACCCTCTATTAATTTTTGTGAATAATCAGTACTGAATGTTCTATCGTTAAACGAGATTGAATTTTGTTTTTTTCTGAAATCGAAAGAGTCGTCCACCCTTTTTTGGAAAAGTCCAAACTCATTTAATACTATATTGGCTCTGGCGAGTTTTTCTTTAATGGAAGGCTCAAGAATAAATTTTTCTTTAAGGACTTTGGCCGGTGATCCTCCAGCCAGACAGTTCTCAGGTATAGATTTTGTAACCGTTGAATTGGCGGCGATGATACTGTTTTGGCCAATCGTAACATTAGGCATAACAAATACCCGCCAGGGTAGCCATACATTATCATCTATTTTTACTGGGCCAAAGGAAACCGGACCGCCTAGAATGTAGTTTGGCCACACGCCATGAGTAAAAATAAGAGTATGTCCTCCAATTCCAACATGATTACCTATAACAATACCTTCTCCGGGCTCCAACCAACAGAATGGGAAAACACGACTGTGATTTCCGATAAATAAATCGGCTCCTTTTATAAGGGGACCAATAATAAATGCCAATGGGGCAATATGAACATAGTTCTGGAAGTTTATAATATTTGCATTTAGAATACAAAAGGGCTTAATATTGCAATGGTTACCAATGATAATTTTTTTGGAGTGAATTAATGAAAATGGGCCAATTTGGGAGTTTTCTCCAATAACAATTTTGTCTGATAAGAGAATTGTGCCAAATCGAATTTTTGAGTTTTTACCAATCTTTGCGCCAAAAAATCTTCTAATCGGCACTTGAAGGAATGATGGCAAAAAAGAAATAAGATATTTAAACATTTTTCCTTTTTATTTTCACTAAAGAATATTCATAGTGTGGGCTCTAAAACCCATAACTGAGCATGTTGAGACCTAAAGAGAAAAGGAAACATTAAAGCGTTCCAGCCAGCGGTCGAAAATGAACATTCTAAATAGGGACTGTCCTATTTCGTTCTCCTGATCTTCCATATTCCAAGTTGATTCAGAAAGATTTTGGATATCTTGATGATCAACAAGTGAATAAATTGGGCGGTCCTGCTTCAACCAATTTTCAAGAGTTGGCCTAAGGAAATGGCTCAGCCACTCGTTTTGAGGTATTTCACAGCCTAATTTTGTGCGCCTTTTGAGAACTTTTTCGGGCAACTTATCAGCAAGTCCAGCTCGAATGGGCCACTTAGCCCACCCATTCCAATAAAGAGTTTCTGGAGAGAACGATAAGCATAACTCAATCAACTCATGATCGAGCAAAGGATATCTGCCCTCAACGCCAAAAGCCATGGAATTTCGATCGTCCCATTTGAGAAGCCGCGGCAGGAACATTGTCCGGATTTCATATACTCGACGTTCCTGACCTTGTAAAGAAAGAATATTGTTAAGAGTTTGTGGAATCGGCATTCCCATCAATTGAGAATGCATTTGGCGCTTTGGCATCCTCCGGGACTGATATCGCATTAACATAATCGGTGTTTGACGTATTAATTCCGAATTCCCACTGAACAACATGGCGCCGATGTAATGAGTAGCAATCGTTGACCATTTTCCTTGCAAGAAAAGCTCTCTTAAATACAGAAAATAAGTCTGCCAATATCCCGAAAGGATTTCATCTCCTCCTTGTCCATTTAGTGTGACCGGAATACGCTGACTGCGGGTCAATCTTGCCAGGCAATACCCAGCATAAACCGAAAGACTGCCCACAGGTTCATCGTGAATCCACAAAAATCTGTCAAGATCATCCAAAAATGTTTGCGGGTTGGGCGCGATGAAATGCTGGGTGGCGTGAATATGTTTGGTGGTCTCTTCGGCAAATTCTTTTTCATCAAAATTGGTGCCCGGAAAAGTAGCTGTGAACGTGTGCAGTTCATTTGAACTATTCTGTTGTAGTTGATCAACCAATATTGCTATGGATGTAGAATCAAGTCCACCACTCAGGGCACATCCAACCGGGACATCACTACGTAGATGAAGCCGAACACTTTCCTGTAACTTGTCGGCGAACAAACGACCGGCTTCCGCTTTATCGTGGATGCTTATGCTAATCTTTTCAGGATGCCAATAAGACTCGGGGCTGGATTGTGTCAGGTTGGCTAAATTTATTTTGAGCCAGGTCCCGGCAGGTACAGGTTTTACTTCTTTGAAAAAGGTTTGAAGTGGGTCTTCGTAACCAGTTAATAAAAACTCGGATGCCGCTTGTAAATTTAACGTTGGTTGAAAACCAGGCATTTCCAGCATTTGTTTGATCTCGGATGATACTGCGATCAGGTCTGCGCGCTGCCAAATGTAAAGAGGCTTAATACCCATGCGGTCTCTACACAAAATTGCTTCGTTCCGGACAGCATCCACGATCAGCAATCCCCACATCCCGCGAAATCTTTCAAAGCAAGATGTTCCCCACTCGGCATAAGACGCAAGGATCACCTCTGTATCTGAACTAGAATGAAAATCGCGACCAAGTTTTTTCAACTCATCACGAAGTTCAATGTAGTTATAAACTTCACCATTAAAGATAATCCAATATCGAGTTTGATAGACCATCGGTTGATGCCCAGTTGGACTCAAATCTAAAATCGCCAACCTACGAAACGCTAATCCAACCTGCCAACTTTTTTCATTCGCCTGAACTACTTCCCACGAACTCCCCTCATTTTTTAGAAGAACTGATCCAGCATCATCGGGACCTCGATGTGCAACTGTGTTGCGCATCGATTCCAACACAGACGGGGAACACTCCATATTTCTCAGTTTAAGAATTGCTGCAATACCACACATAAGTTCCTCGTGTACATTTTCATTAAGCATTCAAAGCGCGCTGATATATCTGACCAAGCCGCTTGGCGATATTAGCTGCATCCAATCCTTGGATTATGAGCTGTTCGCGACCATTTGAGCGCTGTCCAGATTTAAGTATCTTGAATATCTCTTTTGCCAGCTCATTCTCATCATATGGACAGATAGCGCCAGGTTGTACATTTTTTAAACGTTCAACCACATCACCGCACGGTACAGTAACAATTGGCAGATTGCATGCCATCGCTTCTTTCACAATGTTTGGTGAACCTTCATGCAAAGAAGTCACGATCAGACAATCAGAAGCATTAAGCACTAAATTAACCTCCTCACGCCTAGAATTTGAAAGAGCATGAAGTCTGACCCGTTCCAGTTTTTGCCCCAAGAGATCAATGGTGGCTTGTGCCAACTTAATATTCTTGACCTTCTGATTTGAACCAGAACTGGCATTAAAAGTAATGACTTTGGTGGTTGTATCCCAACCTAATTGAAATCGCGCTTCGGTCTTGTCCAAAGTTCGAAATACTTCGTAATCTACTCCATTTGGAAGTACAGCAACTTTCTGCTGCAGGGAGACAGGTAACGCCTGGCGTAAGTTTTCACTCACCGTGATGATCGTTGTTGCATAGGTAGCTGCCCATTGGCTCAGCCAACCCCCAATACGCTCCCGAATTCGCCAATACAATCCCGGATTAGGAGTCCCTAACAAATCATCACCACGAAAAGTGATAATTAATCGCTCATGATCAATAGCGAAGACAGCAATAGCTGCTGTCATTGTTCCATAATGGGCGTGTACGATTTGCGGATGATACATTTTTATTTCTCGTTTCAGTCGTCGCAAATTACGTAAAATACCACTGATGGAGGTTCTATCATCAACAACTCCAAGCGACACCTGAAAGCCCTCACGCTCCAGATATATCCTTTGGGCTGTAAGGAAATCTGAAATATCAGGAACCCCTGCTCTCACATTCGCATTGACGATAAAAAATATTGAGCCAGCAGGCATACCGGGGTCAGTAATACTACCCGATGCAATTTTTGGGTTATTGTTCAGCATCTTACGCCTGGCTCTCCAGTTGGGCAAGGGAACTATTAGTCTTCATCGTCCCGGTTCGACATCAAATTCAGGGGGCTTTTCGCCGCGATGAACAACGTAAAACAGCCAGGCCTGTAAAAATTGCGCGACACGCTCGGAATTGAACAATTGGTGCAACCGCTCAAAAGCCCGGTTGACTCGCCGCTGCGCTTTTACAGGCTCCAAGATTGCCTCCAATATCGCGGCTCGAAGCGCGTAAAGATCACTTTGAGGAACGACCCAACCTTCATTATCTGAAGGCAGCAAATCCTTTATCCCATTAACCAAAGTTGCCACCACTGGCACACGCGCCGCGATGGCCTCCATAACTACGTTTGGCATGCCTTCCGATAAACTCGGATGAACCAGAACATCCGCGGCCGCAATGAGATCGTTAGCATCAGCGATAACACCCAGGAGTTCCACCTTTTTTGATAGCCCAAGCTTAATAATGTGCTGCTCAAGGTCTTTTCGTTGGGGACCATCCCCGGCGATGAGCAACTTACTTTCATCCAAAGGTAAATTGGCGAATGCTTTGATAAGCGCAGAAAAATTCTTGTTGGCATCAAGGCGGCCAACACCCACAACCAACCTGGTTTGCAGGCTGAGTCCATGCGCAATGCGCCACTTCTGACGCATTGCAGAAGAGTATACATCTGAACAGTTTATGGCATTGCCAACCCAGGTGCAGTCGGCAGCATATTGGTCCAGATGCAATTCCGAGATTGTGGCGCTCGAATTGGCCACCATCAGTTGAAGATTCCGTTCACACATTGGATACAAAAAGCCCACTACTTCACGGGCATACCAGAGCGAGCTTCGGATTGAACCTATGCGAGGAATTGACAGAGGCACAAAATTCGCGTAAAAATTGGTGTAGTAGCTCCATGACCACCAAACATCAAGCCTTTGCCGGAGCGAGAATCTCCATACATTGAAAGCCCGCGTCAATTTCGGCCAAGCCGAAAAATCAATTACCTTGACACCCAATTCCCGCAGCGGCTCTTCCCAAGCACCGCCCGAATTAAAGACCCAGATTTGCGGCTCGATTAACTGACGGTCGATGCCATTAAGAAAACCAATGAGCTGCTTTTCGCTTCCACCACGACCTAATTGGCCAATACAAATGGCTACTTGCAATGCGGCAACCATCAGCGTTGACTTCCCCACAACTTCTGCGTTAATTCCTCACGTAAATCAGAGCGATTATTGGAAACTAACGTAAGCATTTTCTTGCGATACCGTTCTTTGTATTCTTCCAGCGTACAGATAAGTTTTGCCGGGTTGCCAGCAACAACCATGTTGGGCGGGACATCATGCGATACAACGCTGCCTGCTCCCACAATGGAATTATCACCGATCGACACACCTGGCATAATAATTGAATGAATGCCGATAAAACAGTTTTCACCTATTCGAATAGTACCAAAGCGATTGCCGTATTTCGCATTCATACCAATCTCAGTTTTGCGGAACAGACGGCTGGACCCATCATGGGTGAGCAATATAACACGGGGGGTTATTGTTGTTCCACCGCCAATCTCAATCAAATACGGCTCGGTCCCAAAATCGTTAATTGAGTTATTGATCTGGCAATGATCGCCTATTCTGACCCCAAGGTGGCGAAGATAAGCGACATTATCGCCCTTAAATCTTACAAGGTAATTGAAATAATGAATGATCGCGGGTCCAAAAGCCGAGAGAAGGCTCACTTTGAGGCACCCCATGAGCGACTACTCCGAGTCGGGAGCGTCATTTTTTTTGGCTCTTCCTTTCTGGCAAGCGATGCATCTTGAAGATTGACTTTGACGGCAGCTACAGATACTCCCAGGAAATACCAGGCAGAAATGTTTTCATAATTGTTTGTAACAGCAAACGCAATTATTGCGATCATGGTCATTACCAGCGCCATTGGGAGGTAAATAGGCGGCGCTCCACCGGGACTGCCAGACCATAACTTTGACAGATAGAACGCTCGATATACATAAACGAAGAGTGCCATGAGAATTCCAGCTAGAGCAATTGTTCCGAAAAAACCCATCTCGTAGGTAACCCTCATGATGGTTGATGAAAGGGTTTGTTCTTTATTGTACAGATCAATAACAGCATAATTAGGGGAACCTGCTCCCCATCCTGTAACGGGTTTCTTTAAGATGGCATTCCAGGTAACCTGCCAAGAGGGCATCCGGTCGCCCCGCCCGGTGGCTAATTCCTTGTTGGTTGCTCCCAACCGGAATGGGTCGGGAGATACATTGACATATACAAAAACCATGAGCAGGAGAAGCACTATAAATATCCAAAAAGCAGGCCGACTGGCGCGCCGCAGAACCCAGGCAATGTAGATTATGATCGGGATTAAAGCCAGCACGCCGCGGCGGGAATCGGCGTATATTACAATTCCCACGACAAAAATTATGGTTATCAGTAAAACCCAGCCAGGAATTCGGCGTATTTTACCTGACTCTAAACTTTCATTGACAATTACCCAGGAAAATAACAGACCAATTACAAATGTATAAGCATGCGTATTCAATGCCACCACAATCGTTGTTAATGGGCCCATACTTAGCAGGATACTTCTACAGGCATTAACCATGGTGCGCAAGCTTGTCAAAGACCCGCACCAATAGGTCGTCGCCGTCATCACCCATACTGCCAGGACCACGGCCGAGATGACGATTATTTTCATTATCAACTGCACTTCCGCGGCGGTATTGATCAGCTCGAAAAGCAAGAATAAATAAAGCAAGCGGTTAGCCCAAAAGATGAAGCCACCGCTAAGCCACTGGGAAAACGAAACGCCACTTGCCAGGCTTAAAATTACTGCGGCCATAAGTAACAAAGATGCCCAGGTGAAGGGAAATGAGGTATGCATCCTCTTTTCATGCCCGCTTCTCAATCGCCCGCTTCTCAATCGAAACAGCCAGACGATAACCAAAAAAACAGCCAGGATGCGCTCGATGGATATTTCCGGGATGGGGGAAGTAAGCAGAAAGATCATCGGGATGGACATTCCCGCAATCAGCCAGATGGGATGCACTAAGGCAATCAATCCTATCACTGCCACTACCGAGAAAAAAACTATCAAATTAACCATTGGCAGAAACCACTCCAAAGATTACAAACGCAGTGATCATCAATGCGCCAATCACCGCAAACCGGAAAAACCGCTCTCAGCATCGCCCCACAGCCTTAATTAGTGCCAATTCCAATAGCACAGTCACAAAAAAATGCCACTGCGGCCAATGCAATTCAGTCCTGATATTCATAACAGATGATGCTCCGAATAAGAAGATAAAATAATGGTCACTTGTTCAATATTCGAGATCGAAGCTGCTCAGCCACGAGTGAGGCGCGAAACATTTCGGATACCTTTATTGCATTCCCGATTAATTCATTTTGGAGCGCCTGATCATGGCGGAGTTTCGTTATCGCATCCACCAGATCTGAAGGGTCAGGTCGATCCACCACCAGAGCGCAGTTGTGCTGTCTTAAAAATCGGGTCAGGTAACAATCTGGAAGTGAATGCGCTAAAATTGGCCGGCCAGAATTGAAATAATCAATGGTTCTGGTAGGGAAAATGGTCTGATATTCCACTTCAGATAAGCTGCCTGTAAACCCATGTGGAAGTACAAGTATATCAGCTTCTCTCAAACGCTGAAACAACTCCGCTTGAGGAATTGTCCGGTGCTGGATGCGGTCCCCAATCAACCCATGACTCTCAAAAAAAGAGCGCGGAGTTCCAGAGTAAAATTCCAACCAGCAGTCCGGCATTCGTGAAACGGCTTCACAGACCCGCTTTATTGCATCCAGACACGCATCGGTGGGATTACCAAGAATCACCAAATGCAGGGGCGATTGGGATACAGGGCGAGGAGAAAGGGAGGGGACAGGTCCCGTGAAAGAGTGAACCAATACAGAAAATTCCACATCAGGATAATGGCTGCGGTAATACTCAGCCAGCCCCTCACTGATCACAAATACACATTCTGACGTTGAAAACACACTGGATTGCAACCATTTAGCCAAGAGGAGGCCAAGCCCTGAACGATTTTCAACCAGTGTATTGTGATAGTAAGGGAAGAACCTCGCGCCAGTTAGGCGCGCGACCAGATATCCGGCAAAAAAGAATTCAATGTTTGAATAAATCGCCAGGATCACATCGCACTTCTTTTGAAGAACCAGACGGAGTGTTCGCGCTAAAACCAGAGGAAATTGAAGGGTGCGCCATTTATCGCGTCCGCGACGGTTTATAGGCCAACTTTTTGAAAGGTAGTGAATCTCTGGCCAGGTATCTTCCCAGTCATAACCGATTTCTTCAAAAGGTTTTTCCCCCGCTATAACCATTTCATTTGGCGAAAACTGCTGCGCCAAATTTCGAACTACCATGGATGCGCCGGAATGCAAGGGCGGAATGCTTCGAGATAGGAGGAGTATCTTTCCTTTCAAATTTTACCTTCTTTCATATAGCTTATAGGATTCGATCTTTTCAAACAATTTACTCGCATCTATGCCCATCCTAGCCCGTCCTACTTGAGGTGCTGAAGGATTCACGTTGCAGATTGTTTCACCTTGATCATGTAATAGTGAAAAATCAGTTCACGCAACAGGTGATGCATGAAAAAGGCTCTACATTCGTCAAAAAGAAAACCATTAATATGATATCACCCTTATGTATTATTATATTGATCGGCGAGCTAAAACCTCATCGTAAATTGCAAAGATCTTTGCAGCATTTTGCCGGGCGTCGTAACGTTGACAGGCGATTCGATAACCAGCTTCCCCCATCCGTTGAGCAACTGTTGGATTTTCTACAAGATATTGAATAGCTTTGGCCAGCTCCTGCGGGTTGTTCGGGGGTACTAAAAGGCCAGTCTCTTCAGGCTTTACTACCTCGCGTGAACTGGGAAAATCAGAAGCTATCACAGGACGCGCCATAGATCCAGCCTCGATAATAGGACGTGCAAAGTGAGAGATACTTGCTGGCCAAACCAAAACCTGCAAGGCAGACAACATTTCCGGCACATCCTGGCGCATACCCACAAAGCGCACTGAATCTTCTACATGATTTAATGTGATTAAATCTT
>Ga0210051_1005237_pt1 | contig 12470 bp, 13 predicted proteins | sample CryGey092014_all_FD_185464 | JGI IMG/M metagenome (GOLD analysis project Ga0210051, IMG submission 185464) | Groundwater microbial communities from aquifer - Crystal Geyser CG23_combo_of_CG06-09_8/20/14_all (SPAdes) (version 2) | ecosystem: Environmental > Aquatic > Deep subsurface > Groundwater...
TGTATTTTCTTGATAGATCTTGAGGTACATAACTTATTGTTCCTTAACAAATTTTAGTTTGCGCTCTTCAAAAAACTCATAAAGGTCTATAGATTTAACGCTATAATGCAAAGCAACCATCGGTATTTTATTAGGAAGGTCTTTTCTTTCTTGGGTAATAATAGTAGCGCCTTCTGATTTAGCCAAAGCAATCAAGAATGGGTCGGCATCGGGTTCGCCTGTTTGTAGTTTCTTCTTGTTAAGTAAATCGGGAAACTTTTTTATAATATCTTGTGCGAGTTGCCATGTTTCTTGGTTAGGCGAAATAAAGAAGCGTTTTTTATGCGATATTGCCCATTTCTTTAGCTGGTCGTTTTTACCCAAATATTTTATTATTTCATCATACACAACCATTGTGGAAAAGATATTTTCCTGTTTAATAAGAGTTTCTATCTCATCCCAAATGGCTTGGTAGGCCGGTTTATCCTGAGGGTGATATGTCATCAGAGTTATCAAAACGTCGGTATCAACAACATAGTTATTCCCAAAAGCTAGTTTCATAATCTATATCGCCTCTTTAATTTTGGATACCTTATCAGATGTTACACCCAGATAGTCCACCAATCCCACCCCATCAATCTTCTTACGTTCATAGGCATCAAAAGCCATAGAAATATATTTTTTACCCCTCTCCTGGAGGCAAATTTTGATTTCGTCCTTCTTGCCTCTACCAAATGGTTCTTTATATTTACTTTCCCATTCTTCGTGTTTTTTGTGATAATATTCCTTAGTGGTTAAATCTAAAATCCATAATCGCCTTAAGATAACTTCTTTGCTGACCTTGAAATCCCATGCAATATCTTTCAGAAAATTATCGGGCCATTCTCTTATTTTCTCGTTTGCTTTAACAACAGAATGATTTAATAACTTATCTTTCGGTACCAGAAATGCCCCGGCAAAGTGGTTACAGAATTTTTCGTGTGATATATCAGATTCCTCCAAATCACAGATACCACCCTCTCGTAAGAGTAAATGAGCCAACTCATGGAAGAGTGTAAAAATTTTGGCTGATGTCTCATCAGACCTTCTCAGGATAACCACTGGGATATCTTCATCAATCAAAGAAAATCCTCTTATTTTCTTATTCATTGTAATGCTAATCTGAAATACCAATATCCCATTGTTTTCTAATGTTTTTATCCACTCATCCAAAGCGGCTTCTTTAGTAAAATAGACTGAACTGGGAAATCCCTTAACTCCAAACTGTATTCTCATCTTTTCTGCTAGTGTTTCCGGATTATCCGATAAATTTGCCTTTATGGATAGTTTCTTGCTTTCTTCACCTAATTCTTTAATTAGCTCAATAGCAGAATATTGAAAACGTCTGGCTTTTCGGATAGCTAAATATGTTTTAGGCTTGAGTGGTTGTTTCTCTTTAGAAGGAAGTGTCCGGAAATCCGTAGGGAAAAAGGTCTCCTTGGGTGGAGCAGGTAATAAAAATGCACTTAGTGGTCTCTTGTAAATCGTTGATAACCTTTCAATATGAGCAAAAGTGGGCTTTGCCACACCATCTTTTTTCTCCCACTCTCTTATGGTGTCTGTCGTTATGCCTTTTATCTTCTTGACGACCTCATCTATACCCATACCTATACTTTCTCTTGCCCATACGAGCACAGTCGGTTCTACTGAAACATTAAATGATTTACTGGACATGGTTATTCCCCCTTGTTTACGACTCTTGTGCTTATCTGTGCCTTTTCAGGATAAATAATCTATAGCTCATTTAAAAATCCTCCTATACACCCTTAAAATCGCCTCGGGTATAGGAGATAATTTAATTTTTTGTTTAATATCAACAAATTCTTCGTCAAAAGTCTCATCGCTTAAAGAAAAAACGTAGACACTAAATTTGCCTTTAATGTCTTTAATAGCCCTTTTAAATTCTGTAATTGCTAATTGGTCAAGAATTATGCCTGTGTAATGGTTGCTATTTTTGAAAATCTTAAAATGTTTTTTGTTCAATACTGGCTCAAATGTTCCTTCTTTTATACAAAGCATCTCAGTTGCCTCTTGGGTAAGTTTCTTTTTGTTTTTATCTGTCGGCTCAGCGTCAACAAAATCAGTTTTGAAATATTTTAAGTTACCACCCAATGCAGGCCTCTTTTTAAATCCAAAAATAGCTCGTTTGAGTCTCGGATAACATATATCTGTGGCTATGTTATTTTCATTATTAGTACATAAAATAAATTGTCTATCACCATCGTCTTCTTTGTTTAACTCTAAAACTGCTTCACCTGTAGTGCCTGTTCCGGTAAAAAAATCACATACTACACTTTTTTCATTAGTTGTCACCTCTAATAAAAATTTAATAAGCCCGATTGGTTTCTGAGAAGGGAAATCCATAATTCTTTCACTAGATAAATTTAAGACGGGCTTTACATTAATTTTTTTGTAAAATTTACTATTCTTAAATATCTCTGTTTCTCCTTCTATAACATCTCTTAAATTTACTTCGGCATAAAAATTACCTTTTTCATCTTTCTTTACTCCAAAAAAATCTTTCTGATAATAAATTTTTTCTTTTAAAACATTAAAGAAATAATTATCAGATCTAGAATAGAACAAAACATAATCGTGTTTTCTTCCAAAAACATCTTTTTTGCTTGGCGAACCTCCTGTTCTATATGCCCACACGAGAGTATTTCTAAAATTATTTGGTCCAAAAATTCCGTCACATAATAATTTCAATTGTGCTATCTCATTATCATCGATCTGGATAAAGATAACTCCTGTATTTTTTAGTAAGTTTTTGGCTAATAATAATCGTTTTCCAATAAAAGACAACCACTTACTATGGCGATAGCTATCCTCTAAATCTACATATTTATCATTATATTTAAAATCTTTGTTTCCCGTATTATACGGCGGATCAATGTAAATAACGTCAACCGCTCTATTATGCGTATAGTTCAAAACCGAAAGTGCATGATAATTATCACCTTCTATTAGTAGGTTTACTGATTTGCTTTTGTCTGTAATTATTGCTTTATTCTTAATCTCTTTAACCACCGGCAATTTCTCTTTGCACAGCTCTACCACTTCTTCTAGTTTTTCTTCCCAGACTAAGCCATATTTTTTTCTTTTCTTTAGTCGCTCAATCTCTTTAATCAGTTCCTCTTTGGTCCAATTTTTATAATCTCTTTTAGCCATATTTATAAAGTCACATTTATAAAATTAGTTCCCGGTGGTATCAAATTATCTTTTATTTCTGTAACTAGCCCATATTTAATTGCCTGATCGGGAGTTAAGATAATGCCTTTAAGCATATCCTGTTCGACATCTCCAATTTCTTTTTTGCATTCTTTTGCGATTATCTTTGATATTGTCTCCCTTTGATTTTTTAATGAATCAAGGGTTTCCCTTAGATTAATTTCATCGAAACGTTGATTTTGAACAGTTAATCCTATACCATGTATTAAGAATCTGGAGTTATTAACAGTATATCTTTTTATGCCGGAACAAAAAACCAAAGCCGCTATAGAATCACAGCTCCCATAATTATGTGTAATTACTTCAATTGGTAAACCCTTCAAAAAATTATAGATTGCTATACCGGGATCGACGTTACCGCCGGGCGACGAAATCAAAAGATAAAGTCTTTTCATCTCCTTCGCTAGCTGTTCTTGAATTATTTTAAATAAAGCCTGGGTTGATTGAGGGTTAATTTCGAGATTAAAATTAAGGTATATTTCTGACATTGTTAAATTAACTCCTTTTCTTTAAAACTAAAAAAAGTGTTCTCTGTCACGATAACATGATCTATCACTTCGATCCCTAAAATTTTACCCGATTCTACTAATCTTTTAGTAATCTCTAAATCGTCTTCTGACGGCTGAGGATCCCCTGAAGGATGATTATGAGCGACTACAATATGTCCTGCATGACGCCGAATAGCTGCGTCAAATGTTTCTCGAGGATGAACAAGATTTGCAGTTAAAGTGCCGACAGAAACCATATCCATCCCTAAAAATTTATTGCGGGAATCAAAAGAAAGAACGAGTAAATGCTCTTTGGCATAATTACTGATTTTTGATTTAATTAACTCGTAAATTCCCTTTGCAGAAGTTATCTCTTTCTGTTTTGCCTCATCAGCTACCTCATTTTTTGTAAAAACTCTTCTGGCAATTTCAAAACAGGCCTTAAGTTGTGATGCTTTTGCTAACCCAACCCCCTTAATGCTTTGTAAATCCTCCAAGGATGCATTCATTATCCCTTCTAATGAACCAAAATGCGAAAGCAGCTTTTGAGCTGTCAACGATATTGATTCACCTCTTACGCCTCTACCTAAAATTAATGCCAAAAGCTCTTGAGCGGAGAGCGCTTCTGACCCCAATTTTTTCAACCGTTCTCTCGGTCGTTCTGACTTTGGTAAATCATGAATGGTAAATGACTTGCTCATAACTTAGGATTTTATTAAATCATCAACCTTAACACCCAAAGCATTAGCAATTTTAGTCAAAGTTTCAATTGTAGGATTAAGGTTTCCGCCTGATTCTATATTTACAACCGTATTAAGCGACAGGTCAGCGAGTTTTGAAAGGCGGTCTTGAGAAACGCCTTTTTCCTGCCTAAATTTCTTTATATTCTTTCCTATCAAATTCTTTGAATTATTTCTTGACATAGCAGGCATCTTGTTATACTATTATAATATATACATTATTTTGGTTACTTTTAATCTTAACTATTATAATGATAATCCAAATGATAAAAACAGTCAAGCAAAATATAGACTCGTTCGCTCTCTTGACATCAACAAAAATGGGCAAATTTTGCCCCCACCCAAAATTTGCCTCTTTGCCAGCTCTGTAAGCGTTGCACGTGAGAGGTTTTGCGTCTCGCCGTTAGAGGAGTTTTTAACTTGTATGAGGCGAGACAGCGGACGAACTCTTCTTAAAAACAAGTATTTTTTGACGTCTAAAAAAATCTTGATGTGAGGACGCTGTGGCTTGCGGTTGCCCGCACCCAACCGCAAGCCACAACAAAACCGAACCCGCACACAAATTAACAAGAAGTGAACGACCCAGTGAACGCCAAGTGAGCCCCGCTCCCAAGCGGGGCGAACGGTGCGCGGGAGATGTGAAAGCCGCCCAAGCGGCGGAACATTATAGATTAAGTTTTAGTTACCAAAGTTTCAAAATAAGTTCGCACAGCGTTCAATAAGTGCGACCAAATCATACTTTGCGGATTTTGTGAGGGAAAGTTAAAATTTTTTGACTGCGTTTTGGCAAGAATTTCTTTTTCGTAACTTCTTTTATAATAAGGGATTAAATCAAAGGGCTTTTTGAAATCTAAAAGCACAATTCTGTCCAGCAGGCGACGGTTCGTAACCCCGCATTCTGCGGGGTAACAAAAAATTTTTAACTATCTCAGGTTAAAAATTGCTTGTTCTCCAATTTTTTCTAAGGATAAAATGGGGCAAGTTTCTCTATCCCACGCTTTACATAACAGGGCCAAAGGCGACCGATAATCTGGAGGTGAAACAATGAAGACAAAATATTTCCTATACGCACGCAAAAGTACAGAAGACGAAGAAAGGCAAGTTATGTCTATTGAGGCTCAAATTGTAGAACTGGAAGAATACGCCAAGCGCGAAAAACTGGAGATTGCAGAAAGGTTTATTGAGAGTAAAAGTGCAAAGAAACCCGGACGAGCGGTTTTTAATGAAATGATGACTAAGATAAACGAAGGTAAAGAGCCTCTTGGCCTCTTAGGCTGGCATCCAGACAGATTAGCAAGAAACAGCGTTGATGGTGGACAAATTATTTATTTTATTGATACAGGAAAGCTGGTTTCTTTGCGCTTCCCTACCTTCTGGTTTGAGCCTACTCCTCAAGGACTCTTTATGCTTCAGGTCGCCTTTGGCCAATCTAAGTATTATTCAGATAATTTAAGTGAAAATGTAAAGCGTGGGATACGCCAAAAACTTAGGCGTGGCGAATGGACAGGTTTGGCACCACTTGGCTATGTGAATAATCCTAAGATGCGAAACATTGAGCCAGACCCAACAAAAGCAAGAGTGATAAGCAAAGCCTTTGAGGAATTTAGCCAAGGAAGGTATACATTAGAAAGCTTAGCCGAACGCCTAAAGTTTTTGGGCGTGGCAAGCAAGACAGGAAAACGGCTGTGTAAGGCAGTGGTCAAACATATGCTTTCTAACCCCATCTATACCGGGATAATCGTGCATAACGGCGAAACCTATGAAGGTAAATTCTCACCAATTGTTTCCCGAGCGACTTTTGAAATGGTACAGAAAATACTTAAAGACCGAGCCAAGCCAAGAAAAAGCAAAAAGAGCCATAATTTCCCTTTTGTGGGGTTATTAAGATGTGGCGAGTGTGGAGCAGCTATAACTGCCCAATATGCTCACGGTTGCGGTGGCACTTACAGATATTATCGCTGCACTAAACGGCTTGGGCCCTGCTCGCAAAGATACCTAAGAGAAGATTTGCTTGCCACTCAATTAAAAGACGAACTTTCAAAAGTCGCTCTTTACCAAAACTGGACTGAGAAGATGCGAGTCCAAGTAGATATTTGGGAAAAAGAGCAACATCAGTCCTTGCAGTCTTTCGCCCAAAATCTGGAAGTAAGAATTAAAGAAACAGATGAGAAATTAGATAAACTAGTAAATGCCTTTCTGGATGGAACAATTGAAAAGGAAACCTACCTCATCAAGAAAGACGAACTGGTTAAGCTAAAAACTGAACTCTTAGAGAGAAAGCGGGATTTTGGGCGAAAAGGAAACAATTGGAACGAACCACTGCGGAATTGGTTATTTCTTGCTTGCTCAGCCGAGAAACTTGCCTCAAGCGAAGATTTCTACGAAATTAAGTCTCTGGTGGAAAAAATTGGAACGAACCGTCGCCTGCTGAATAGAATTGTGCTTTTGGATTTCAAAAAGCCCTTTGATTTAATCCCTGAATACAAAAGCACTTACGAAAAAGAAATTCTTGCCAAAACGCAGTCAAAAAATTTTAACTTTCCCTCACAAAATCCGCAAAGTATGATTTGGTCGGGGCGAGCAGATTTGAACTGCTGACCTTTCGGTCCCGAACCGAACGCTCTTCCAAACTGAGCCACGCCCCGCATATTTTATTTAGTATAACAAAAAAATGGGGGATTAGCAATGATATCAATATGATTTTTTGGTGAGGATATCGAATTCGATATTAACTTTATCTGAAGGGCCTTTGAATTTAAGGGTTGTGTGTTCAAAGGTATGAGGAATTATATAAACAGTGAATGCATCGGATTTTTTAGTTACCACAGTTAAGCTTATGCCATCAGCTGCTATAGAGCCCCTGGGCATAATATTTCCCATAAATTTTACCGGCACAACAATCTCAAAATACAAATTATCATTTATATATCCCTTACGGCGGATAATACCTGTACAATCAATGTGTCCGGTAACAAAATGGCCTGATAATCTATCGCCTATTTTTAAACTGCGCTCAAGATTTACTCTTTCAGAAATCCTTAACGAACCAAGATTCGTAATTTTTACGGTTTCAGGCATTGCTTCAAAGGTTAAGGTATCCTGAAGTATTTTTACAACTGTAAGGCATACCCCATTCACAGCAATGCTATCGCCTATCTTTGTATCCTCTAACACATTCCTTGCTTTAATTTCAAGCAAGGTCGTATTCCTGTGTTTAGATATATTTTTTACTTCACCCGATTCCTCAACAATACCGGAAAACATATTATCTTGTATATCCCTCTATCAAAAAATCCTCTTGGAAACGGCGAAGCTTGATATTTTTTAGCCTAATAACATTATCCAGGCGGGATATGCCTTGGCCCATAACCGAGCTAATCGCCTCTCTGCCGCCGATAATCTTTGGGCTAACAAAAAATAACACCTTATCTACAAGCCCTTCATCGAAGAGCCCGCCGATTAATGTTCCTCCGCCCTCAACAAGGATATTGGAAATTTGGAGTTGCGCTAATTTTTTCATCATATCTTTTAGATTTATCTGGCCGGTCTTTTCTTTTACCTCTAAAATCTTTGCTTTCTGAGCCAGTATTTCTTTATTCTCGGTCTCCTGGCCAGATTTGACCGGTAAGGTAACAATTATCACAGAACTTTTGCGAGAAAATATGTTTGCTTCCTCCGGAGTGCTTAATTGGCTATCTACTACAATTTTTATGGGCTGTTTTTGAGAAAACCAGGCATCGAGCTTTGGGTTATCCCTTAATATCGTGTTCACGCCGACCATAATCGCATCGTAGCCTGAGCGCAGGCGGTGCGCATAAGCGCGTGACTTATCGGAAGTTATCCATCTGGAGTCGCCAGTTCGAGTTGCAATCTTACCATCTAGAGACTGCCCTACTTTAACCGTAACAAAGGGAATCTTTTTAGTAATATATTTTATAAAAGCTTCGTTTAATTTCCTTAATTTATCTTCCAAGAATCCCGCCTCAACTTTTATCTTCTGCTGCCTAAGTATATGGATACCTTGGCCGTTATTAAGAGGATTCGGATCGATCATGCCCACAATAACTTTTTTTATTCCGCTTTTAATTATTTTATCTACGCAAGGAGGGGTTCTGCCAAAATGCGTGCAGGGCTCCAGGGTTACATATAAAGTTGCGCCCTTTGCTTTTAGGCCTGCATCATCCAAAGCTATAGCTTCTGCATGAGGCTGGCCCGCTTTCTCATGATAGCCGCGGCCTATAATTCGTCCGTTTTTGACTACCAAAGCTCCTACCATAGGATTGGGCGAAGTCCTGCCTTTTCCTTTTAGGGCTAGCCTGAAAGCTAAATCCATAAAATATTCGTGGTTTTTGAGCATATGTTTAAATCTTAAGTTGCGCTTCTTTTAACTTCTCAACCAACTCATATGGGATTTTAACTGAACCGAGCTTAACTTGGGGTTTAGCATTACCGTGACAATCTGAACCACCGGTAACTAATAAATTATATTTCTTGGCTAAACCCAGATAAAAATTAATCATCGCTTGGGTATGTTCAGGATAATAGACCTCTAAACCCATGAGGCCGCAATCAACAAACTCAAGAATTAAGTCATCCCTATTAAGAATATAAGGATGGGCCAATACAGGGATGCCGCCTACTTCCTTGATTAGTCTTATGGCCTCAATTGGTGAGAATCTGAAATCGCAGACATAGGCAGGGCATTTATCGCCGATATATTTTCGGAAGGCCTCTGCTATGGAACCAATCAAGCCTACTTTTACCATTGCCCTGGCAACGTGTAATCTTCCTACTGTGCCTCCTTTGGCAATATCGAATACAGACTCAGCCTCAAGCACAATACCCATATTTTTCAGTCTCTCCACTATTTTATAGATACGCTCAATACGATTTTTTTTCAAAAACTCTAACTTATCTATTAATTTTTCCCTTTTATAGTCAATTAAATATCCCAGGATATGCACTTCTAAGCCGTCGTATTCGGCAGATAGTTCTATGCCTGCTAAAACTTCGATATTTCCTGTCTTAGCTATTTTTATCGTGGGCTCTATTCCCAAAACGGTATCATGGTCGACAACCGCAACTGCAGATAGGCCGTTCTTTACACTCTGAGAAATAAGCTCTTGGGGCGTGTATGTACCATCTGAAAATACGGTATGTAAATGCAAATCGGCAAATTTCACCCCGCACCTTCTCTTTTATAGGGCGTCACAAAAGTGCCGCCCTTAATCATAGGCTGGCACGAGTTTCGTGACAGCCTATCTCTTTTATTCAATAATGTTATTATATTTGAAATCATTCTAATTTTAAGTATATTTGAATATATAGAAGGTGCGGGGTTCATTTGTTCTTTTCTAACCTTACCTTATCCAGTATGCCATTGACAAATTTACTCGCTTCAATACTTGAATATTTCTTGGCTAATTCCACTGCCTCATTAATAGATACTTTAAAAGGAATATCGTCGCGAAACATAAGTTCAAAACATCCCATCCGCAATATATTCCTATCCACCACTGCCATCCGCTTGAGTTGCCAGTTAGTTGCACATTGAGCGACCTTTGCATCAATTACCTCTAGATTTTCAGTTACGCCTTTAACTAATTCATCTGTAAATTTCTTTATCTCTTCTTCGATGTTCTCTTCGCTATGCGCCTGCCAAAAATTATTCAGCGCGACATCACAGCTATCATGTGTAATATCTATCTGATAAAGCACCTGTAAGGCGAATTCCCGCCCCAGAGTACGTTTACGCATCACTCGTTTTGCTCGTTTAGTTCGTTTAGTTCGTTTTGCTCGTTAACAAAAACGGGCTTAACGGGCATAACGAGCCTAACGGAATTAACGAAACTTGTTATTTTAGTTGCGTTAATAGATTAGCCATTTCAATAGCAGACAAAGCAGCGTCCCTGCCTTTGTTGCCTTCTTTTGTGCCAGCGCGTTCTATTGCCTGTTCAATAGTATCCGCAGTAATAATACCAAAGATTACGGGCAGACCTGTATCTAATGAAACTTTGGCGACACCCTTGGCTACTTCTGAGGCAATATACTCAAAATGCGGTGTTGAGCCCCGGATAACTGTACCTAAACAAATCAATGCATCATAAGACTTTGATTTTGCCAATCTTTGCGCCAGGAGAGGCGCCTCAAATGCTCCGGGAACCCAAATGATTGACAAATCTTCGTTATTTGCTCCGTGCCTGGTTAACGTATCCAAGCAACCGCTAACTAATTCTTTGGTAATAAAATCGTTAAAACGCGAGGCAATGATACCAAACTTCTTGCCCTTGGCGATTAAATTGCCTTCTCTTATTTTGACCATGTCACCTCCTAGTTTATATTGCTAAACTGCCAAATTGCTAAATTGTTATCAATTTAACAATATAACAGTTTAACAATAATCTTTATATTTTAAGCTGATGGCCCAGCTTTTCCTTTTTGGTCTTAAGATATCGATAATTCGAAGGATTAGGTGCAATCTCTAAAGGAACGCGTTCAATAACCACCAGGCCATAGCCCTCCAAACCTACAATCTTACGGGGGTTATTGGTCAGGAGCCTGATATTCTTAAGGCCTAAGTCTACCAGAACTTGCGCGCCTATCCCATAATCTCTCAGGTCTGCTTTGTATCCTAATGCCTCATTTGCCTCTACTGTATCAAGGCCCTTATCTTGCAAGTTATAGGCCTTGATTTTATCTACCAGCCCAATACCCCGGCCTTCTTGGCTCATATAAAGAATAACGCCTTTCTTCTCTTTGCCAATAATCTCTATCGCCTTCTTCAATTGCCTCCCACAATCACAACGCAAAGATCCGAATACGTCACCGGTTAGGCACTCAGAATGCACCCGGACAAGCGTTGCCGTATTATCCAACTCACCCATAGTAAGCGCAATATGAAAATGGTTATTAATCAGGTCCCGATATAAGATTAACTTGTAAATGCCGTATTCCGTAGGGATAATCGTTTCTGAGACCCGCTCAATTAATTTTTCAAAACGCCGACGGTATTGAATAAGATCAGCGATAGAACAAATCCTTAAGTTATGCTGTTTAGAAAATTCCAGTAATTGCGGGAACCTTGCCATCTGACCATTGTCATTCATAATTTCGCATATTACACCTGCGGGATAAAGGCCGGCCATTCTCATAAGATCTATGGTTGCCTCAGTATGGCCTGCCCTGACCAAAACTCCGCCCTTAAGCGCCTTCAAAGGAAAGATATGGCCCGGCCTAATTAAATCTTCAGGCTTAGTTTGGAGATTTATAAGAACTTCTACGGTGCGGGCGCGGTCATAGACCGAAATCCCTGTAGTTATACCAGAAGCAGCATCTACTGAAATCATCCAGGCAGTAGAAAAAGGATCGTTTCTATTATACGCCCCTTTGCCTTCTAACATTGGCTGTAAAGCTAATTCATTTAATCTCTCTTCTTCCATAGGCACACAGATAAGCCCGCGGCCGTACTTCGCCATAAAATTTATATCATCTGGCGAAACATTAGACGCAGCCAAAACCAAATCGCCCTCATTCTCGCGGTCTTCGTCGTCTACGACAATAACCATCTTGCCGTGTTTTAAATCATCTAATATTTCTGGAATTGTATTAAACATAAGTGAGTGCACAATTTATGGAACACAAGTGACATAAATTGTCTACACGAACTTATCCCGGCGAGTGCGCTAAAATTATGGAACAGAATTTTAGCGCATCTTACGAGCCGGGATAGAGTTATAACATGTGCCCCTTGCCTAATCCAGAAAGGATAGACCCTCCGAACCTTTAAAGGAGGGGTCTAATCCAGAAAGGATAGACCCTCCGAACCTTTAAAGGAGGGGTCTAATCCAGAAAGGATAGACCCTCCGAACCTTTAAAGGAGGGGTCTAATCCAGAAAGGATAGGCCTTCCTAATCCTTATAAAGGAAGGGCCTAAACGCTTGTAAATTTCTTCGAAATTTACTTCGCAGGCTTCGGGGTTAATTCGCAGACGCTA
>Ga0210051_1005238_pt1 | contig 12470 bp, 14 predicted proteins | sample CryGey092014_all_FD_185464 | JGI IMG/M metagenome (GOLD analysis project Ga0210051, IMG submission 185464) | Groundwater microbial communities from aquifer - Crystal Geyser CG23_combo_of_CG06-09_8/20/14_all (SPAdes) (version 2) | ecosystem: Environmental > Aquatic > Deep subsurface > Groundwater...
CCTCGGGCACATGGCCAAAGAATATCTCCTTATTCCTCAGGAATCTTTTGCTTGGAGGTTCTTCCGCTTCGCTTGTCCCCGTACTGGGAGGTTTTTCGTCAGCTTGACTAAAAGCTTCGCTTTCCTTGGTTGATGCTGATACTTTTACCAATTCTGCTCTCTGTTTTTAAGCTTAAACTATACTTCACTATACAACGAATTGAGCCAATGTCAAGTGGAACTCACGATTGACGAAAAATTCTGGCAAAATTTTTTTGACAAATTTCAGATATTAGCTATTTGTCTAGCCCTGAACTTGATTCAGGGTAGTGCTTAGCATTTACGATATACTACTTCTCCACCAATGATAGTCATCTCCACCTCTAAATCCTTCATCTTCTCAACAGGTACCTCCGTGGGATCACCGCTCAAGATCACCAGGTCGGCAAGCTTGCCGGGTATTATATTGCCCTTTGTTCCTTCTTCAAAGGAAGCATAGGCGGCACCTTCAGTATACATTCGAAGTGCCTCCAGGGGAGAAATACTTTCTTCGGGCAAGATAGTTTCTCCCGTCTCTGCTTTGCGCGAAACAGCGGCGTAAATACCAACTAAAGGATTGGGTGGAACTACAGGACAGTCGGAGCCAGCAGCTACCTTAACACCGGCTTTAATAAGAGTGCCAATAGGGTATAAGCGCTCAAGTTGTTCCTGCGCTACTGTATTGAGATATCTTTCACCACTATAATAGATAAAAGCCGGTTGAGTAACCACTACCACTCCCAGTGACGCCAGTCGTTTTGCCATTTCTGGTCGGCACACAGAGCAATGCTCTATACGATGGCGATGTCCGGCTCGAGGAAACCTCTTAAGTGTGCGCTCCATAACTGAGCATGCTGCCTCAATTGTGTTCTCCTCAACAGCATGTATGGCAACCTGTAGCTTAGATTGATGAACTTTTAATACCATCTGTTCCAGCTCCTGCCAACTCGGGCAGAGCCGTCCCGTGGTTTCCTGTAAAACTATTTTCACGGCACCAAGGCGCATTTCGCTGCCACTTGTCATTCCTGACCCTGAAACAAGTTCAGGGGAAGATTGTTGAAACCCCTCCTCCCCCAACATCAAGCTTAGCCGGCACCTCAGGCTCCCTTGACTTTTCCAGCGTTGAAACAGATTCCATTGTGACATAGTGTTCAAAGAGGCATCTCCAACTGAGGTTATGCCCAGGGAAAGCAATTTTTCGCCAGCTAACTTTATTGCCCGATTCAGCTCACTATCCGCAAGTGGTGGAACCTTCTTAGCTAACATACCACCCATGTCATAAAGTAAGCCATTTGGCTCACCTGACTCACAATCGCGCTCAATAATGCCACCAGGAGGCTCAGCGGTCTCCTTAGAAATACCAACAAGGGCTAGAGCCAAGCTATTCAATACATGAGCATGCCCGGAGCGATGTGTTAGTTTCACGGGATGTAGGGAAGTTGCTTTATCCAGGTCCCAGCGTTTAGGATGTCGTTTCTCCGCCAGGTAGAATTCATTATACCCTTCACCATTTATCCAGCTTCCCGGCGGCAAGTCCCTGGCTGATCTGGCAACCTCTTTCTGTATATCAAGAATGGAATGCACCCGGGACGGACTTAAGTCGAGACTTACCATGCTTTTAGCCAGGGCAATAAGGTGACAATGAGCATCATTAAAACCAGGCAGGATCGTCTTCCCCCGGCAATCTATAATAGCAGTCTCTGGCCCTTTGAATTCCTCTAATGCCTCATTTTTTGCCACTGCCAGCACCTTGCCATTCTTAATAGCGATAAGCCGAGCCCTGGGATAATTGGAGTCCAGGGTTAATACATTAGCATTGCATAGAATTAAATCAGCGCTCATGCAGTCATTGTGAACGAAGCAATCTCAATCCCCTGAATTAAGTTCAGGGTCAATCTAACTCGGCTAACTCCTTAATCACTTTAGGAATAATGTAAGTTGCTAACTGCCGCCTGGAGCCGCCACAAAGAATAGTCACTAACCTACCCCGGCAAACAGTGTCAGCCGTATCTTTGATTACCTTAGCCAATTTTGCCGGGCAATCCTTACTTATTCCCTTATCTCCATACTCTCCATGGACAGCATCATAGCCCAGTTCCCAAAATATAAACTCAGGCTTGAATACTATAGCCCGCCGGGTAAATTCCTGCTCCATTTTTCTAACATAAGCGCTATCGCTTATACCATAAGGAAGGGCAACATCAACATTTCCACACTCATCGTGATAGTCCTGATAACAAAAACAAACATGAAGTACTTCTTTATCCTGGCAAAATATGTCTCTTGTGCCATCAGCGTGATGACTATCAGTATCCACTATGGCGAATCTTGTTACCCCTCCTTCCCTTAGCATAGCTATTGCCACAGCAGCGCCATTAAAATAACACCAACCACCAAAGAAATTCCTGCCGGCATGGTGGTCGCCAACACCAGTAAACACAAAAGCATTATCAATTCTTCCCCAAAGTATTTCCAGGGCTGCCTGGACAGTTCCGCCGGCAGAATACAAAGCTGTCTCATAATATCCAGCCCTCTTCACCCCTTCTATCATATCTCTTGAATGGACTTTGACTAGCATTTCCTCCGTAGCCGGTTTGACATAATAGGGATTATCGCTAGTATAAACACCATCATAGTAACTAACATTCTCCTTATCCAGGATATTAGCTAAAGCTTGAGGGAAATCCTTTAACCTTTGTCCCTCAAAGCGAGGGAAAAAGATGCCCGTTTTTTTCCTTTGCCTCATTTGTGCCTGAAGGTAACCTTAAATATACTATACGAGATTATGAAAAGAGGAAAGTTACCCCAAGTCACTCGGCAGGAAATAGATGAGGCTCTATCTTATTGGGATATACCTGAAATGCCAGAACCAGTTATGTCAAATTGGCTATATGAGCTGGTGAAGCGAAATGTCAAGAGGGGTAGATTTTTCCACCTAAGAGATGTGCTACTCCACCGGCAAGCTGATTGCCTGGGTTATGCCCAGCTAATGAATTGCTTGGGGCAAAGATTTGGCTTGGATAGCGGCATTGTTGAGATAGTCATAGACAACGGAGGGCGATATGTGCCACATTACATTAACTTGATTAAATTTTCCTCGGGCAAAAGGCAATTTATGGACTTATGGTATGGCGGCAAAGATATAAAACATCGTAGGATAGGAGCGCAGATTAAAGAAGGAAGGAAATGGCGAGTAAGAGATCTGGATTGGGATGAATTGGAAGATGTAGAAGACATAAAAGGATTACCGCCAAAGGCAATAGAAGGGATAATCCATTATGTTCTGGGCAATCGCCACCTGAGACTTGCCCTTCGAGATAAAAATGGAGCAGAATTTGATTGTGCCATACAGTATTACACTAGGGCAATCAGTTTATATCCCGGTTACGCCAGAGCACATTTCAATAGAGCAATTGCTTATGAGAATAAAGGAGAGCATGGGAAGGCAACTTTGGACTATGCTCAATCTTTGAGAGATGAATCGAGTCAAATCAGGGTGCTGGCAAGGGAACATGAAGACGTAATCGGACTAATGGAGCTTGATAGAGCAAACATAGGAATCAGAGAACAGGAAATATACCTGTTTTGGAAGGGCTTTATCACCGGCAAACAAATGACTTTACCAGATATAGCTAAGCACTATGGAGTGCCCGAGAGCAAAATGGGCAAGATAATATCAGCCGTAGAAGCGAAACTCGACTCTATTCTAATCGAAAAATGAACCTGGAGGGAATGGTTTCAGGCAACTCGTTTTAGCAAATCTTGTGATTTGTTGAAAGAGCTTGGAACGAGCATTCACCATCCTTTCTGCAAATTGATTATCGCTCATTTGATTGGCGATTGTCCACAGTTTTTCCAGAGTTACCCCGGGACGCAGGTAACTCTCAGCCTTGGGTACAGATTTCAGTCGTTCATGGGGTGTCATCACCTCCTCATAAGGATAAGTTTTCTTGATCTTGCCTCTATGGTCAATAACAGACACAGGGAAGAAACAAGGCCGGTGGAAATTGATATAGGGATTTAAGTAGTCTTTGTGATACTGGTTAAGCAATTCGGCACATGCTTGCGGGATATGAGCATATCCCAGGTTTTTACGCAACACTGAGCCATTCTTGATCTCCACCAGTCCATTATCGTCGGTATGCCTGGGCCTTGATTTAGTGAAACGGATCAGAAGTTTGTTCAATAGCCTGGCTACTATATGGTTTACGAATTCCCCGCCATTATCGGAATGAAAACCTCTGATGATGAAGGGAAACTGAGCCAACATGCTTTCCAGCACTGGCACCAGGTAGGCTTCAGATATCCCTTCCATCGAGGCTACGATTTCCCACTGCGTTATCTCATCCACAGCATTGATGTGGTATATTCCCTTATGACCATTGAAATCCCCCTGATGAACCGTGTCTATCCGAATATAACCAGGCTGTCCCCTCGGATCCGGTTTCGCCCGCTCTCCAATCCTGGATACAGCTGGTTTCGTTTTGGTAAATCGCCTGGTTATATTCCTGTAGGTATTACTCCTTCGTAAGTTGTATAAATGAGCTACAGATATTCGGGAAATGTTCCCAAACTCAGAGTGTCCGTATACTTCGTATTCTCGCCCCATAATCTTTTTGGTGGCTGGTCCACTTAACCACTGGTGTAATTCATCTGTTTTGGCCAACAGTCCAACTTCTGATGGGGTATATTTCCTGGGAAACCGGTGTCTTCCGTATTCCATTTTCTTCAGCTGCCCTCTCTGTTTATATCTTCTTATCAACCTGGATACCTGTACTCTGGAATATCCTGTAATTCTTTCGATATACCGTCGTATCACCCCTTTCTCATCCTGAATTAAGTTCAGGACGATGATATTTAAATCTTATCAGCACCTCCTTTATCCAGCAGTATCTCTCCTCAGTAGTTAGACCCCTGAACTCTATTGCCTCACTCCCCTCTAGAAATTGTTTAACTTGTTCTATCGTCTGTAATTGTTTGTCGTTCATAATCAGTTGCATATCCCAATCATAAACGAGTTGCCTCATCTTCTCAGGCTCATCTTGTATTGGAAGAGACTTATACTTGACTTGTGCCGCTTTACTCATGCTATAATTAAAGGAATTTGATTAAAGTTTAAGGAAAGGAGGCAAAATGAAATTATACACATTACCCAAAAGTGCCTGGATTGCCAGCCATGTTCTTATTATGCTGGGCCTTATTTTCGCTACCATTTGGCTGTGGTCAGTCCGTCCTGGTGGCGCGGTTGCTTTTGCGGCAATTGGAGCCATGTGGTGCTTCGCTGGCGGTTTATGTGTCGTATTTGCTAGTGCCTTTGCCAAGCTAGCGGGTAAAAAATAATTGAGCTAGGGTTAAACTCCCTATTTGTTGCGACAAACTTTTTGTGTTATAATATTATCAAATGGCTACAGAGAAGGAAAAGGCGGTAGAACTGGCTCTCGAGCAGGTAGAAAGGCAATTTGGCAAAGGCTCTATTATGAAGCTGGGTCAAACCTCAATCAAGGTATCTGAGGATGCCATACCCACTGGTTCACCGAACCTGGATCTGGCTTTAGGTATAGGTGGCATACCCCGAGGACGGGTTACCGAAATATTTGGTTCTGAGGCTTCCGGGAAAACCACACTTGCTCAGCACATAATTGCCGAGGCTCAGAAACTTGGTGGCATTGCCGCTTATATTGATGTTGAGTATGCTCTTGACCCTGTTTATGCTGCTAATTGTGGCGTCAAGGTAGACGATTTATACATTTCTCAACCTGACTACGGTGAGCAAGCACTGGAAATTACCGAAACTCTAGTGAGGAGTGGTGGTATGGATGTGATAGTCATTGATAGTGTGGCCGCCTTAGTTCCCAAAGCAGAGATAGAAGGTGAGATGGGCGATGTTCATGTTGGCTTGCAGGCAAGATTAATGTCACAGGCTTTGAGAAAATTGACGGCTGCCATTGGTCGGTCCAGAACAGCGGTGATTTTTGTTAACCAGCTCCGGGAGAAAGTGGGCATTGTTTTCGGCAATCCTGAGGTAACTCCAGGGGGACGGGCGCTTAAGTTCTATAGTTCGGTGAGGATAGATTTAAGGAAAGGTGACCCCATTAAGCAAGGCTCGGAGATAATAGGTACTAAGGTAAGAGCCAAAGTAGTTAAGAATAAGGTAGCCCCTCCTTTCCGCAGCACTACCTTCGACCTTATGTTTGGTCGAGGTATAAGCAAAGAGGGAGACTTAATTGATTTAGGAGTGGCGGCAGGAATAGTAAAGAGGGCCGGAGTCTTCTTTGCCTACGGTGAGGCAAAGTTAGGGCAGGGCAGGGAAAACGCCAAAGAGTACTTAAGACAGCATCCTGAGGTTTCAGCGCAAATAGAGCGGGAAGTACGCAGTTCAGCGTCCCTCCCCGCCATTTCTCTGGATGTAGAAACAGTCGTGCCCGTTGAGTGAAATACCATCAGAAAATTGACCGATGATGCTACCCCTCAGCATTGTCTTAATGTTGCCTACCACTACCTCACTTATCGTGCCCGCAGTGAGGTGGAACTAAGGCAATATCTGCATAAGCGTGGCTTCGGTGATGAGGTTGTTGGGGAGATAATCACCAGGCTTAAAGAACAAGGCTTAATTGACGATGTTGCTTTTGCCCAATTCTGGCGGGATAGTCGCCTTTCTTCCAAACCAAGGAGCAAGAGGCTGATATCCCAGGAACTAAAGGAGAAAAAGGTAGCCGAGGATACTATTAAGCAAGTGACCAATGACATAGACGACGAAGAGAGTGCCTACAAGCTTGCTTGCTGCCGGGTGCACATGCTTGCTCACCTGGATTATCCCGACTTTCAGCGGCGACTATCTAATTATCTCGCCTATCGCGGCTTCAGTTACGATGTTATCAGACAGACGGTAAGTCGGTTGTGGAAGGAAAAACAGAGCAGAACTTGATGGTTTTCCCAATTTTCCTCTAAAATATAGTTTGCCCTGAACTTGTTTCAGGGTAGAGGGCCATTAGCTCAGTTGGTTAGAGCACGGTCCTGATAAGACCGGGGTCTGTGGTTCGAGTCCACAATGGCCCACCATAATTTCTCTCAGTTACTCCGAACGATTGTGTGGATGCTGATTCCTTGTTATATTTTCTTCTACTCTCTACTGATGGAGATCAAGCCTTTCTTTATGGCTATCACCACGGCATGAGTGCGAGCATTGGCATTGAGCTTACGCAGAATAGAAGTTACATGGTTTTTGATCGTTTGCTCGCTAACATTCAGGATTTCGGCAATCTGCTTATTAAGGTAGCCTTGCGCCATATAGTTGAGAATTTCTGTTTCTCTAAGGGTAAGCGGCGAAACAAAACTTGCCGCCTCTTTCTCCCTGGAGAGCTCGTGGAATTGCTGTAGTATTTGATCAGCTACCTTTGGTCGGCTTAGAAGGCCTTCATTTATGGGGTGTTCCCCATGGGCACATAGTCTGACAACTTGCGCCAGGTCTTCCGGGGTGATTGCCTTTCCCAGATAAGCTGAAGCCTGAGCTTTGAGTGCCTGAAAAAATTGCTCATCATTGGGCTGAGGGCTGAGGATAACAACAGCTACGCTAGGTAGGCGCCGTTTTATGATGCGACACATCTCCAGGCTATCAAGAGAGGGGCTGTCTGTGCCTAAAAGCACCACATCAGGGAGCAAAGTCTCAATAGTGGAAACAACCTGCTCATCAGCCTCAGCTTCTCCACAAACCTCTATATCGCCTGCCTGGGAAAGAGAAGAACGCACCCCTTGGCGGAATAAAGCTTGTTGGTCAATAACAAATACTCTGATCATTTATTGCTTTTATCTATCAAGGTTGTTTAATAATGCTTTCCTCCTTGTCACCCTGAACTTGTTTCAGGGTCTCGTGAGATGCCGAAACGAGTTCGGCATGACAGTTGCTAAACGCTCTCATCTATCATCCTTTGCAAAATAAACTTCAGTCGTCCTACTTTAGTATACTTCAAGTTTAGCACATACGGCTAAAAATGCCAATTTACCGCGAGCTAAAGCAGCGCGACGTACCAGTTGAGAATATTGCTTCCCCATAACAAAGTAATCAAAGCTGCTAGGGAAAGGAAAGGACCAAAAGGTATGGTTTCCTTACGCTTTTTCTTTTTAGCTACCAGCAGAACTATAGCTACCACGCCACCCAGGATAGCGCCCATAATTAAGGCAACAAAAACCAGCGGAAAACCAGTAGCTAAACCAATCAAAGCGGCTAATTTAACATCTCCCCAGCCCATGCCACCACGAGAGATAATCGCCAACAACAAGAATATGACAAAACCAATGCCTCCACCTATGGCAGCATTAGCCACTCCGGAAACTATCCATCGGGTAAGCCATGGCTGCGATAGAAACAAAGCAAAAAGCAAAGCTGCAGCCATACCGGGATAGACTACCTTGTTTAAGATAAGTCCCTGTTCCAGGTCAACAACAAAAATTATGATGAGCAAGCTGGTATAGAAAACCATAACTCCTAGCTCTGGACTTAAGCCACAGCACCAGTAAAGAATAACGAATACGATACTCGTGGCTAGCTCCAGCCACAACAACCGTCGGGGAAGGAAAGCATGACAGTAGCGGCAACGCCCCCTAAGCCTTAGATAGCTGAATACCGGGATAAGGTCTCCTGCCCCTAAACGGTGGTGACAGACCTCGCAATGAGACGGTGGATTTACAATGGATTCACTCTGGGGCAGGCGGTCAATGCATACATTGAGGAAGCTGCCCACTGCCAGTCCCAAAAGGGCGAAGGCAATTATGTAAAGGATTATCATATATGCTTAACTATGCCTTCTTGGCAAATGGGTTGTCAATATGTTATATCTGATTCTTGGTAACTACACAGCTATCCTTATGTCACCCTGAGTAGTTGCCCAATTTATTGGGCTTTCCCGCCTGATAAATCAGGCAACTACAGATTCTTCCCCTGAATCTAGTTCAGGGCTGCCCTGAGCCGTGCATTGAGATTCCGAAACAAGTTCGGAATGACAACAGGCGAGGGGTTCAGGATGACAAGGGACGAAGGGCTCAGAATGACAGAAAGCGAAGGGGCTCAGAATGGCAAGCATTGTGACAAAACTAATATGCTAGTGTAAACTATTACTAGAACCATGTAAGGGAGGAGAAATGTCAGCAAAAGATGCCAAGGTATGGCAAAATGAAAAGGTAGCCAAGCTCCTGGAAGCGATGCTCCAGGGAGCTATCTCGGAGGTAAAGCCGCAACTGAACCCTCAATCTGAGTTAGGTTTTTCCTTTCCCGCTGTAAGCCAGCTTCTCAATATCACAGACAAGGAAATAGTATCAATGCTGGAGTCGCTGGCTGATGAAGGCATACTGGAGAGAAAATTCTTCGACAAGTTTCTCCGTTGTCCTCAATGCCAATCGCTAAATCTCAGACCCAGTTACCATTGCCCCAAGTGTGGCTCTGGAAACATTATCCGCGGCAGGATCCTGGAGCATCTGTTATGCAAATATGTGGGCACCGAGGATGAGTTTCTAATCAAGGGCAAGCTGGTATGCTCCAAATGCCAGCAGGAATTGCGTGCCCTGGACAGCGATTATCGTAGCCTGGGACTATTATACAAATGCCGTGATTGTACTGAGGTATTCAGCCAGCCAGCAACAAAGTGGCGCTGTCTCAAGTGTTCTTCGCTGACCACCGCGGATAAAATCCTCGAGGTAAATGCTTATTCCTATTTTTTGAATGAAGGGAAGAAAAACTGGCTGGGATTTGAGCTCAAGCCCAAATTACAGCTAATACAATTTTTCCAGGAAGAAGGCTACGAGGTAAAAGAAAATGCCACTATGAGGGGCAAATCAGGGGCAGAATACACCTTCGATATTCTGGCTACCAAGGAGGAAGGTGTAGTCACACATCGTATCGCTGTGGGCGTTGAGATAGCCACAAAACAGGTGGGACTGGATAAAGTACTCGATTTTGATGACAAAGCTTATGATTGCGGCATACATCATAAGATTCTGGTAGTCATCCCGGCACTGAAGAACGAGGCAGAGAGCTTCGTTTCCCAGCAGAGGATAAAGGTACTTGAGACCAGGGACATTGATACAATCCTGGCCGGTAGCCGACACCGGCCAACTATAATGCCATCAAAGGAACTGTTCCAGTTCAAATCCAGATCTCATCTGGTGAGTCATCTCCAGAGTTTAGGCTATGAGATAAAGCCCTATGCCAAACGGAAGGGCAAGTCAGGGGCAGAACACGAAATAGATATTCTGGCTACCCGAGACGATGGCATCGTGGTGCATAATATTGTTATCGCCATTGAGGTAGCTGACAAGCCCATAGGTATAGAAAAAGTATTCGATTTTGATGATAAAGCCTACGATTGCGGCATCTTCGACAAGATTTTGATTGCCGTGCCCGGCTTGACCCCGGAAGCCAGCCGCTTTGCTCAGAGGCAGAGAATAAGAGTATTTGAAGCCGCGGCACTTGAGCCAGCCGAATAGAAACAATGCGTAAAGAAAGCGTCAGATTATGGGAGCAGGCACAGGAAGACCTTGATACTGCAGATAAGCTGCTAGATATAGGAAAGTACTATGCCTCGGTGTTTTTCTCCGAGCAAGCAGCGGAGAAAGCTCTTAAAATGGTGTATCTGGAGAAAAAGAGGCGCACGGCTTTTACTCATGATCTGGTGGAACTAGCCGAGGAACTGGGAGTGCCGGAGAATGTCTTCCATGCTGCTGCCGAGCTAAGTCCTGACTATCTCACCACGCGCTATCCTGACGCTGCCAATGCCGTACCGGCGAAACTCTATGATGCTGCCTCCGCCAGGATGCACCTTGAGCTAAGTCAAGAGGTATTGAAATGGGTGAAAAGGGAATTAGGATTAGAGACATAGAACACTTGAAGGAGTTGCTGTGTGGGTCTCCTGTTGCCATAAAGACTGCCTTCCTCTTTGGCTCACGAGCCAGAGGAGACTACCTTGAAGAAAGCGACTGGGACATTATGATTATTTCTCCTGAGTTTGCCAACATTTCCTTTCCTGACAGAGCTACTATATTCCTGAGAAAGATTCCTCTGCGAAGAGTGGAGCTCCTATGCTATACCGAGAAGGAATTCGAGGAGAGGATAGGAGAAATCGGTATAGTGGCGGAAGCGACTAAGGGGAAGAGGTTGGTCTAGCCCCAAAGACCCCTCTCCCTTGAAGGGAGAGGGTTAGGGTGAGGGTGAAGCACAAAGCATGCCTTATTGTCATTGCGAGCCGAAGGCGTGGCAATCCCCACAGAGATTGCTTCACGGAGCCTGCCCTGAGCGAGATTCGGAGTTTATCCTGAGTGAAACGAAGGAGCTTGAGTTCCTTCACTTCGTTCAGGACTCGCTTTGCTCCCTCAGAATAACAGGAAGCGAAGGGTTCGCAACAAGAGTCGCCCCCAAAAACTTCTCTGAGGCCTGGGCGTAGTCATCCTTTTCCAGCAGAGCGTTGCCTTCTTTGAGATACTTGTCGTTTAATTTGAGATAGTTGTTTACCTTTTCCATCACCTTGTTTGTTTCTTTTCCCCTTGTACCATCATACCACACATACCACAAATTTCGAGTAAAGCCTTTTTGCAGTTTGAATTGTAATTTTAATTTTTTGTAACTACACAGCTGTCATTCCGAACAATGTCATCCTGAACTTGTTTCAGGATTGTTTCGGAATCCCAAAACAGAGATGCTGAAACAAGTTCAGCATGACAATATGGGTGAGTAGTTACAATTTTTTATATTTGATTTTTGATATTTGTTAGGATTTGTTTCGGAATCCGGGATTTAAATCCCCACGACCATTTTCTTATGTCAATTATTACTAAAAGGCTATTGACCAGGAGCATTGGCAAGTTTACAATGGAGGTCAGTATCGTAGTGCGAGCCCTGAATAATGTCATCCTGAACCTTGTTTCAGGATTGTTTCAGCCCTGAACTTAATTCAGGGCTCGTGCACGACCCTGAAGGGTCGCACTACAAAATTTGGAAGTGGAATTCAGAGGCAGCATATTGACATTTTTAGAAGGGCAATTATACAATTATGACACTAAAAGAAAGGAGGTGATAAATGAAACACATAAAGAGCCTGATGGAGAAGGTGGGCAAAGGTGAGGGCGGTTTCACCCTGATTGAGCTGCTCATTGTCATCCTGATTTTGGGCATTATCGCTGCCGTGGTGGTGCTCAACGTCGGTGGCTTTTTGGGTACAGGCACCAGAGAGGCAGCCTACATGGAGAAGGATGCCGTGCAGACTGCCTTGCTAGCATCGGCAGCAAATGGTAATTGTGCTAACTGCACTTCAGGTGCGCTCAATATTGCGAATGGTGCGTGCTCTGGCGCCCCTGCGATTCAGAGTTACTTCACCGGAACACCAAAGGGCACATGGGTTGTTGGTAACTGCACCATTGAGACTGGCACGTACCAAACCTGCACCTGGAATGCTTTCACCGGCACCATG
>Ga0210051_1005239_pt1 | contig 12469 bp, 12 predicted proteins | sample CryGey092014_all_FD_185464 | JGI IMG/M metagenome (GOLD analysis project Ga0210051, IMG submission 185464) | Groundwater microbial communities from aquifer - Crystal Geyser CG23_combo_of_CG06-09_8/20/14_all (SPAdes) (version 2) | ecosystem: Environmental > Aquatic > Deep subsurface > Groundwater...
TTTTCCGCTAATGTTTGCATAATGTTGGTTGAATTAGTTTTTACTAATTTCAGCCAATCATTAACCGATTCATTTTGCAACATATTTTAATGCCTCAGACTGTAAAGTGTACCATAGGAGAGTGCATATCATTGACAAATTTAATAATTCGAGTATAATAACAAGAAATGGTTGTATAACCATTTAAGGAACAGTAGCAGAGTGGTCGACCTGCTTTAGTAAGTTAAACCAAACTAGTAGGTTGATAAGTCTACAAAGACTTATTGGCCGAAAGACTGATATGGCTACCAAATATGCGGATCAGGAGTTTGTCGAGTTCGTAGTCAAGGCTTTAGTCAACAATCCCGATGAGGTCAAAACCGTTCGGACTGTTGATGAGATGGGGGTTCTTTTGACCCTCAAGGTCAATCCGACCGACATGGGGAATGTTATCGGCCGGCAGGGTTCTACTGCCAGGGCGATTCGAACCCTGCTTCGGGTGATTGGCGCTAAGAACCACGCTCGAGTTAACTTCAAGATAGAAGAACCAGAGGGTGGCAGAGCTCGAACTCAGGAAACATCTGGAAAAGATGTTGACGATGTAGTTGGAGAATTCAAGTTGTAAACCAGCTACTCTGCTTCCAACACAAGATTTATTGTTTCGGAAACCGAAAGTTTCCGACGAACATCGGCGCTTCGCGCATATGTTCACAATCCCAAAAATCGTGCTATGATTTATCTAGTACGGTTTTTGGTTATATCTGCGCGATTTACGAATTACGATTTATGAATAAAGTTCTTTTCGTTTCGCTCAAATACGATTTACGAATATTCTTAAATCGTAATTCTTAAATCTTAAATCGTTTTCCATGAAATTTGATATCATCACTATATTTCCAAAGATTTTTAATGGCTACTTTGGTGAAAGTATTATTGGGCGCGCCCAAGAGAAAAAACTGATTAAGCTTCGTGTCCATGATCTGCGCGATTTCACAATCGATAAACGCAGAACAGTTGACGACAAGCCTTATGGCGGCGGGCCGGGAATGATACTAAAGATCGAGCCGATCTCCAAAGCGATAGCGGCCTTGAGAGCGCTGAGGGGGAAGGGTGGAAAAAAGAAAGTAGCAATTAAAAACTTAAAGCCGAAGAGAAGGGTGATTTTATTTTCTGCCAAAGGGAAAACAGTTACGCAGGCGGATGTCAGGCGGTTGGCAAAATACGACCAGTTGATTTTGATTTGCGGGCGGTACGAAGGAGTTGACGAGCGGGTGGCAAAATATATTGCCGACGAAGAAATTTCTGTGGGTAACTATGTGTTAACTGGCGGTGAAATTCCTGCTATGATAATGGTAGACGCAGTCTCTCGTTTGATCCCCGGAGTGCTTGGAAAAAGGGAGAGTTTAGATGAGGAGAGTTTTAACGGTTGCTTACGGACTACGGACTACGGACTACGGTCAAAACGGAATTTCAAAGCGGTAGCCGGTAGTCGGTTAGCAGTAGACAATAATTATTTGGAATACCCGCAGTATACAAGACCGGAGGAGTTTATGGGGTGGAGGGTACCGAAAGTGTTATTAAGCGGAAATCATATGAAGATTAAAGAGTGGCGCAAGAAAATTTCTAATTCACCTAATTCATCTAATTCACCTAATAAAATTTCCAATTCCTAATTTCCAATTCCCACATTCATTTTTAGACATTTATTCATTGGGCATTGATTAGAAATTAGAAATTAGAAATTAGAAATTCGTGTTATATATTGCGTCCGACCATGCCGGTTATCAATTAAAAGAGGAAATTAAGCGATATTTGCAGTTACTGAATTATTCTTTTGAAGATCTTGGGCCAAAAGAATTTGATCCGAATGATGATTATCCTGATTTTGCTTTTGCGGTCGCGAAAAAAGTTGCTGATGAGGGCGGGGAAGGGATTTTGTTTTGCGGTACTGGCCAGGGTGTTTGTTTGGCCGCCAATAAAATAAGGGGTATCCGGGCGGTTTCCGCCTACGATGAGTTTATGGCTCGTCAGGCCAAGGAGCATTTGGATTCTAATATTCTTTGTTTGGGCGGTAGGGTCTTGGATGCCGAAATGGCCAAAAAGATAGTAAAAACATGGCTGGATACCGGCTTTTCCGGAGAGGAAAGACATGAGAGAAGATTGGGGAAGATAGAGGAGATGGAAAACGGCCAGAAATAATTTTCAATTACCAATGCTCAATTTTGCAATCAATTTTTCAATGATTTAATTTTCAATGTTTGAAATTTTTTTAATTTAATCATTCAGTGAAAATTGAAAATTGAAAATTGAAAATTAGTGGCAGAAATCGTTCCAGCAATAATCGCAAAAGATTTTGAGGAATTGAAAGACAAGATAAAAAAAGTCGAACCATTCGTTAATTGGGTTCAGTTGGATGTGATGGATGGTAAATTCGCGCCGGAGAAAACATGGCCGTATATTTGTCACCCTGAACTTGTTTCAGGGTCTCAAAATGGACGGGAGATGCCGAAACAAGTTCGGCATGACAGAATAAAATTACTAAAAGAATTGAATACCAAACTTAATCTTGAGGCGCATTTGATGATCGACGAGCCGGAAAAAGAGATAGGTAGGTGGCTGGAATCCGGAGTTAAAAGAATTTTAGTGCATTATGAGGCAATAAAGAACGATTTACGAAGAACGATTTACGATTTAAGAAAAAAATGCAATGAACATGGAGTGGAGCTCGGGTTGGTTTTAAATTTAGAGACGCCGATCGATGTGTTGAATGATTTATCTGAATTCTTTCCGCCAAGGGACTTCGACGGTGAGCTCAGTCGAACCGCGGATCCGTCTCGGGCGGAAAATCATAAATCTTTATTCTTAATTCAACTAATGTCTATTGCTCAAATTGGTTATCACGGCCATTATTTTGATGAAAAAGTTATCCCCAAAATTAAGGCTTTAAAGGAGAGGTGTTCTTGTGTTAAAATAGCAGTAGACGGTGGCATTAATAAAGAAACCGCCAAAATGGCCCTGAGCGCCGGAGCCGATATTTTAGTAGCCGGGTCAGCAATTTTTAATAACGGAAACATAGAAGTGGCGGTAAAAGATCTTCGCGATATACACGATAATAAAATTCAATAATTAAGTCGGCTCATTAGCTATATTCTAATTAGGGATTGCTAATTAGAATTAATAACTGAGTCTGAGCTATTTAGATCTATGGAAAATAAAAAAGAGCGAAACATTTGGCACAGAATAAACTATTGGCAATTAGCTTTGGGATTGCTTCTAAACATACTGACAATCGTCGTCTTTATACTTCTTTATCACGCCTATATAGTCGAGCCGCGAATCGAAGTGTCCAGCCAGCAAGCAGAAACCATTCAAGGCGTGCCGACTCCATAATATTGGCGGTAAAAGGCCGCAGAATTATGAATAGCGATTTACGATTTACGAATATTTATTCCTAAATCATAATTCCTAAATCTTAAATTTATGTTTCAAAAAAACAAAGGTTTTACCCTCATCGAGCTTTTAGTCGTCACCCCGCAAAATCCTTCGACAAGCTCAGGATTAACGGGGCAAGTTGCCACCAAAAAGAAGGGATTCACTTTAATTGAATTATTAGTAGTCATCGCTATAATTGGATTATTGGCGAGTATTGTTTTAGTGTCTTTAAACAGCGCGCGGGGAAAGGCGAGAGACGTTAAAAGGGCTGCCGATATCAGGCAGGTCCAGACGGCGGTGGAAATGTATTATGATACGAACGGTTCTTATCCGGTGGCAGCGGCTTGGTACGGTGGCACCGGTAATTGCTGGGGGACGGTAACCGATAATTGGGTGCCGGGCTTAGCTCCGACCTACATCAGCAAACTGCCGCTTGATCCCAAGCCCACTAATTGCGGCTCGGTTTATCTGTATGCCAGCAATGGAACTGATTATAAAATTATCGCTCATGTTCCGGAAAACTGTACAAATCCAATCTATAAGAATTTAATCGATCCAAACAGAAATTGCTGGGCCTGGGCGCTTTATACGCCTGGTGCGGCGGGTTGGTAGCATTAACTAATTTAGTTTAAAAATCATGTATGACATTTTAGACAAAAAAGATTTGAGCGCGCTAAAGAAGAAAGAGCCGAAAAGATTTAAATATCTTGCGGAAGGCGGAGCTTTTTTAAATTTGCAGGGGTTGGAATTAGCTCCGATTGAGGGCATTGATACAGAAAAAACAAATCAGCTGGCAAAGATTGTCCGTGGGTTGGCTTTCTCGGCGATTGACGCGGCAAAATCCGGGCATCCGGGCGGTTCGTCCTCAAAAGTTGAGCAGGTTTTATCGCTTTTGACCAGCGGAGTTTTGGCGTTTGACCCGATGGAGCCGAAGCATCCGGGACGGGACAGGGTTGTCTGGTCCGCCGGGCATTGCACTCCTTTAATTCACGCGATTTTGGTTTTGATTTACGAATCGCTGAACATATCCGGCCACAAAATTGACGAAGAAATGAAAAATAAGCTGGGTGGGCATTTGGCAAGTTGTTTGCCACGTTTCCGCCATTGCGACGGGCCTTCGGGTCATGCGGAGTCGCACAACGCGTTGGTTGATATTTCAACCGGTTCTTCGGGGCACGGATTTTCCGCGGCCTTGGGTTTGGCTTTGTTGCAAAAATCATGTGGATTGCCGCCGAAGGTTTTTGTTTTCGCGGGCGACGCGGAAACAGAAGAAGGGATGAGTTATGAGGCGAGGAATATAATTCATACTTTGGGAATTGATAATGTAATTGTGAGCTTAGACTATAATCATTTTGGCATTGACGGGCCGATTGAAGAGGTTATTTCAACTCCATATCTCAACCATTGGTTCGGCGCCGGCTGGAATGTGATTGAGGTTGACGGACACAATGTTTTAGAGCTTGTTTATGCTTATAGAAAAGCTGAAGATGGATTTGGAAACGGACGCCCCACTGTCGTTATTTGCCACACAATAAAGGGTAGGGACTATGGGAAGACGGAGAACACAAGCGATTCCCACGGCACGCCCGCGCCTCACGAAGAATACGTGGAAATATTAAAGAAGCTTGGATTCGATATCCCCGGGATTAAAGGAGACGTGGCAAAAGATATCGACATTATTTTGTCTCAGTTAAGTAAAGACAAAGTCGATTACTTTTTGGGGCGTCTGGAAATCGGGAAACAAAAAATAGAAACAGAAGAAAACTTAGCCAAGAAAATGAATAAGGAGTTAGCAGGCAGGCCGATGGTTGATTACCATTCAATTAAGCGGCCGGAAGTTTTGCCCGCTGAATTAGTTTTTGAAGAAGGGGGGGCGACGGCAACACGGAAAGCCACCGAAGCGTTCTTTAAGTGGCTAATGAAAGAAACCGCCTTTTTTTATTTGGGGGCGGGGGATTTGATGAAATCAATCTTAACCGGCGCCGCGGAAAATGTTTATGGCGTGATAGATAAAGACAATCCTTATGGCCGGGGAATTCGTTTCGGCATCGCGGAACAAAATATGGCCATGATGTCGACGGCTTTAACGCAGGATATTTTGCCCGGCGGGTTTCAGGCAATGAGCGTCTTTTCTTCCTACGGAGTTTTTACTTCCATAATGAGCAATCCGGTCAGAATGGCCCTGATTAACAATGCGGTTAATCCCAAGGCCAAGGGATTCTTTATAATGCTGGCGGCGCATGACGGAATGGAAACGGGCGAAGACGGGCCGACGCATCACGGATTATTCTGGATGTCTTTGTTTAACGCCTATCCGGGCATTAAGGTTTATAAACCAATGGATGCCAACGAAACAATTGAAATGCTTTTTCATGCCATAGAAAAAGGAGAGCCAATTGCTTTGTCGGTTGCCAGACCGAATACGCCAGTTTTCAAGCGAGAGGACAATGGCGATTATGTTGTGCCTCCAGCCAAGGAAGCAATTAACGGCGCTTATGTTTTTAAGCCATTTAGAGAAAACAGCAAGCCAAAAAAGATTTTGGCGATTTGCGGCGGGCAAGTGATGGCTAATGTTTTGGAAATTTTGCCGGAACTGGAAAGGGGTTTGGATATCAAATTAGTGGCGGTGACTTCACCCGAATTATTCGAGGATTTACGCGGAAGCAATCCGGAAAAGGCAAAAGAAATTTTGCCCGACGAAGAAAGGCAATATGTTGTAACCTTGCATAACGGCTGGCCCGGGTTTATGTATCCTTTTATTTTGCCGGCCGGCTACGACAAACGAGCGATCGGCGTTAAAAAATTTCTTAAATCCGGTCCTCGGGCAGAAGTTTATAAATTGGCTGAATTTGACCCCGATGGATTGAAAAAAAAGATTTTAGGGGCGGTAGAATAGAGTTTTATATCATCAGTTTGTCATGCCGGGCTTGACCCGGCATCCAGATTAAAGATGAAACAGAAAAACTATTATGTTTATATTCTGGCAAGCAAAAGAAATGGTACATTATATATTGTGAGCGGGACGCTCACGCAAGCTACGCTTAATAGGCGTTACGTCAGATTTGGAAAAAAGAATTTATCAACATAAAAATAATTTGATAGACGGGTTTACCAAAAAATATAGAATTCATAATCTTGTTTTTTATGAGCAGACAACAGATGCGCATGCCGCCATTAGCAGAGAAAAGAATCTCAAAAATTGGAAAAGAAAGTGGAAGCTGTCATTAATAGAAAAGGCTAATCCTGAATGGAAGGATTTATATCAAGAGCTTTAATAATTCTGGATTCTGGCTGGAGTTTACCCCGTACTGGATTCCCGCTTTCGCGGGAATGACAGATGCGGGGCCAGAATGACAAATAGAAAAAATATGTTCGATGTTGTCACATTCGGTTCGGCGACGAGGGATATATTTGTCAGGAGTAAAGACTTTAAAATCATAGAGAGTCTCGATTTTGTGACCGGCAAGGGGCTGGCTATCAATGCTGGTTCTAAAGTTTATGTCGACGAGTTAATTTTTGCTTCCGGTGGCGGGGGGACGAATACGGCCGCCACATTTACTTCACAGGGTTTGAAAGTCGCTTATGTTGGTTTGGTTGGCAATGATAGTTCCGGCAAGGAGGTTGTTGCTGAATTGAAAAAACTCGGCGTTATTTATGATTTTATCAAAGACACCGATGGGGCTGATACGCCCGTTAGCATAATTTTATCAGCGCCAAAGCGCGAGCGGAGTATTTTGGTTTACGAAGGCGCTTCGCACTTATTAACCAAAGAAGATATTCTTTGGGAAAAAATTAAAAGCGCGAAATGGTTTTACATATCAGGTTTGTCAGGCGAATCATCTAAAGTTTTTCCCGAAATTATTAATTTTGCTAAACCCCAAAGGAAAACCTCCGGTTTCCTACGGGGTAAAGAAAACAATATTAAACTGGCGGTTAATCCCGGGCATGATCAGTTGACTAAAGACCTAAATCTTTTAAAGTCGCTGCTGAACAAAATCGATATTTTAATAGTAAACCAGGAGGAAGCGAGTATTATAACTGGAATTGATTACCAAAACGAAGAAAAATTATTTAAAAAATTAGACGAATTGGTGGATGGTATTGTCGTAATGAGCAAAGGACCTGATGGGGTGGCGGTTTCTGACGGCAAAGTTATTTATCGCGCTGGAATTCCGAATTCAGGCTATGTGGACAGAACTGGTTCGGGTGATGCTTTTGGCTCTGGTTTTGTTTCGGCAATTATGCAAGGAAAGAGTATAGAATTAGCGATCCAATTAGGCACAGCTAACGCTACTTCGGTCGTGCAGAAAATCGGCGCCAAAAATGGTATACTGAAGAAAGGCGAATGGGGGGAATGGGAGAGGGTTGGGGTAACCAAGACACCAATTTAAAATAAGAAGGCTCTAGACTAGCAGATTAGAGCCATAAGAAAATTAGATTGTTGGGGTCGGGGGATAAAGTAGAATAATTTAGAATCATGAACCTTTTTGTCATTCCGCATTTAATGCGGAATCCAGAAAAATGCAATCCAAGACGTATTATGTTTATATTATGGCAAGTAAAAGAAACGGCACTTTATATATTGTGAGCGGGACGCTCACGCAAGCTACGCTTAATAGGCGTAACATCAAATTTGAAAAAAAGAGTGTATGAGCATAAAAGCAATGCAATCGAAGGATTTACGAAAAAATATGGCGTCCACATCCTCGTGTATTATGAGCAGACACCCGATGTAATAAGCGCTATTGAAAGAGAAAAAAGAATTAAGAAATGGAAAAGAAAATGGAAGTTAGAAATAATTGAAAAATTAAATCCCAACTGGAAAGATTTGTATGATTTAATTTAGTCTGGATTCCTGCTTTTCGCCCTTCGGGTGACCACCCGTAGGTGTGGCGCAGGAATGACATACGGGGTGGGAATGACAGATGCGGGGGTACAGGGTCGGAATTATATAAATATGGTTTATTACAAAAACAAGGGATTCACCTTAATCGAATTACTGGTCGTCATTGCTATCATTGGCCTTCTGGCCAGCATTGTTTTGGTTTCTTTGAACAGCGCGCGGGCGAAGGCGAGGGATGTCAAAAGAAAGGTGGATATCGATAGTGTTATTTGGCTTTGGCAATGTATTACGATAACCATAATGTTTTTCCGGCTAATTCGTATGCCGGGAGCTGTGGAACCGCGCTTAGTGGTTCCGACCTTATTTCTACGGCTCTTATCTCTGAAAAATTAATTTCCCGGATGCCAGTCGTTCCCTCCAATTCGGGGACATGTGGTGACGCCTATTATTCCGGAACCTGGGATAGCGCGTAGAATGTTGCGATTTTAACAAAATTAGAAAAGCCCGATCCAAATTGTACTCCATGGGGCACTTGGTATCAAACAGATTCTTATTGCAACGGTTATTATATTAAGGTTCTTCCCTAAAGATACAAAAATAAATTTTATTCTTCGAGCGAAACGAACGGAGTGAGTGGAGTCGAGAAGTAGTTTGCCCTGAGCTTGTCGAAGGGTTCTCGATTTGTCGCTACGCTCTTCACTCGAACAATAGTTAAATTAATTATGTCTAACAACATCGCCATTTCTAAAATTGCCAAGCTTTTGCGGATGCCCGATGAAAGCCGCTTGGTTGATTTATTTGAAAAAATGGGAAAAATTACGGGCAAGAAGAATGTGGCGGAAAAAATATACGAGGAAAATCAAAGTATAGTCGGGCAAAGATTGAGAGAATTGGGAATCGGCGAAGATAAGGCTGATTCGCAATATGTGGAAATGGAGCTTTTGAGGAAAACCCGGGAGGCCGACGAAGGTTTGCATAATTTTTTAGGGAATCCCGATTATGGTTCGCAGGACGGCTGCAAGAAATTAATAGAAGTGATTAAAGAAGCGAAACTGGGGCGGGAAGAGGGGTTTTTCCTGAAGGAGGCAAAGATGCGCGATTTTTTATTTTTGAATCCCCCGCAAAATACCGTTAAAGCCCTGGGATATAAAAGCGTAAAGGAGGCCATGGAGAAAGAAAGCGTTTACCATATTTTTGCTGCCTTGAGGTTTGCCGAGAACGAACGATGGCTGAATAATTTTTTCTTCCGGCCCTACAATGATTTATTGGCTGATAGTTTTGAAACAAGAGAAATTAGGGTGGAAGTTTTGCCGGAAAAATGGAGGAAAATTGGCGCCGAATACGCCGGGAAAAAACTTCATCATATTAGCCACTTAAAAGAAGCTGGCATAGTGTTTATTATTCCCGCCGCGCAAGACGGTTATCCTGGCCAGAGTTTGGAAAATTTTACTTTGATTTTTCATTATCTGTATGAAGTCGAGTTTTATTCCCGTGTTTTTAGAAAATACGCCGGCTCGTCCGATTTTGGACGTAAAATCGTAGACTTATTAGCGGCCAACGTCTCTTCCCTGCCGTTGCCCAAAGAGGGAGTAAGCTGGAGGATCATTCCTCGATATTTGGCGAAGCTTAACGAGTCCGATCCCCGCCTTTTTGAACCCCACATTAATTCCGAACCGCTTCATTGGCTGAAGGCCGAAAGCGATATCGATAGGCTGGCGGAAAAAAATCCGCAGATCGGGCTTTCTTTCTGGCGCGGTATCGATGATTTTGTCGGTGAAATATTCCATGCCGGCAAAAAAGGCGACAACCTTGTCAGTTTTGATTTGATTGATAATTTAATCTTTCTATCTCGGGGCGGAATCGGCAAATATCTTTATCACCAACAGGAGGCGCTCTGGAATAAGATTTTTATCGAATTCGCGGGACTTGAAAAAATGGAAGAAATTTTGACGGAAAAACTTGATAAGGGGTGGATCGAGTTAAAATAAAATTGACCCGAAGGGTCATCCTGAATTTATTTCAGGATCTCTCGTTTTGAGATGCCGAAACAAGTTCGGCATGACACCGGGTGTCATTTTTCGCATGGCGGATAATTTTGTGGACGGTCTAGAAGTTCTTGGGAACGCTCAGCAAAACAAATATGCCATCGGTTCTTTTAATTTCTCGACCGCCGAGATTTTGAAGGCGATTGTTTTGGCGGCGAAAGATTTAAGTTCCCCGATTATTGTTTCTACCTCCGGGGGCGAGGCGGAATTTATTGGCATGCGCGAAGCGGCTGCGCTGGTAAAAGCGTGGCGCGCGGGAACAAAATTGCCGATTTTTCTTAATTTAGATCACGGAAAGTCATTAAAATCAGTTAAAAAGGCGTTAGCAGCGGGGTATGATATGGTCCATTTTGACGGAGCGGAATTAAGTTATGGAAAAAATATCGCGGAGACAAAAAAAGTTGTTGATTTTGTCCGCGATTTTGAAAAAACATTTGATAAAAAAATAATCGTGGAGGGCGAATTAGGTTATTTGCGCGGCAGTTCGTCGTTGCACAAAGAAAAGCTGGAAATTAAGCAGGAAGATTTAACCAGCCCCGAGCAGGTAAAAGAATTCATAGAAAAAACCGGCGTTGATTCGCTGGCCGTTGCCATCGGTAACGCGCACGGGGTTTTTATTGAAGGTGGGCCTGCCCGCATTGCTACGCCTGTTCGCGGTGACGCAACGTCTTTGGGCGAGTCTGCCAGACACGCTGACACGGGTTGTGTAGGTTGGCAAGGCGTTGCAGGCGGGGAAAGGTTATATCTGGACATATTGGAGAAAATTAAAGAAGCAGTGGGCGATAAGGTTTTTCTGGTTTTGCACGGCGGTTCGGGCATCCCGGATTCTGACACAAAAAAAGCAATTAAATCTGGCATTGTAAAAATAAACATCAACACAGAAATGCGTGTTGCTTATAAGGAGGCCTTGGAAGGGGAAATTAAGAAGAATCCGAAGGAGACTACGCCATATAAAATTTTAGAGCCCGGGCTTAAAGCAGTGCAAAAAGTAGTTGAGAAAAAAATTAAACTATTTGGGTCAGAGGGTAAGGTTTGAATATTTTCCTCCTTTTTAAAGCGGGAGATAGCGAATATTTTTCTCCCCCTTTTGAAGGGGGAGATTAAGAGGGGGTTAGAATGAATAATGAAATTTTCAATCAAAAAAATCGCAAAAATTCCAGGCGTCAGTTAAGAAGCCAAATGACCAAAGCCGAAACTGCTTTATGGTATAGAATTAGAAATAATCAAGTGGGTTATAAATTCAGAAGACAGCATGGAGTTGGAAAGTATATTGTTGATTTTTATTGTCCGAAATTGAAATTAATTGTTGAAATTGATGGGAATGTTCATTTTTACGAAAGAAACATCGCCGTCGACAAAAAAAGAGGAATATCTAAGTTAGTAAATTGGGGCTGAAAATAGTAAGATATACCAATTTGGATGTTATTCAAAATATTGATAACGTTTTGAGAGATTTGAAAAAGATTGTTGACCAAATAACCCCACCCTAACCCTCCCCTTCAAAGGGGGAGGGAAAAAGGAAGCGATTCCCCTTCAAAGGGGGAGGGAAAAAGGAAGCGATTCCCCTTCAAAAGGGAAAAAGGAATCCTATTCTTTGCAAAATGAGAGAAGAAATTTAAAAGAAAATTAAGTTATTTAGGTCGGAGAACAAAATTTAATTAGAGTTTGGAGTAAAGACGGGGGGGTGCGACTCTCACTCTCACTCTCACTCTCACTCTCACTCTCACTCTTATATGAGCCAAAATAAATATTCTTTGAGCGGACCCGCCCGGGACGGGGCAGTCGCGAAGTTCTCGACAAGCTCAAACGATAAGAAGGGATTCACTTTATTGAATTATTAGTGGTTATCGCCATCATCGGCCTTTTGGCCAGCATTGTTTTGGTTTCTTTGAATAGCGCGCGGGGGAAGGCGAGAGGCGTTAGAAGAGTCGCTGATTTGAGGCAGATTCAAACAGCCTTAGAAATGTATTACGATACCAATAATAGTTATCCGAATCCTGGTGGTGACTGGAGAAGCGAATGTGCTGCTTGGGGTGGACTTAGCGCCAGCAACGTAATACCCGGTTTAGTCCCAATTTATATGTCCGTTTTTCCAGCCGATCCTTCAATGAATAAAAGCGCTAGCACTGCTTGTTATATTTATAAATCGAACGGAACTGATTATGCGTTG
>Ga0210051_1005241_pt1 | contig 12468 bp, 9 predicted proteins | sample CryGey092014_all_FD_185464 | JGI IMG/M metagenome (GOLD analysis project Ga0210051, IMG submission 185464) | Groundwater microbial communities from aquifer - Crystal Geyser CG23_combo_of_CG06-09_8/20/14_all (SPAdes) (version 2) | ecosystem: Environmental > Aquatic > Deep subsurface > Groundwater ...
GAGGGAATTGTTAAAACTTTTGATGAGAATTTTATCCAAACCAATATCCTTGAAAGCGGTCTTTTGGCCGGCAGCCCTCTTTTTAATATTGAAGGAGAAATTTTGGGGATAAACACGATTGATTCTAATGGAAAAGTTATTGCCATTCCCATTTCCAAAATCAGAGCGTTCATCGGAATATAATTTTTATTTGACTTTTCTTTAATAAATGCTAAAAATACAACAGCTCCTTTCTAATTAGGCAAGGAGACTAAATCAAAGGAGGGAAAGAAATTGAGATTCTTGATTGGTTTTAGGAAAAAGGTAGGTGATTTCTCCTCAGAGATGGGCAATTTCTTTGTAGGAGCAGTGGTATTTCTTCTGGGAGTCCCTATCTTGGGTCATATCTTACGAGTAATTGCTATACCCATAACTTATTTTGTCTGTTGTTGTTGGGCCCTGATGAGAGTTGTCGGGAAAATATCTGCCCGTAAGTTACGGAGAGTTTTATTTCAATTTATAAAAACCCGAAACTTTTCATCCCTAGGGAGAGTCATCAAAAGAGTGTTCACCGGTGAGTTCTTGAAGATGGACCAGAAAGTACCTTTGTATGTATTTATTGACCTCTTGGTATTGTTACCTTTTGCAGCCTAATAATTGGGCACTATCTATCAAAGGGGGAGCGCTTTCGCTCTCCCTTATTAATTTCTATTAATTAATTTTTGAAAAAAGTGTATAATATTAGATATGTTTCAATCTCTTTTTGTAATTATCGCTTGGTTTTCTCTTCTTTATTTTTTCTTTTGGTACTTCTCCCCCTAAAGCCCTTTCTCTTGTTTTTAAATTATGGATTTCGGAAATCCATAATTAATTGAAGCTTTTTAAAAACCTCATTATTCTAAAATGAGGTTCTTTATTTCTGTTAAATTCATTTCTTTTAGCCATTTATTTATTTTTATTTTGTAATTTTTAGGCCCTCCGAAAAATTTTAGAAGAAAATCCCTTTGGGTGACAGATGGAAAATTCTTTTTACCGATATAATCTAAATGACTAGACCAACGAAAAAAATTTAAAATTTCTACGGCTTTTTGATAATTTTGAATTTTTCCTTTTCTCCATTCCGGCATCGTTAAATCAAGAGGATTAAAATGAATGTAATAAGGCAAATATGTAAAATGGGGTTCTGAATTTACCAAAATCAATTTATATCGTCCTTGAAATAAAGCTCCTGATCTTTGATATTTTTGATTAAAATAATTAGCGTAACCAGCGCCCAATTTTCGCATAAATTTTATTATATTTCCTTCCCCTCTTTGTTTTAGAAGCAAGTGGAAGTGATTTGGCATTAAGCAAAAAGCTAAAATTTCTACAATTAATTTTCTTGGCTTTCTTATATTATATGGATTTCCGAAATCCATAGATTGATTAAAATAATATTTTGTATTAATCGCGGGACTCAAATCATTAAATTCAAATAAATTGTGAATAAAACGAAAATAATCCTTTTCGTCTAAGAAGATATTTCTGCTATCCACTCCTCGATTTAAAACGTGAAAAATTCCTTCAGTTGTTTTTGTTATTTCTTTTTTTCTTAACATTTTTTAATTATAACTTTAAGGATTTCGGAAATCCATAGATTGAGTTTTCCACAGAGGGAGGGTTGTTTTTTTATTTTGGGGTTTGTATGATAAGAAAATATGCTAAATTTTAAAAAATTTTTAAACAAGAAAGTTATTTTTATTTTTGTTATTTTTTTAATCCTCGCTGCCGGAGGATTTTTTTATTGGTGGGCGAATAGAGAAATAAAAGGAAGCCCGGAAGATTATGTAATTAAAGAAACAGAAGAAGGAAAATTTGTGGAAAACAAAAAAGCGGGATTGCTTGTAAAAGCGCCGGAAGGGTGGGAAACGAAAAAAATAGAATTTTTTGAAGGCTCTATGGGATTTTATGCGCCAGAAACAGAAGGAAGATGGCAAGATGAAATGATAAAAGCGCCCCTAAAAAAAGGATGTGTGATAGAAACAGCCATAGTGTACAGAGAATTTAACTTCGAAGAGTTAAAAGAAGAAATAAAAGAAATTCATGCTGGGCTTGGCATATTGTCTGAGGAACTTGGAATAATAACAATAAATAATCGACAAGCCCTAAAAAACACATTTGATAGTAAATTTATTGGTCCAGGTATTGCTGTTTATTTTTTTGGTAAAAATAAATCATATAGCTTCGCTCTTTATTGGGCTATTGATGAAAAAGAAAGATGTATTCAAGAATTTGATAATTTTTTAGAAACAGTTTCAATCCAATAGTTCTTTCTTAATAAAGCGGACCTCGGCTTGAGAGAGGTACACAGTTCTTTGAAAACCGAGCTTTCACTAGTGAAAGCGAAGGTGAAGAAGAAAACAAAGTTTTCTTCGCCTTTTAAAAACAAATTTAATAAAGGAAATTGATTTCAAAATCAATTTTTTAATGGAAAAAATGCTCAAGAATAGGCGATTTTTTAATGTTTTAACGCTAATTTGTTTAGCGGGATTTTTAATTTTGCCAAATATTTCTTTGGCTAATGATTTTGACAATATTGATTTGGAAAAAATGGGAAAATATCTTGAACTACCCGAAAAAGATGTTCAAAGTTTATTACTTACATTAAAGCAAGTATTTACAACTGATTGGATATATAGAGAAAGTTCGGGTTTTTCTACCGATGAAGAATGTTTAGTTCCTTTGGTTCTTCGAAAAGTTATAAGAATTCAGGCCTTAAATCATCTTTTGATAGACGCTCCCATACAGACCATCTGGGCGATAATTCAAAACGCAACAAAAATAGCCAGAGTTCTTTTAATTCAAGATATTTCGGGTGTTTTAAATGAATTAGAAAAAGAAAGCGTGAAAAAAGCAGTTGCTTATGGAATAAGTGTTTTGTTTGAAAATGAGATTAGGGTGACACCGGGCGCGATAGAGTATAAGTACATTTCGCAAAGAGGGATTGAACAAAAAATTATTATTCAATATATCCTAATTTATCAACCCTTAGATGATAGACGTGGCAATGTAATAATTAAATTTTATTCACTACAACCAATTGATCCGCCTAGGTCTGAAGGAGCTTGGGGCATGACGGGAACCCCTCATTCCGCACAAGGAGACCTCTCTCCATTTACGGTTGAAATTAAAGGGTTGGTAGAAGATTACCAATGGGTTGGAAGTCCTTCAATAAAAATTGATTTTCCGCCAGAAGTCCCTGATCTCGGAATCAAACCTTTAAGTTTTTGGGAAAAGTATATTTTAAAACCAATTGAAAGCACAATAAAAGATGTGGAAATTATTATCACAAAAGTTACCGGTAAGTCACTGGGCCTGACCGATATTTGGGATAGGATAAAATCATTTATATCTGAGATTACCACTCTTTCTCCGGCAATGATTTTGTCTCCTTCAACAGAAAAAAGCGTTGAAAAAACTACGATTACAGAAGAATCGGCGTCTCCCGCACCAGAACCCACTCCCGTATCAACCCCAACGCCGCTGCCAACAGCGCCTAGGCCGGCGCCAAAACAGGAAATTTCCTTGGAAGAACTTCAAAAAATGTTGGATGATATTGCAAGGCAAATAGCTATTCTTACTCAAAATGTGGCGAAATTAACTGGCGTTGAGGTTAAACCTCAACAACCACAGATTGAAGAACCAAAGGAAATTGTTGAAGAAGAGCTTGAAGAGAAAGAACTGGAAGAAAAATTAGTTCAATCGCTGCCGAAGATTTTAGTTAGTGAGATTTGCGCCGGTTTGGATAAAGCTGAAAATGAATTTATCGAGTTTTATAATCCAAACGATTCTCCGGTTTCTTTGAGCAATGAGAATTTTAATTTAAAATTAGTTAATTCCAGTAATGATATTAGTAAAAAGAAAATTAATTGGAATAAAAATATTATTCCTCCAAAGGGATATTTTCTTTTGGTTGGCGGAGAGTTGAAAATCGATAACCAAACGCTATCTCCCGACGCCACTTTCAGTAGCCAATTAACTGGAACTAGTGGGGTAATTATTAGTGATGGCCAGGATAATGTTTTAGATAAAGTGGCTTGGGGAAAGCCGGATAAACTGCCCCCGGCAGCGGGAATAGAAACCCGAGGAGTAATTTTAGAACAGGGTTTGCAGACCGGCAAGAGTTTAGAAAGGAAAAAACAAGGAGATAATTTAATTGATAATAACAATAATTCTCAAGATTTTATTCTAAGCAGTAGCCCTTCCCCGACCGATTCTTTAGGAGAGAAAAAAGTTTATTTGGCTTCCATTTCCAGTTCTTCTGGTGGTAGTTCTCCCAGCGGTGGAAGGTCAAGCCCAACCTCAGCCTTGGATACCCAACCGCCAAAAATTTTAATTTCTGAAATTCAAATTGAGGGAGCAAGCAAACAACATGATTTCATCGAGATTTACAATCCTAATCCGAATTATGTAGACATTAGTAATTGGAAATTAAAAAAGAGAGTCCAGGCCGGCGCAGAATCTTCACTCGGAGTTTTTCCCCAAGGAAGCGTTATTGCCCCCAATGGTTATTTCTTATGGGCCAGTGGAGCAGACGAAAATTATCCTAATTTAATTCAAGCCGATATTCCATTTAGATTCTATTATTTGACCGAGAACAACAGCGTTGCTCTTTTTGACCACTATGACAATCAGATTGACGCTGTGGCCTGGGGAACCGGGCACCAAAATCCATTTTTTGAAAAATCACCTTTTAATAAAAACCCAGAAAAATTTCAGAGCATTGAAAGAAAAAATGGCCAAAGCGGAAATTATATTGATAATAATGATAACTTAAACGATTTTCGGATTCGAAACTGCCCCAATCCCAAAAATAGTATAATTGAATGTTATTCGCCGGCCGAGGAGGAGAGCGGCAGTGGCGAGGAGGGGAGCGGAGATGGAGAGGACGAGAGTAGTGAAAGCAGTGGTAGCGGAGGCGGTAGCAGCGATGCAACTAGAGAAGAATGGGACTATGAAAATCCTCCCCGAATTTTAATTACCGAAATTCAAATTGAAGGAGAAGATACCTCGCAAGACCTTATTGAGCTGTATAATCCGAACCATTTTGAGGTCTGGCTGAAAAATTACAGATTGGTAAAGAGGACAAAAACAGGCAGCGGAGACGTTTCTGTTAAATCTTGGCGTTATGAGCCGAAAGCTAAAATTCCGGCCCAAAGCTATTATCTCTGGGTCAAAGGAGATTATTTTTCTTTGATTGCCGATGCGTCAACTACTCAGGCCATTTCTCCGAATAATGGCGTGGCTTTAAGATACGGCGCCGAAAACACTGGTCAAATCATTGATGCTGTAGGCTGGAGTAACTTTAACAATGTTTTATTTGAAGGAACTGCCTTCCCCGAAAATCCACCCCCAAATCAGAGCTTGGGAAGAAGGTGGATTGACGGAGAATATCAAGACAGTGATAATAATGCAGAAGATTTTGAACTTCAACCTCCAACCCCCAAAAATCAAAACCGTTCTTTTTCCCCTGCCAAATTGGAAGTTTCCCCCGAAGTTTTGGAATTTTCAATCGACTCTTCCTCTAAATATTTATCAATTACCAATTTGGGTGAGAAAAGCTTAAATTGGCAAGCCGCAATTCAATACGTAACTCCGCCGGTTGATGGCTGGTTGAGCATTTTTCCTGATTCCGGGCAGCTTTCAGCCAGTGAAACCAAAAAGGCAGAGGTTTCTCAATATCTTGCCAGTTTTCCGGAAGGAGAATACCAAGCCAAAATTATTGTTGATGCCGGTCAAATTGAAGGAAGCCCAAAAAAAATTGAAGTTTTATTAAAGGCAGCCGACGACACCCCTCCCAGAGTTTCTTTTAATCCTTTTTCTTCAATACAAAGAGAACCGATTTTTACTCTCTCTTGGCAAGGGGAAGATATGATTCCGGTTACTCCGATTCGGGATGGAGTTTCTTTCGTTTCACCCAGCGGGATAGACGGATTTTTACTTGTCTACACATCTACTTCAGTTCTGGATGGAGTTGCCGCCGGACTAAATGGCTTGCAGTATTTCGATTTTAATTTGAATCAGTGGAAAGCCTGGTTGGAAGATAAAATTTTGTTTGTCAGGGATACTTTTCTAAAATTATTGGGCAAAGACAGGTGGACCTATTTTTTCCAGATTAAAGCCCAAGATAAAGCCGGCAATGTAACCGGAAACTGGGTGCCCGATCCTCCGATTTCAATCAAGATTGAGCTTTTGCCCCAATTAAAAATTTCTTCTTTGAATTTTAATTTTCTTGCCAGGGAAGGGGGGATAAATCCCAGAGAGCAAACTTTGACTATTGAGAATGCTGGTTTGGGAGACTTGAGCTGGCATATCACTCCGAGCATGGATGGAATTAGGTGGTTCTCCCTTTCTCAAGAATCAGGAGAACTTTCAGCCCAAGAAAGTTCTGATCTTAGAATTTATGTTGAGACAGCTAATTTAGTAGAAGGGAGTTATGAGACCGCTTTCACCTTAGAAGGAATTGATATAGAACAAAAACCAGTTCTGGGTAGCCCAAAGCTGATTTCTGTAAATTTAACAGTTTTACCTCAAGTCCTTTCTCCCAAAATAGCTTCCCCCGACTCAGACGTTGAATTTTACATTTCGGATGATGTTGATGCCACCACTTCTGGGGTCCAAATTTGGGTTAAAGGAATAGCTGACCCTTTAGATTATGTTTTTGATGAAAATTCAACTTCTAGTTTAGTTCAAACTCAGGCTGATAAAGACGGCAATTGGCAGATTAAAGTCACACTTAAAGAGGGTCAAAATGTTTTTAGTTTTAAAGCTCGGGCTGAAGATGAATTGGAAGGAGAAAGCAGCTCTACTTCTTTGGTGGCATATTTGAAAATGCCGATTTTAAAAGTTTCACCTGATCAATTTAATTTTCGAGCCAATGAGGGGAAAGAAAATCCAGAAGATCAATTTCTAACTATTAAAAACCTTGGCGATGGTAATTTAAAGTGGTATGCAACTGGTACAGCTGATTGGTTATTACTTGAGTCAGCCTCAGGGACTGTTTCTGCCGATTCATTAACTACTATCAAACTTTCAGTAGATATTTCTGGTTTAGAAATAGGTATTTATGGTGGGATTTTAACTATCGAAGCCCCTGACGCTAAAAACAGCCCAACAGAAATTTTAGTTACTTTGAATTTGCAAGATACTACTCCGCCAATTGCCAATGCCGGAGAGGATAGAACCGTTGAGCTCAACGAATCTTTAACTTTTAACGGGAGCGCCTCCACTGATAATGTCGGAATTGTTTCTTACAAATGGGATATTGACAATAGCAATGGTTTAGACTGGGAAGACCCCGATTTAACTGGCGAGAATCCAACTCTGGAAAGCGAATATTCGACTTCCGGCATTTACATCGTTACTCTTCAAGTTTCTGATGGGGCAGGAAATCTCGCCACCGATAGTTTAGTAGTAACAGTAGTCGAACCTCAGCCGACTTTGAGCAAAATTTCGGCTGGCTTTTTATTCTCCAGCGCCGAAGCCAGAAACAATGGCCGAAAGATTGCCCGAGATTCAAATGGCAACTTATACGTAACATATTCAAAAGATGGAAAAATCTTTTTAGCCATTTCAACTGATCAGGGAAGGGACTGGAACGAAATTTTAGTTACTCCTGCCGAAGAAACCTTAGAGCAAAAAGACCCCTCAATTGTCATTGACTCAAAAGATAATTTGCATTTTGTCTGGCAAGGAAAAATTGAGAATAATCCCTATTGGCAAATCCGCTACTCAAAATACGAAGGTTCCACCTTTGAACTAATTGATACTCTTACCCCAAATCCAAACAGGAATCAAATTCTTCCGGTAATTTCTGTGGATTCAAAAGATACTGTTTGGATTGCTTGGGTCAATGATGAAATGATCAGATGTCCTCCGAACGTTAACGATGTTTGGTGCGACTATCCGGAAATCCATCTTCTTTCTTTGAGAGAAAATTGGCAGGAGCCGGAGGGTGTAGTGGGAGGGAATGACAATTACTGGATAACTTCTCTTTCAATGGCTATTGATAGCCAGGATAGAATCCATCTGGCCTGGTTAGGAGCGAGTGGAGCTTATAACTACGCTATTAATTATCGACAAGGTCCTAATCCCTGGAGCCAAGTCAGAAAAATAACCACTGGTGAGGCCCCAGGCCAACCCGTTTCAATTGCTATTGACTCAAGCGGTAATGCCCATATTGTCTGGTCAAGTATTGGCGGCTACAGCGATCCCAATCGAGCCTTTCGTTATTCTTATCTAAGATACACCAATTCTAAGATTTGGGATTCTACAACACCGATTGAATTAGTCGTAGATGATAGACATCCAATTGATTCTCCTTCCATTGCCATTGATGCCAGCGATCGAATTGGCATAGTCTGGAAGGGCGTGAAGGATTGGCAAGAGAAAATCTTTCAGATTGAAGGAAAAGAGGAAGTCTGGCAGCAAGCTAAGATTTTATTCTCTGGAGAAGGGGGAGAGAAAAGCCCAAATCTTCTTTGGTCTTTCCATCCAACAATTTCTGGGATTAAAACAAATCGCCCAAAATCAGGATATGCCCTCATCTATTATCTGGGTCAAGATCTGAACTTTTATTCCAGTTCCGACTTAACCTGGGAATAATCTTGCCTATCCTGTATTAAGCGAAGTCGGGCTTTGATTAAAAAAAATGCCAAGGAGTGGCTTCCAGCTCGCGGAGCGCTTATTTTTTATAAAATTACTATAATCTGTTATAATTAAAGTAGGTTTTTATTTACCCACATTCTGCCTCTTGACAGGCATATAGCATATATGCTATATAGAGATAGTGTGGCTTTAATTAATGAATCGTCAAGACGAATATAGAGTTTATTATTATCAGAATAGTTACACCAAGCGAATTCCGGTTTTGGAGTATATTCAGAAAATACCGATAAAAGATAGGGGGAAAATTGCCGCCTATATAACTTTTCTTCGAGATTATGGCGGACAGCTCGATGAACCATATAGCCGTTATATTCGCTTGGGTGTTCGGGAATTGCGTGTAGAATTTGCTCACAACCGACATCGTATTTTCTATATTGCAGTAGAAGGAAAGAAAATAATTCTCCTTCATGCTTTCCTTAAAAAGACGCCCAAAACCCCGGAGCAGGAGATTGTTCGGGCTCTAAATAACTTTGAGGATTATAAAATTAATAAAAATCTTATCAAATATGAAAAAGAAACATAAAAAAGTTGTCTATCTATCTTTTGAGCGTTATTTAGCTCAACAGATGAAGAATAAAGCATTTCGAAGGGCTTATGAAGAAGAAAGCCAGCGCCTTAGAATTGCTTATCGGATTCTTCAATTACGAAAAAAACAAAAACTTAGTCAAAAGGAACTAGCTCGCAGATTAGATACCACTCAAAGCGCAGTTGCCAGAATGGAAACTGGCCAACAGAATTTTACCACGGATACTCTCCAAAAAATTGCCTCTGTTTTTGAAAAAGATCTCAAAATTGAATTTGTTAAATAAGTTTATTTAAAAGGGGGAGCCGCGATTTTTCAAGTCCGCTAAGGCTTGTTTTTTTGTTTTGACCTTGTTTTTTGTTTCTGATATATTAAAAAAATGTCGAAGAAGGTTCCTTCTTCTCCAGCTTCGCTTTCGCTACGCGAAAGCTCGCTTTATGAACAGAAATTTTTTGATTCAACTTACAAATAATCTCTATAAGTTGACTTTGTTTTTTCCGAAAAAAGAGCCGCTCAGGTATAAAATGCGGGAGAAGGCCGATGACGTTTTAGCCAAACCCAGTGAAAAAGATTTGGAGGTTTTGGATAGTTTTTTTGAGGTGGCTTTGGTTCAAAATTGGGCGAGCCCGTCTGACATATTGGCAATTAAGAAAGAATATGATAATCTAAGGGAGACATTAAAAAAAGATAATCCTGTTGCTCTTGAAATTTATCCTGAAAGGATGCCGGTCCTGAACCGCAACAATTCGCCCAGAAAGGAAAAGATACTGGCATTTTTAAAAGAAAACAGCAAAGCCCAGGTCTGGCAAATAAAACAGGTTATGCCGGATATCAGTAAAAGGACATTAAGGCGAGATTTGGAGTATATGTTAGAGCAGGGATTAATTGAAAGAAAAGGCGAGAGAAACGATACTTTTTATAAAATAAAAAATCAAGTATCTGAAGGGTAGGACATACATATATAGGGTAGGACACGCTGTCCTACCTTGTCTAGCTTAATTTATCATGGCAAATTATCGTAAAGAATTCAGTAAAATCTACGACCAGTGCATCAACAAGATATATCGCTTTATATTCTTAAAGGTAAATTCTGAAGAAATTGCCCAGGATTTGTGCTCGGAAACATTTTTAAGGGGCTGGGAATCATACAAAAATAATCCAAAGATTGAAAATCCTTCAGCTTTTTTGTACAGAATTGCCCGCAATTTAGTGATTGATTATTACCGGGAAAAGGGTAGGACAAATTTTGTTTCGCCGGAAATAGTGCCGATCGCCGACCCCAGTCCGGGCATAGAAGAGAAGGCGGCTTTGAACTCGGACTTGGACCAGGTTAAGGCGGTTTTAGCAGACCTTAAGAGGGAATATCAAGACGTTATTATTTATCGTTATTTGGATGAATTATCAATACCGGAAATAGCCAAAATTATGGAAAAATCCGAAGGAACGGTAAGAGTTACTCTTCACCGTGCTTTAAGAACTCTCCGAACAATAGTAAATGAAGCATGATTATGGTAGCCAAAATCCAATTTAAAACAGATATAGTAAAAAGATATAAAAACGGAGAAAGCCTATATCAAATAGCTGAAGACGAAGAATGTAACTATAGTACCGCACTTAGAGAGATAGAAAGAAAGGGAGTAAATGTATCTTGGAGGTATTGGACAAAGAACGAAGAAGGGAGACTTAAAAAACTTTACCCCATTAGCTCTAATAGAGAACTACTAAAGGAGTTTCCTGACAGGACAGAAGAAGCAATTAGAGCTATAGCTTCCAAATTAAAGGTAAGAAAAATAGAATGCAAGAGGATTTGTAAGGTTTGTGGAAAAGAATTTCCTATAAAGCAGTGGGGCAATCGTAAATATAAAACGATTTGCCGACTGTGCGCAATAAAAAAATGGGGACAGTGGCACCCAGAAAACCGTAGGAAAAGCCGAAGAAAATGGGAGCAGGAAAACCCAGAATATAAAAAAGAATACATGAAAGAATATATAAAAAAGTATATGAACAACTACTTGAAACAACGAAGAGAGAAAGATCCTAAATTTCGTCTAGACCAAAATATGGGGCACCTTATTTATCACTCGCTAAAAAGTAGAAAAGCAGGAAGGAGATGGAAAACCTTAGTTGATTATACTCTCGAAGATTTAATGGAATATTTAGATAGTCAATTCGACGAGAATATGAACTGGAAAAATTACGGTAGTTATTGGCAAGTGGATCATATCCGACCGAGGAGTTTATTTAATTACACTGCTCCAGAAGACCGAGAATTTAAAGAGTGTTGGGCATTAAAAAATTTACAGCCATTAGAAAAAGTTGCCAATTTAAGAAAAAGTAATATTTTCGGGGTAGAATCGTCATATATTAAGATAAGAGGAAATAATACCTAAATGACTGAAAACGAGCTAATTTCTAAAATTCGGGAACTTCGCGACATTAAACCCAATAAAGACTGGGTTTCTTTAAATAAGGTCAGGGTTTTAGGAGAAGAAAGCGGATTCAGTTTTTTTCCGTATTTTAAGCCGGCTTTTGCAACCTTGATTTGTGTTTTTGTCATATTTGGATTGTTCGGTTTTAGCCAAAACTCCGTGCCCGGCGACTTTTTATACTCCGTAAAAAAGATTGTAGAAAGAGGCCAGGCAGTTTTTGTTTCAGAGCAGGAAAAACCGCAAGCCAGCCTTGAATTGGCTAACAAAAGATTAGAAGAATTGACTAAAATCGCAGAAGCAAATCAGGTGAAGAAATTGGCTCCGGCTATTAATGAATTCCAAGCCAGTGTTTCCGAAGTAGCTAAAAATTTCTCAAAAATGGAAGGAATCAGTTCGGATTCTGTAACAATCAAAAAATTCGTTGAATTAGATAAAAATAAACAGATTGCAGAGCAGATTTTAGCCACTCAAATTGATACCGAAGAATTAGACAACACTTATAAGGATTTAGCCGAGAATTTAATTAAAGATTTAGAAACCCGAACTTTAACCGAAGAGAAAGAGGAAATTTTGAATCAAATGAAAGAACTGGCTGAACAAGAAAAATATTCAGAGGCGCTGGAATTATATTTAATAAACCAGTAAATATGAAAATTCGCGAACCCCGCGCCAATCTCGCTTTTAGCGAGATGATACGGGGTAAGTCTCGTGACTAATACGTAAGGTCGCGAAGATCAAAGGTCGGCGCGATGAAATAAATAAAAAATTAAAAAATTAAAAAAACCAAAATGAATAGATTAAAAAAGATTGTAGCAGTTTTATCGATTGTTG
>Ga0210051_1005246_pt1 | contig 12460 bp, 11 predicted proteins | sample CryGey092014_all_FD_185464 | JGI IMG/M metagenome (GOLD analysis project Ga0210051, IMG submission 185464) | Groundwater microbial communities from aquifer - Crystal Geyser CG23_combo_of_CG06-09_8/20/14_all (SPAdes) (version 2) | ecosystem: Environmental > Aquatic > Deep subsurface > Groundwater...
ATGGTTATTGAAAACATTGATGAATTACATGAAGTGTTGGTAGAAACAGAATACCTTGAACCACCGAGATAACCGCTGATAAGTCGCTGATTTAGACGCTGATAAAACGCTGATTTCAGCGTAAATTCGGCGTATAGTTCAGCGTTAATTCAGCAGACATAATATATGATTTCAAAACAAGACGTCCAACATATCGCCAAATTAGCCAGATTAGGATTGACGGCTAAGGAGATTAAGAAATTTCAAAGGGAACTTTCTTTAATTTTGGATTACTTTGAAAAACTTAAAGAAGTTGATGTCTCAAAAATAGAACCGACCACCCATTCAATTTTGGTTAAAAATATAATGAGAAATGATGAACCAAAAAGCGAAAGTATTGAAACAAGAAATAAATTAATTGAGTCAGCCCCAGACAAAAAAGAAAGATTTGTTAAAGTAAAATCAATCCTTCAATAGATTCAGGATTGATACTGAGCTAGTCGAATGTATCAATTTTGTAAATAAAACGGCTCTCATCTGCACAATTAAAAGAAATGAATGGACGAGAGCCTTTAACGCGAGGAGTTTTTCCTCAGAATGTGCATGAAATGTGCTGGATGCCATTCTCGGTGGCACGCCGCTGGGGACAGGGCCGTCGTTTTACGCAAGCAGACCGAATATGCGGGGATATTTCGTCTTCATTTTTATCCCACCTCCTTTTAAATAATTTTAGCAAAACTAAGAATTTTGTCAAGTGAGTTTTCCACAACCCTTTTATGGAACTTTCGGAATTAACAATTAAAGAAGCTCATCAAAAACTTAGAAAGAAAGAAGTTTCTTCGGTTGAACTAACTCAAGCCTGTTTAGATAGAATTGAGAAAAAAGATAAAGACATCAATGCTTTTTTAACAATTACTTCGGAGTTAGCGATATCACAGGCAAAAGAAATTGATAGGAAAATTCAAAAAGGTGAAGAAATATCTATTTTAGCTGGAATACCATCGGCAATTAAAGATAATATTTTAATTGAAGGATTGAAATGCACCGCTGCTTCAAGAATTTTAGAAAATTATTTAGCTCCCTATGATGCTACAGTAATTAAAAAACTGAAAACCGAAGGTTGCCTAATTTTAGGAAAAACCAATCTCGATGAGTTTGCTATGGGTTCTTCGACAGAAAACTCCGCTTTCAAAATAACTAAAAACCCAAATGATTTAGAAAGAGTGCCAGGTGGTTCTTCGGGCGGCTCGGCGGCGGCTGTAGCAGGGAATTTATGTATTTTCGCTTTGGGTTCAGATGCCGGAGGTTCGATTCGTCAACCGGCTTCTTTTTGCGGAGTAGTTGGTTTAAAACCAACTTATGGAGCAGTTTCCCGTTATGGTTTAATGGCCATGGCCTCTTCTTTGGACCAGATAGGACCAATAACAAAGACAGTGGAAGACGCGAAGATTGTATTTGATGTGATTAAAGGCAAGGACCCCCTCGATTCGACTTCGGTCGAACCAAAAATTTCAAATTTCAAATTTCAAATTTCAAATTTAAAAATTGGTTTGCCAAAAGAATATTTTGCTGAGGGGATTGACTCAGAAGTAGAGAAAATAGTTAAAGAGGCAATTAAAAAATTTGAAAAAGAAGGAGCGAAAATTGAAGAAATTAGTTTGCCTCATACTGAATACGCCTTGGCAATTTATTATATTATTATGCCTTCGGAAGTTTCAGCTAATTTGGCAAGATACGACGGAATAAAGTTTGGCTACTCCGTAGCCAAACCACAGATTAACACCGACAAGAGACAGATTAACGCGGATACTTTACTAGATGTTTATTTAGAAAGTAGAGAAAGGGGTTTTGGCGAAGAGGCAAGAAGAAGAATTATGTTAGGAACTTATGCTTTATCAGCTGGCTATTACGAGGCCTATTATTTAAGGGCTCAAAAAGTCAGGACTTTAATTAAAAATGATTTTGAAAAGGCTTTTGAAAAAGTTGATTTAATAACGACACCAGTTTCGCCTTTTCCCGCTTTTAAAATTGGAGAAAAAATTGAAGACCCTCTTTCAATGTATTTATCTGATATTTATACTGTTTCAGTTAATTTAGCTGGATTGCCGGCAATTTCAATACCTTGTGGCGCAATTCGGAATCTTCCGGTTGGTCTTCAGATAATTGGCCCACCCTTTTCCGAAGAGAAAATCTTAGAAGTGGGGAAAATTTTTGAAAAATTATGACGGATTTTTTTCAAAACATTAGCAACTTTATAAATTCAGCAGATTTTCAGCAAAACTTATTAATTGCTAAAATTGTGGCCTATATTTTAATATTACTTTTTATTGTAGCCATTCTTTATTTCCTTCGGGTATCAAGTTATATGAGATTTCGATTTTGGCAGGATATGGTTGAAATTTTAACATTTAGGTTTTATGCAGTAAAAAAAATCGAAAAACAGTGGCAAGGCTTAGTAAAAAAATTAGAGTTGCCATCAGAGGCTGAATGGAAATTAGCTGTCATTGAGGCAGAAAGTATCCTTGATGAGACCTTTCAGCGAATGGGTTTTTCAGGCGAAAGTTTTGGCGAGAGGTTAAAACAGGTCAAACCTGAGCAATTAAAAAATTTAGAGGATGTCTGGGAAGCCCATAAAATTCGCAACAACATTGTCCATGACCCGGATTACAGATTGAGTTTGGATCAGGTAAAAAAAGTCTTGGAAATTTATGAAAAAGCCTTGAGGGATTTAGGAGTGTTTTGAAGCTTCTCAAAGATGCTTAATTCCACACAAGTTTTTTATGCTGATTTGCGCTGATCCGCTCGCTTTCGCTCGCGGGGCGGCTGGATGGTTTAGTAAAAATATCTCTGTTATTGAAGTCGCCTACGCAGATTCACGCGGGAAAGTTGATTTTTATTATAAATTAAGGTAAAATATTATCGCGGGGTGGAGAAGTAGTATCTTGCGAGGCCCATAAAACTTTGTGGCGTGGGGTAGCAACACTCCATGTAAAACTTTCTAAATTGCTGGGAACTCCAATATTCTTTAGAAATTGGACAATCAGCAGCCAAGCCCCCCACCACTTTATATGGATTTCCAAAACAGATTTTATAAAGCTAATTCTGATATAAAAAATCATAAAAACATTGGAGATGCACGTAAAGTGGTGGGGGGAAGGTTCAGAGACTATAATGGGAGCCACGCACATAAGTTTTTATGTACGCGGATGGGATAGTCCATTCCATTTGGTAACAGATGGTTAATATCAAAGAACCTCGAGACGCTGGTGCAATTCCAGCCCCCGCAACTAAGATAAAAAGCGACGCCGGCGTAGCTCAGTGGTTAGAGCAGTGGAATCATAATCCATGTGTCGGGGGTTCGAATCCCTCCGTCGGCATAAAGAATTTTTGGTCGCGTGGTGTAGCCTGGAAAACATGCTTCCCTGTCACGGAAGAGATCACGGGTTCAAATCCCGTCGCGACCGCAAAAAATCGCCCCTTCGGGGCGATTTTTGGTTTATCCTGAACCTGTTGAACGAATTGACACCTTTTCTCTAATTTGTTAATTTAAAAACCAGGAGGGAAACCTCTTTTTATTTAGCTATTTAACAAAAAAGAAAGGAGATAAAGAAATGAGAGAAAAGATAATAACCGAATTAGCTGAATACGATCTTGTTCTTGAGGAAACGGTAAGAAACTTTGGCGGTTGGGTAAATGCCCATACTCATCTTGATCGAGCCAATACAATCTCGCCTAAATATTTAGCTCATGTAAATATAGATCCAATGGAAGCAGCCTCTTTTCCTTTAAGAGTGAAACAAAATTTCGTTGGTTATCTTCATACCGGCCTGGCTTACCAGGTAGAGAATTTATATAAGCGGATGAGAAAGGAACTTGAACGAATGATTTCTTTAAAAGTGAGAGAGGTAATTTCTTTTTTTGATGCTACGCCTGATATTGGTTTAGTGGCTATCGAACAAGCATTAAAATTAAAGGAAGAGTTTCGAGGGAAAATAGCCTTAAAAGTCGCTGTCTCTCCAATTTTTGGATTTAAAAATCCAGCAGAAGACCCTGATAGATGGGAAATTTATAAAGAGGCAGCTAAGGTAGCTGATATCTTAGGAGCTCTTCCATCAAGAGATGAAAACGAAGGCAGAATAGGTTTTGATGGACATATTCGGCGAGTTCTGGAATTGGGACACGAACTTCATAAAGAAACCCACTTCCAGATTGACCAAAATAATGATCCTCGAGAAAAAGAAACGGAGAATTTAATTGAGGCCATTCGTTGGCTAGGCGCTCCCAAAGTTGAAGGGTCGTCTGAGCCAACTGTTTGGGCAGTTCATGTTATTTCACCTTCTTGTTATCCCGAGGACCGTTTCCAAAGATTAATTGAAGGGTTATTGAAATATAATATCGGAGTGATTTGTTGTCCCTCAGCTGCCATTTCGATGATGCAACGAAGACCACTAACTAGCTCAATTCACAACTCCATTGCTAGGATTTTAGAGATGATGGAAGCTGGAGTTCCAGTGAAAATTGGAACGGACAATATTTGTGACATATTTATTCCTAATGGAGATGGAAAGGTAGAAAGTGAAGTTTGGGTAGCTGCTAATTTACTTCGTTTTTACCATACCGTTGTTTGGGCGAAAGTAGGAGCTGGTATTTCTCTAAATGACGTAGATCGCGAAATTATTCGGCGAGCTCTTCATCAGGTTAAAGAAGAATGGAAAGAACTTTAAATGATTCTTATTTAAGAGAGAATCATTCCTTTTGGGCATCCTACGGGATGCCTTTATTTTATTTCTTGACAATTGTTTTGAAATTTGATAGAAAAAAATCAGAGGAGGGTAATACCTCCTTTAAATAAATCGCAAAAGGAGGAAAGCGATGTAGAAGTTTAACAATTGGATAGGTCGTGAGGCCCTTCGACAAGGCAAAAACTGAAAAGAGGAAAAGGAGAAAAAAACGCAATGGAAGCAAAAAATAGAATAATTGTGGCTTTGGATGTATCAACTCTGGATGAAGCCCTAGGGTTAGTGGACTTGCTCCAACCTGAAGTCGGTTTTTTCAAGGTAGGACTGGAGCTCCTGACCAGCGAGGGAGCCCCGAAAGTAGTCCAAGCAATTAAGGAAAAAGGTGGCAAGATCTTCTATGATGGGAAATTCAAGGACATCCCCAATACGGTAGCTGGAGCTACGAGAGCAATTACTCGGCTTGGTGTTCAGATGTTTAATGTCCATTGTCTCGGTGGCCCGACAATGATGAAAAAGGCAAGAGAAGTTGCCGAAGATGAGGCTGTATCAAGGGGTATCACCCGGCCACTTGTGCTTGGCGTGACGCTCTTGACCAGCCTAGATTATGAAGATTTGGTTGAGATGCGGCTTATGGACGAGCTTAATATTGCTGATCCAAAGGAGTTAGAAGAGGTAAAAAATGGCCGCATAAAAAGATTAGTTCAAAACCTTGCCTATTTAGCTCAGGAAAATGGTCTTGACGGCGTAATTGCTTCACCCCAAGAAATAGAAGCTATCCGGGAGTATTGTCAACCTGAACTTTTGGTTGTAACTCCGGGTGTCAGACCTGAATGGGCAGCGAGAGGCGACCAAAAGCGGGTGATGACCCCTGGAGAAGCAGTAAAAGCCGGCGCCGATTACCTGGTGATTGGCCGGCCGATTACCAGGCCGCCTTCTGACATTGGTAACCCAATAGCTGCTGCCAAAATGATAGCTGAGGAAATTGGGATAGGAGGTAAAAAATGAGACAATGGTTAACTGATTCACAGGGACAGCTAGCTGATGTAATTTACGACCGGGGAGCGATCAAGTTTGGAGCTTTTAAGCTCAAGCTCCATGAGAAGCAGCCTGATGCGCCGCTTTCTCCTATCTACATTACCCTTCGGGAACCCCCGGATGGACCACTGACTGATAAGGATGTGGAAGCAATTGGCCAGGAACTCTACGAACTAGTTAAGAAGAGAAAAGTCTTATTTGATATAGTGGCTGGTATTCCACGAGCTGGTGAGCCACTGGCTGAGGTAGTCGCTAGACTGTCGGGGAAACCCTTACTAAAACTCGGCAAAAAAATAGAAAGGGATACTCGCAAAATTGACTCGATTGTCAGTGGGGAATACCAGCCTGGTCAGCTTGTCTTATTAGTTGATGATCTGATTACCCAGGCTGATACTAAAAAAGAGGCGATCGGCGTTTGTGAAAACGCCGAGCTGATTGTTGCTGGTGTAGTTGTTCTCGTGGATCGTCAACAAGGTGGAACAGAACAGTTGAAGGATGCGGGCTACGACCTGTATGCTGCTTTTCCACTTTCTGTACTTCTTGATTACTATGTCGGTGCCAATAAACTTAGCCAAGTAAAGCGTGAGGAGGTAATGACTTATATTGTAGCCAATAGATGATAGAACAATTCTTATTTAAAAAGGTGCGAATCAAAAAGCGCAATAGTCGCTGGCCAGCCCGCCAAAGTTTTGCAAAGCAAAATTTAGGCGGGCCAGCTGGGTTCAGCGACTTTTCATTTATTTCTCTATGAGAAACAAATGACCCCTTACCAATTTTGCTATTTAAATTTTCAGGAGTCCAACACAACTCAAAGGGTGGGGGATATCTACTCTCGCGAAGCGCGTGCGCGAATAGCGCAACCCTTATGGGCGAAGCGCTTCGCCAAAGAATTATCTTGCAAAATTGGTGTGTGGGTTTTTTGAGTTTTCCACAGTTACTCCCATTTTACGGGGTTGATTTTAAGTTGATTTTAAGGTAAAATAAAATAATAATCCAAATCTACGAATGATATCCGAATACTCCGAATTAACTTATTCGTGGCATTCGGATACAATTCGGATGGCATTCGGATTATATTTATGAATCTAAAATCACTTAAAAATCGGGCTGAAAAAGCTATTAAAATAGCCAAGGATTTAAAAGAATTGAATGAAGTTTTCAAGAAATATCTGGGTAAAAGAGGGAAAATTACCCAGATTTTGCGTTCTCTGAAGAATTTACCAAAAGAAAAAAGAGTAAAGATAGGAAAGACAGCTAATTTATTGAAAAATTTTATTGAAAAAGAAGTAAAAAATAAAACAAAAATTTTAAAAGAAAGAAAAGAAGAAACGAAAAAAGTAGAGTGGCTTGATATCACCCGGCCTGGAAAAAAAATAGAACTAGGCCATTTGCATCCTCTAACTTTAGTAAAGAGAAAAACCGAGGAAATTTTTCAGTCCATGGGATTTTCAGTTGTGGAAGGTCCAGAGATTGAAACTGAATGGTATAATTTCGATGCCTTAAATATTCCTAAAGACCATCCAGCCAGAGATTTTTGGAATAGTTTTTGGTTGAAAGATAATAAAGAAAAACTTTTACTCAGAACACATACTTCGCCAGTTCAGATTCGTTATATGGAAAAAAATAATCCACCAGTGAGAATCATTGTTCCTGGTCGAGTTTTTCGTCACGAAGCCACCGATGCCTCTCATGAAATAAATTTTTATCAATTAGAAGGATTAATGGTTGGTAAAGATATTTCGGCTGCCAATTTTAAAGCAATAATTGAGGAATTTTTTAGAAGATTTTTTGGAAAACCGGTCAGAATTCGATTGAGGCCAAGTTATTTCCCCTTTACTGAACCTTCTTTTGAGGTTGATTTACTTTGTATAAATTGTTTAGGAAAAGGATGTTCAGTTTGTAGCCGCAGTGGTTGGTTAGAAATGATGGGGGCGGGAATGGTTCACCCCAATGTTTTAAAAAATGCCGGTCTTAATCCTAAATTCTGGCAGGGTTTTGCTTTCGGTATAGGAATGGATAGGTTAGCGATGATGAAATATAAGATTAATGATATAAGGTTATTTTATGGAGGAGATTTAAGATTTTTAAACCAATTTTAAGATGAAATTTAGTTATAACTGGTTAAAAGAATTAACAAAAACTAAATTCTCGCCTCAAAAACTGGCCGAGCTTTTAACACTTCATAGTTTTGAAATTAATGAAGTAAAAAAAGTCGATAAAGATTATTTAGTAGATATTGATGTTTTACCGAATAGAATGCCAGATTGCGCCAGCCATATTGGCATCGCTCGTGAAACCACGGCCATTACAAAATCAAAAATCAAAAATCAAAAATCAAAAATAATTGAAGATAAAAAATTAAAGTCTAAAGATCTTATCAGTGTTGAAGTAAAAGACAAAGATTTATGTCCAAGATATTGTGCCAGAGTAATTATGAATATTAAGGTCAGCCCTTCGCCAGAATGGTTAAAAAAAAGATTAAAAATCTGCGGAATTCAATCAATAAATAATATTGTCGATGCTACAAATTATGTGATGTTGGAAATGGGACAGCCGCTACACGCTTTCGATTTTGATAAGCTTTCTAAGAATAAAAAAACGATTATTGTCAGAAGGACGAAAAAAAGAGAAAGAATTACCACTTTAGACAATAAAAAATATGATTTGGAAGAAAATATTTTAGTAATTGCAGACAATAAAGAACCTTTAGCGATTGCCGGAATAAAAGGTGGAAAGAAAGCCGAAATTGATTCAAAGACCAAAAATATAATTTTAGAATCGGCTAATTTTGACAGATTAAATATCTATCGAACTTCAAAAAGAATAAATCTTCAAACTGATGCTTCTTTGAGATTTGGCGCGGGCCTGGACCCGAATTTGGCATCTCAGGCAATTGATAGGGTAGCTGCCTTAATTCAAAAAATTGCTGGCGGCAAAATTACTCGAGGGATAGTTGATGTTTATCCCCAAAAACCCTCCACCAAATTTTGGTGGGGGACAAAAAGAATTAAACTGGATTTAGACTGTGTTGAAAGATTACTAGGGATAAAAATCCCGGTAAAAGAAATAAAAAACATCTTAAAAGGATTAAATTTCAAACTTTCCAAGGTAGAACCTTGGAAAGTAGAGGTGGAGGTGCCGATTTTTAGGTTGGATATTTCTATTCCCGAGGATTTGATTGAGGAGATTGGCCGAATTTATGGCTATCAGAAAATTCCGGCTCGATTCCCCATTGCCAGCTTGGTTCCACCAAAAAGAAACGAAAATATTTTCTGGGAAGACCTTATTAAAAATATTTTAAAAGAGGCAGGCTTTATCGAAGTTTATAATTATTCATTCATAAATGAAAAGCAAGCTGAAATTTTTGGTAAAGGTAATTTAATTGAAGTTGAAAATCCAGTTAGCGTAGAACAAAAATATTTGAGACCGAGCTTAATTCCGAATTTATTAAAAAATGTGAAAAAGAATTTGCCTTATTTTAAGGAAATAAAAATTTTTGAATTAGGGAAAATATTTTCTAAGGGACAAGAAAAGAAAATGTTAACAGGGGTGATGACGGGGGATGCATTCTATCAAATAAAAGGAATTGTAGATTTACTTTCAAACAAGTTGGGCATTAGTAATATTTGGTATGATGATTATAAGCCGACACCAGAAGAATCAGCATTTTATGTTTGGCAACCCAAAATTTGTGCCGAGATTAAAATTGACAATCAAGAATTTGGATTTTTAGGTGAAATTAGAGAGAAGGTTTTAGAAAATTTTGAAATTCCGGGGAAAATTGTTATCTTTGATATCGATTTTGAAAAATTACAAAAACTGGCAACTGAAGAACAGGAATATCGGCCAATTTCTCGACATCCAGCAGCAGTCAGGGATATTTCAATTTTGGTTCCTCAAGAAATTCGAGTTGAAGAGATTTTAAATAAAATTTATGATGCTGGAGGTTTCCTTATCAGAGATGTCGACCTCTTTGATATTTATGAAGAAATTAAAGAAGGCAAAAAGAGTTTAGCTTTTCATCTCATTTTTCAGGCTGAAGACCGGACATTATCTTCTCAAGAATTAAACAATTTAATGGAAAAAATAATTAAAAACTTAGAGAAAGAACCTGATTGGCAGGTTCGAAGATAATAAGATGGTAAAAATTAAAATAAAAATTAAGGATTTAAGTAAAAAACCAAAAAAGCCAGAGGCAAAAAGTATGGCTAAAAAATCTGTTTCAAAACCAGCTAAAAAAACTCCAAGGCCTCTTAAAAAGGAAAGACCGAGAAAAGAAATAAAACCAAAAAAAGAAGAAATATTAAGGAAAGAAAAAATTATTAGACAAAAACCAAAGACCGAAACTTCCTATGAGGTAAAAGATATTTATGTTTTAGAAGGCTTGGAGCCGGTTCGAAAAAGACCGGCAATGTACATTGGTTCAACTGGACCCGATGGCCTTCACCACTTAATCTGGGAGTGTGTTGATAATAGTTTAGACGAAGCTATCGCAGGTTATGCTAAAAATATTGAAGTGAGTTTGCTTCCTGGAGATAGAGTAAAAACTGTTGATGATGGAAGAGGAATACCTGTTGAAAAACATCCCCAAACAAAAAAGTCAGCCTTAGAAACCGTAATGACCACTTTACATGCCGGTGCCAAATTTGGCGGTAAGGCCTATCAGGTGGCTGGCGGTCTTCATGGCGTAGGGGTCTCGGTTGTTTGCGCTCTTTCCAATTGGATGCGGACCGAAGTTTGTCGAAATGGGATTAAATATTTCCAAGAATATTCCCGGGGCAAACCAAAAACTAAAGTAAAAAAAATTGATCATTGTAAAAAAACCGGAACTATTGTCATTTTTGAACCAGATCCAGAAATTTTCAAAGAAATCAAATTTGATTTAAAAAGAATTTTAAATCATCTTCGCCAGCAGGCTTATTTAACCAAAGGAATAAGAATTTCTGTTTTTAATGAAAGAACGCCTGAAAAATCCCAATACTCATTTTATTTTGAAGGGGGTGTAATTTCTTATATTAAATATCTAGTTCGCGATCAAAATCCTCGTCACCCAAATATTTTCTACACCCAGGGTGAAAAAGAGGGAATTTTGGTTGAGGCAGCTTTTCAATATACTGAAGAAATGGAGTGTTTTGAGGAGGGTTTTGCTAATAATATTAATACCGAAGAAGGAGGGACGCATCTGACTGGTTTCCGAACGGCCTTAACGAGAACTTTTAACGATTATGCTAGAAAAAATGGTTTTTTAAAGGAAAGCGATGAAAATTTAAATGGTGAAGATATTCGAGAAGGATTAACTGGGGTAGTATCGGTTAAATTAAAGGAACCTCAGTTTGAGGGACAGACAAAAGCCAGATTAGGAAACCCGGAAACCAAAGTAGTAGTTGAAGCGGTGGTTTCCGAAGGCCTATCTGATTTCTTAGAGAGAAATCCTCAGGATGCTAGGGCAGTTATTGAAAATTGTATTTTAGCGGCTAAAGCCAGAAAAGCAGCAAAAGCAGCAAGAGAAACAGTTTTAAGAAAAGGAATTTTGGAAGGGTTAGCCCTACCAGGAAAATTAGCTGATTGTGTTTCCAAGAAGCCCGAAGAGTCAGAATTATACATTGTCGAAGGGGAATCAGCTGGCGGTTCGAGTCGTCAGGCCCGAGATCGACATTTCCAAGCCATTTTGCCTTTGCGAGGGAAAATCTTAAACGTTGAGCGAGCCCGGCTGGATAAAATTTTAGCCTCAAAAGAAATTAAATCTTTAATTATTGCTTTAGGTACTGCCATTGCTAATGATTTTAATATAGATAAGTTGAGATATCATCGAATTATCCTGATGTCCGATTCTGATGTGGATGGCCAGCATTTGACCACTCTTCTTTTAACTCTTTTTTACCGTTACTTCAAACCATTAATTGAAGCGGGCTATCTTTATATTGCCCAGCCGCCTCTTTATCGAATTCAGACTGGAAAAACTTTTGAATACGCCTATACTGAGGATGACAAAGCAGAGATTATTAGCGCTTTAAAGAAAACGGGTAGTAAGTCTAAAAAAGAAAAGAATATAGAAATAGAAGAAACTGAAAAAATCGTTGGCATTAATATTCAGAGATATAAAGGATTGGGAGAAATGAATCCCGGGCAACTCTGGGAAACAACTATGAATCCTGAAAATCGGATATTAAAACAGGTGACCATTGAAAATGCTAAAGAAGCCGACCGAATATTCGACATTTTAATGGGAGAAGAAGTTTTACCAAGGAAAAAGTTTATTCAGACACACGCTAAGAAAGTCCGAAATTTAGATATATAGTTCTTAGCGTGTCGAAAGGAGCTTTAGCTCCTTGAGCTTACGCAAAAAAGGTTAAAAACCTCGATATTTAATAAAAGCTTGACAAACCCTTCTGGGGGGGGTAAATTATAATTAGAAGTCGAAAGTTAATATTATTAATTAATTATTAAAAATATGAGTTTCAAAAAGATTTTTTTAATAGGTGCTTTTTTAAGCATTTTAATTTTGCCATTTTTGATAAATGTGCCTTCGGCAAAAGCCATAACGGTTGAGGAAATCAGGGCGAAAATTGTTGAACTTCAAGCCCAAATCGCCGAACTCCAAAAACAATTAGTGGCAATAACAGGAGAAGTAGTCGTTTGGTGCCACGATTTTAATGTCAATTTAAGATACGGAGATAGCGGAGGGGAAGTTAAAGCTTTGCAAACAG
>Ga0210051_1005250_pt1 | contig 12450 bp, 19 predicted proteins | sample CryGey092014_all_FD_185464 | JGI IMG/M metagenome (GOLD analysis project Ga0210051, IMG submission 185464) | Groundwater microbial communities from aquifer - Crystal Geyser CG23_combo_of_CG06-09_8/20/14_all (SPAdes) (version 2) | ecosystem: Environmental > Aquatic > Deep subsurface > Groundwater...
GCCTCGACTCGCCGTCTCGGCGAGGCGGGCCAGCTGACCCGCTTCGCTCAAGCGATAGCGAGGCGAGGCTAATCGCCCATTCGAAACTTACGGAATTATAGCACAGATGAAACGAAACGCTGATGCTTCCTTTAGAGTGAATTAACTACAATGTACACTTTTACCTGCGATCGCGGATAATTTTGTACATATTTTGTGACAAACAGGTGTGACGATCGGCAGTATGTTTTGTCACAGATTTTAAAGAAGGGAGCGATAATGGGTGGATAAGTAATTGATCAGTCGACTAGACGACTGAAGGAATATTTCTTCACAAAAGTAATTATTGTGTTTGGTGTTTGTGAGGCTCCACGGCCAGGAGGCCGTGGCTTCCTCCAATTGCATACGCGCAAGGCTTTCGCTCTGCAATTGTAGGTATGACGATCGGCAGTATGTTTTGTCATCAAAAAAATCCGCGTAAGGCAAGTTAGCTTTACGCGGATCGATTTCTTGACCTCCTACTCGGTGACACGGACGGAGGATTGACCAATACAAATCAAAAACTCCTCTGCAAATTCCCTCATGGACGTAGACCATTCTTTCGCCACTGAGATTTCCGCGGGTTGAATAAAAAGGGAGATCTCAGTAACTTTTCCATCGGTTGTTACGTCGTTTTCCCAGAAAAGAAATAACTGCTTGGACGGATGGGAAGCGTTATAGCGGCGAAGCAATAACAGCGCGTATCCTCGCCACCCCTCCACCCGATCAATAAAATCCTGTTGAGACTCTCCCTCTCTCAAATGATCTCTCAAAAGAAGTCTTTTCATTGGCCTTCTCCTTTTTGGACTCATGTTTCGACGGACGAATTTGAATCCATTGCTTTTTACACCCTATATGTGTAAAATGCAAGTCTCTAACCCTGTAGGTGGAGTTTTGCTCACAAAATATAAAAGGAGAGAAAATTGGCAGATCGGGCTCAGGAACAGATGGGAAGAATGATTAAGACTTGGCAAAGTTATCGCGCGTTGAGTAACTCTCAAAAAGTGGCAATTCTTCGCGCTTACCTTAGGTTTATTTTGGGAGTTACCGGAAAGACGGTCGACGATTTTTCTCGCGGTGATGTGATCGCTTGGAGAGAAGTAGGGGAAAGGCAGGCCGCGTTGACTTGTGAAGACGTACGCCCGTTTTGGGAGGCGGTGGTTAAAGTTCGCCCGTGGGGTTACACTGATGCGGTTTTAGATCTACTGTGTCAGCCACCGAATCTTTCTGCGGTTTGCCGAATGATTAACGAGATGGAGCCACCTGAAGCGCCGTCCACTCTCTTGGCAAGGTTGATCCATCGAAACGCCCACGAGTTTAGATAAGAGGAAATTGATTTGAAATGTATCCCGCGTGCTTTAACAAAAAGGCGCGGGATTTTTTGTTGGGCAAACGTTTATAAGCGATTGCTTTTGAGGTCCCATAATGGTAATATCAATGCATTATCGCGCTAGGGTATCTGTGAGCATGTACCTAGGAGGAGAGAAATGACAGAGGAAGAAGCTCATCTTGTCAAGATTTGGCCGGATATTTTAGGTATGGATCCGGAGGCGGATTCGGCAATGGCGGAGCACCTTGTTTCACTGGGTATTTTTGATGTCGACCCAGAGAAAAGAAAGAAGGCGCTGGTTGAATTATTGGGAATAATTAAGTTGGCGATTGATTCTCAGGCATAGGTAGGAGATTGTATCTAGCCCTCAGAAAAGGAGGAGAGTCGTGATAAAGTGGACTTCGGAACGAGTTCAACATCTGTGGAGTCTTTGGCCGAGATACTACACTTTGTCCGAAGACGAAAAAGTGGCGATCATTCGGGCTTATTTGACCAAAGTTTTAGGAGTGAGCGAGCAAGACACTGATGCTTTTTCAAAAGGAGACGGCGGGGCATCTCATACAGTGGGAATGAACCAGTCCCATATTGTTTGTGAGGATACCCGCCCATTTTGGGAAGAAGTTTTACGGATCTGCCCAGATGGCTACACAGAAGAGGATATTCAAGTCCTGACCCAAACACCAGATGTTTATGCAATACTGGCTTTACTTAATCGGATGGAGCCGGTTTTTATGGAAACCACCGACTTGGGCAGGAGACTTAACGCCAACGCGCACGCTTACAAAAGGAGAGAGCATGAATCCTGAAATATGTCGAAAACTGGTAGGGTTTGCCGAAAATCGTAAACCCGAAGACGATGTTCTTACCCAGTTAAGAGCGATTGTTGAAGAGATCTGTGGCTGTCCTGTTACCGAGAGACAGGCGGTTGGGTTTCTTGGTAGTTTCACGGTCGAGTTTTTGGGAGAGCGTTTATTGGATAATATTACGGAGATTCTCCTTGCAGCCGTTGAGAAGATAAGTTGGGGGAAAACCGCCTTATTGGCAATGGCGGAGGAGCTGCTTTCTGCTCTTGCCCTAAACTCCGTGATTGATTCATCTGGAAACTTTGTTTGTTCCGCAAGGTCTGGAGTTTCGGGGCCAGATCTTAGGAAACTTGATCAAGGTCGAGAGTTCTAATCGAGGGTAAATTGTTTGAAGGCCGTTTTGTTAAAACCTCCTATGGGTTTGGCAAAGCGGCTTTCTTTTTTCCCTAAATATAAAAAAGAACGTCGTGGGTGGTTTTTTGACCTCATGTACACAAAGTAGCACGATCGTACCTATTTGTGTACAATGAAAAAAAGAGTAATATGAATATTAATATATGAGAACAAGGGATAAGATTTTAATAGACTTAGCCGAGACGATCGATTACGGAAATTATATTTCTGGTCTTTATAATAAAAGAACCCATGATATTCTTGGCCTTCGGATGGGTAAGAAAGATCGTAAGGTAGAGCAGGCGGTAAGAAGACTTCTTGCTGTTAAGGAAATTGAGAAAGAAATTACGCGAGAAGGAGACGTTCGCTATAAAATTACCAGCTTAGGTTTAAATACTTTAAACAGAATAATCTCTGTTAACAAATTGGCCAAAAAACAGTGGGACAGAAAATGGAGATTTGTGGTTTTTGATGTTGAGGAAAAGCAAAGATTTAACCGAGATAGAATTCGTGATCACTTGTATCGCTTGAGCTTCGGTCACTTGCAAAAGAGTGTTTGGATATCGCCCCATCCGGTGATTGATGAACTGGAGGAACTTTTTAAGACAGAGAAAATCGAGACGGGGGTATTATTTTTTGAGGCTGAGAAAGTGGGTTCTCTTACCAATGAAGAAATTGCCAAGAAGGCGTGGGATCTTTCGAGAATTTCAGAAATGTACGCAATTCTTCTTGAGAAGTATGGGGAGGACGTTTCGGTAAATCAGGAAAAGGCAAAGTTTGATTTTGTTGATGAGTACTTGGAAATTCTGAAAGACGACCCCTGCCTTCCGAACGAAGTTTTACCATCTGATTGGAAGGGAAGGGAAGCAAGGAAACTACTTGAAAAGATCAAAAAGAGCCCATCATTTTCCAGCTAATTGACAATCTCTAAATAACTAGATAACTAGAAGTTAAATTTCCCCTCTCTTTCCATTAATGCTTCCATTAATATCAGTAGCAGTAATGTACACAAAACAGCACGATCGTACTATTCTGTGTACATTATTAATTTAAAAAGTATGTTCGGTTGGATAGTTTTGCTTTGATTTTATGCATCTAGTATATGTTTTGATTAAATGTCCAGATTATGCCTCTTGACTAAATGTTTAGATTATATGGTTTGACTAAATTTCTTGATTATTTGATTATTTGACGGAGATTAAATCTACAACTGCGAATCTAGCGCCACGTGCTTCTGCGCGGGGTGAAGTTGTATAAACTTTAGTGCAGGCAAATCTGACTTGCCGAAGCGCGTACACATTTGGAAGCTGTTTTCATTAAAAAGATAAGGCACTCGAGCCTGGTGGACGGTCGGATGTAGTTTTTGTAAGTGAAAAAAAGGAATGCCTGAAGATTTTGAGAATTAAATCTTCAGGCATTATGTGTAACAGAGCGAACAAAGGAAGCATTTTGAGTTAATGTATTCTATATTGTGCCTCCTTTGTCCTTAAGGGGCAGAGGGGTTTGATTCTTCTTGAGCTAGTTGGCGAGCTGGGGAGGGACGTACTGCTGAAAGATCCAGTACATTCCCGGGCCAGGGACGGTGGCGCGGAACCGAGTGTAGGGATCGCCCCGATGGAAAGACCGCCCGACGAGCACCAAGTCCTCGTCGAAGACGAGCACGTTCATCGGGGTGCTGTTTCGGGCGCTCAGCTTATAGGGGCCCGCCGTCAGCATCGTCCGGGTGACGCCCTGCGGGCGAGACCAGAACGTCGCGAAGAGGCTCACGTCCTGCACGACGCAGATCATCTGGGGGTTGACGACCCGCAGCTGGAGCTGGTTCCCGACGACAACTGGGGCAATGCCGACGCTATAGCCCGTCTTTGGCCGCAGCTCTCGCAGGATAGTGAACGTGCCAGTGTGATCAACCACGGCCCGGTTTGCGGTGTATGGTCTGCCCGGCCACCAGGAGGCGGCGATGAGCTCATCCTGATTCGCCCCCTCAAGGACGAAGATATCGTAGGCCATAGAGTTTCTGGCGCTCAGGATGTACTGATCTGCCACTGGGACCGACTTGGTCACTGGCAGGCCGTTCTTGTGGGTGAAGGTAATGAACTCATCACCCGCCTGGACCACGACGATCATTTCCGGCGCCTCGATGGTCATAGTCATGTCCACCCGGGGCCCCGCAGCGGAAACGGTGAGCGGCACCAGCATCAACAGCACGAACGCAAGGATCAACATCTTTTTCATTCTTTGTCTCCTTTTTCTCCTTTTTGGTTTTTTTGGACTTTCTGCCCCCTATTCAAAAGGCTACCACCTTCATCGGTGAACTAGCCTTCTAAATCAATTTATAAAAATGCTTCTCTTGTTTTTAAGGTGCTTGTGTCATCTGATAGTGATTTTACTTAGTTTCTTTGAAAAAACCACAGACAGACCAGTCTCTCTATACTATCTTGAAAAGATTATGTCAATAGGCAGTTATTTATTCTTGTTAATGTCGTTTTTATCCTGAACGGCCCCGTGTTTTATAAGACTTAGACTAGTGCTAAAAAGCAGTCCTTTTTTTGGAAAAAAAGAAAGCTCCAAGTTTTGGTTTGGAGCTTTATGGTACTCTCACTGGTGACTGTGGGTTACCTCTTCTTCGATGACGTAAACCAGATACTCAAAAGAGAAACCAACTAGGTTCAGAAAGAAAAACCAGACAGCTGTCTCAAGCCACCAGCCAAAAAGATCAATTTGACGGTGCAGCAAACCGGCAAATTCGCCAACCATGAGACTTTCGATCAAGGCGAACACGGCTACCGCTTTTTTATCGTAAGGTCCACTTAGGTACCTCGTTTTTTGAAGCTGTAAGACCAGCCTACCAAGAATAAGACCAGATAAGAAGGGAATAAGAGTCCTGGTCCAGATTCTTGCCGCGAACAGAACTTGGGTTGGTGAAAATAATGGTTCTCCCACTAGACTTCCTGCATTCTTAAAACCCGGCAACACATTGATCAAGATAGCTAGGACGAACATCACCAAAAACCACTTTAGCCTTTTCATTTTGCTCTCTCCTTCTGCTTTTTGTTTTTTGCGATTATATGTTATTGAATGACATTTGACAAATCATTTTTAACCTATATTACGAGCAGACTAGTTGCTAGGCGACAAAAAGAAAAAAATCGAAAGGAGAGAGTCGTGGTACTGTTAATTTTGATTTCTTTAGGTTCAGCTTTGGTCGGATACATTTTGGCGGGAGATGGTAAGGATTTCCTAACTGACATTCCTTTTCGAGTTCTTGGGGCGCTTTTAGGTGCAGCCATGGGCTTCATCGCTTCTGTGATTTTAGCTCTATCTTTCGGTTATTTGTTGCCTTACGAGGAAACGTTTGTCGAGTACGACAAAGCAGAGATTCTTGCAATCAGAAACATTTCTGGTCTGAAAGGAAGCTTTACCTTTCTATCAGGAAGCGTTGGGAGTGACCCGTCATACGTTTTCTTTCAGAGGCTGCCGGACGGGGGAGCTCAGTTACGAAAACTACCAGCAGATGTGGTAGTCGTCTTTGAGGAGTCTCGAGAGGACGCTTACATCGCAAAGGTAGGGAGGAAAAGGAATCTGACATCCAGGCCGATCTTCAAAGTTTTATTCCTTCCGGGATTCCTTTTTCCGGAAAATGAAACCACGTTAGATCACTATGCTTTGCACGTGCCGACAGGGACTATCCGTGGCGGGATCGACTTTGATCTTGAGAATTTGCAGTAAGGTTCCTGTGAATAGTGAGGGAGGTTAGAGATGTTTGCCACTTCGAGAAAAGCACTGCTTCACTCGCTTTTCCAAAGTGGCCTTTTTTTGTTTAAAAAAGACTGGACAAACCCTATAAGGTGTGCTAGAATCCTGCCAATATATACTCGTCTGACTCGGGTTTGCCACGCTGAGCGTGGTTGCAACCCTCGTTAGCCGATTATGTATTCTCTACCGCTCGTCGCGTTGCGAACTCGCGTAAGAGAAGTATAATTCATTCGAAAAGGAGGGGCGCATGCCCAAGACAGGGTTTCACTATTTTCTCATTGGGTTATTAGTCGTTTCATTGTTGGCGGCGGGTATACGGGTTATTGTATGTTCAATCGCCCAGGAGCATGAAGGTTATCCAGCCGGTTGACCTCTTAGTGATAGATCTAGATGTTGTCAACGCTGTCACTGAACCGTTGATTCTGTCGGTCGATTCCGTTGCCAGTTTGGAGGGGGCAAGGATTGACACTTTCCTTAACGGGGATCCGGTTCAAGGGGTGGTCTTTTCCTATATGGGTAAGGGAAACTTTCAGGCGGGGGGATTGCCCGTTAGCGCCTTTCCCGAGGGACAAAGTGATTTAATCTTTCGCATCACTCTAGAAAACGGTAACAGCCGGAGCGCTAAGGTGGTTATTGAGAGGCGAAGGTTGAACCTTCTTGAGCAGGCGGTCGGCGGAGCCTTGTTTTCCGAGATGTACTTTGCCATCGCTGTTCTCGTCTTTGGTTTGGGGGCCTCTCTCGCAACGAAGAAAATGCCCTTTCTCTACGTATCAGCAGTTCTGTCAGGCCTATTCTACCTAGCCATCTACCGCTGGTTTGGGTGGGTGGCGGTGATCCTTGCGGTAGGCGCGGTTTGAGGGGTTTCTTTTGAATGTAATATTTTTGCTTTGAGTACAAAAGTTGTTCAATAAGTTTGAGGGGCGAGCGGGTCAGTTACTCTTTCCATACCACTTCCGTGCCGTTGGTTGAGGAATCTTTGATGATTACTTGGGTAACGTCTTCGTTTAGAGAGATCGTTAGATGTGCTTTAGTGACAATTGTTTCCCCACGCCCACCTATTTCTGTCATGAATCTTGTCACTCTAAGATCGTCGGTAAGATTTATACCCTCCTTGTTTTGTTGTGGTTTAGCCCCCCTACCTAAAAAAATGGTGGCTCCTAAGGGAATTCCCACATATCCTGCGTAATCCCTGTGATCTTTGGCGCTCCGATCTGCTAAAAGAAGAGTTTCGGCGGGATTTTTCTCGAGGTCTGTTGGACTTATTCTTGCAAGATCAATCAAACAGAGGTATTTAGGTCCTGCGCCGGTCCGGTAAAAGCTCTCTCGCATATCTACAAGTTTTAACCTTCTGCCGCCCTCGGCACCGTTAGGATCAAGTGTAATATCTACTGCCGGCATACCCATGGTTATCGGTGGGATTTCAATCTTAACTTCATCACCATGGAGCGTAACTTCTCTTGTTTTGGCAAATTTAGCCCCAACTCTTTGAGGTTTGCCTTCAAGATTACTAGGGTTAAAAGTTGGTTGTCGTTCCATAATTTTATTCTACATACGACTTCTTCTCTTGTCAACCCGAGTTTTTTATGTTATAGTATGGATACTAGATTATAAATCGAATGAGGAGGGGAGAGATGGTTGCCGAGGTTGTGGGGAATCTTTTGATCGTGGTGGTTTCTTGGGCGGTTATTTTCTTGATCGTTGCCTTGGCAGTTCGCAGAAAAGTCGAGATTTTCGATCAGCGGTTGATTTTCTGGGGGGCTTTTCCGATAATCTTCATGAAAGTCTATGTTTGCCCTTTCGGTCTGGTAGGATACAGGATCGAGTTCGACGTTTGGTCACTTTTTTCTGGACGCCGGTCGGGAGGATTTAACTTGGATGGGGACTTATACACTTCCTTGTTGACCCGTTGCTCTGTACCTTTTGCACTGGAAAGAATTTTGGTGCATCGGGTCAGATTGTCAACCCGCTTTGGTGATCTTATACTTCGGGTGGACTAATCCTAAAATAAGCCTTTGTTCAGACCTTTTGAACAGAGGCTTTTTCTTTTTTATGGCGGCCTTTCCCATCCGGCGAGTGTATAAATTATTCGGTCAGTAGACTAGACCACGGACCGAAATTTATTTTCATATTATTTTTGCTTAAAGCCCCGCTGGTAAAGCATTTTAAACTCGACGGGCGGGTGAACCGATCTAGCTAAGGTACGTGGAGATTTGCTGGCATCAAAAAGCAACACCCCGAACTAATCGGAGTGTTGTCGCCTTTATACATTAATTTTATAAGGTTATCTAAATTTCTTTAAGAAATTCCCCGGTTTGAGCATCGTACGTGTACCATTCATCTTCATCGTTATTGTCAGGACAAACAAACTCAAAATTATAAGTAACAGGATAAATAAATTTGCCGTCCGAATATCGAGAATTGGCTGTCTTTGAGTCGAAATTGGCATTAGCGGCGGACGATTCAACACTAATATCAAAGATCGGGTACCCACAATCTAAAGAAACGCCAGAAGCCTCCGCCTTTAAAGTCGCTTCAGCGTAAACATCCTCAAGAGGAAGTAGATCCTTGAATGATCGAATCGTTTCAGAGACAATTTTGCTAGTATCTCCACTAAAAGGTTCCGGGTCCTCCTCACTCTTCACGAGTTTACCCATTTCGTAATAGATTAAGTACTTTAGAGGACTGGCGCCTGAGATATAAGTAAGCTTCCAGCAGGAACCCCTACCGGTGCGGTCGATGGAACACTCACTGGTTGTTTGGCCGTTGACGTCGTAGCTCAAAGCATAGTAAATGCCAACGTCAGAATGCCACTCGAGCGCGGTTGGCAAGGTGACTTTAACCGCTTGCTCAAAGGTAAGCATATTATCCAAAGGGCTGGGAACACTTTCAACTTCATCCACTAACGCTAGATTGCCAGACGAATCGTTTGATCGATTTTTCGAAGGTTCTTCACTCGAGGTAAGATCCTTAAAAGCCGATGCCTTACTCTTTTCGGGAGCACTTTCTTTAGTCAAATCACTTGGGTTAGAGGCGTCGTTTCTGAGAAAGGCAAAGCACGCCCCCGCAGTTAAGACGGTGGCGATCAAACCAAAAACCAGGAACCGCTTGCCCTTAGGCGCACCCACGACCCGCTCTGGGGGAGAACCCGCGGAAGCTCCCGTTGGGACTGCCGGGACTGAATTATCAAATGGTTCTTGCCCATCTAAATTTTGGGGGCTAGTTTTCTGTTCTACCATATTCATAATGAAAACCACCTTCTTTCGTAAGAATAAAAAGTATCAAACCTATCCTCCGTAAAAAACACCACCAGCAAGCTGGAAAAAGCCCGAAATCAAAGAATCGCTTCTTGCGTGTCACTACTATTGTCAATAAGGGGAGAGAAAATGTCAAGAAGTAGTTTTTGGGTAATCAGAAGTGCAGTAACACCCTTCAGGTGGGAGATACGTCCGTAGTTGCGCTTATTTTGGAACTGGTGTTCCTTTCGTGGTTGTTAGCTAGAAAGACACCAACGTATTGTAGGTGATGGAAGCAAATGGGGATCTTACCATCATAAGAGGTAAAAATCCAATATATCGCGTTCGAATAGGTCTCTCCGGCCTTTCCTCGTTTTCTATTTGGGTGCGAATAACTCCTCTTGGCTCGACCTCAACATCTATCGCGGTTACAAGGTCATGGTAGGTTTGAGCGAGTAGCCGTGACAGATATTTTTCCGCGTCCAGCACGAGCAAATGCTCTTGACCGCCGTAGTTAAGATCAAGGCAAAAGGTATCTTCGCCATGACCAGTCATCATTCTCGAGATGAACATTCCATTAATTACCGTGATCTTCATCTCTCGAACATCCCTCGCGTCCTCAAATGTAATCATTGCTCCGTCGGGGTGAATGGAAAAGCGCTGATTGAAGTACGCATCCTCGAGTATCCTATCTGTCGTTTTTGTGATCATTGGAAATGCGATTTTGAGAGCGGAGACCCCTGACATCGGATTTTCAGGTATTAAATCGAGTTCTTTTTCACCAATGCAGTCAATAATTGGGATAATCCCTTCATAAAAAGCCAAAAACTGCCCCTCATATGGTGATTCCTCGATTTTCACCCCCTTCCATACCGGCACTCCGTTTCGCAACCCAACCAGCAACTCGCCGTTTTTGCTAAACCTTGCCAGGACTAGGCAGAAATCCGTGAGTATTATCTCAAAGGGAATCGGGTCGTATTCTAATTCTTTATTATTTGCGGCCCTCAATACCCGGGCAAGAAATTGGTAATCTCCGCCTTTCTCAACTTTGGAGATGATTCCTTGAACTCGGGCAAGACATCGATCCTCATAGGTAAGTTGGGTTATTTTCCTATCTAGAAGAAACGCCAAATCAATTGTCGCATCAGTAAACGGGTCCCTTTGGAAGTCGACTCAACCTAACTGTAACCGCCGTGCCATATGGCTTTGGGGTAAGTCTCTGAACTTTTCGATCATAAACCGTTTGTAATCTGTTGCAATCCTTATCTTCTTGCTCCAACTGACCACCATCTTGTCTCCTTTTCCCAATCATTAGGGGATAGTGTGCTCCTTCTCTTTTGCTATTGGGATTATATCACTGCCTTTAAAAATTATCTTAAGGACGGGAAATTTACTAATGAGTAAACTATGTGTTCGTTTGAAAATATGGTCAAAAGTTTTTTTAATTTAGACGAGGATCTTATGGATAATTTTTTTGAAAAATACGATCTTGAATTTTATCTGTGTTAAAATCTACTTATGAACAGTCCTGTTGTGTCGGTTGTTATTCCAGCATTTAACGAAGAAAAATCAATCGCTGACTGTCTTCAGGCGGTTTGTGGTCAAGATTTTAATAAGCCTTTTGAGGTGATTTTGGTTAACAATAATTCCTCTGACAAAACAGAGGAAATTGCGTCCAAGTTTCCTGTTAAAATTCTTTCCGAACCTAAACAAGGCTACGTTTATGCTTTGATCAAAGGTTTTTCTCAAGCAAAAGGGGAGTATGTTGCTTTGACAGACGCAGATACAGTAGTTCCTCGCGATTGGCTGAGCAAAATTTATTTCGAGTACAAAAATGATTCAAAGACGGTGGCTGTTGGTGGCGGGGCGGTCATGACCCCCAAGAACTTTTATCTATGGGTAATCGACTTAGTTTTAAATGCGGCTAGTTCGATTTTTAAAATCTTTAGCGGATTTAATTTTTCGGTTAAGAAATCTACCTACGACCAATTAGGGGGCTTTCGCGAGGATTTAAACTTTAATGTGGATACCGATCTTTGTTTTCGCTTGAAAAGGTGCGGTCGGGTAGTGTTCCTTAGGGACAATAAAGTAATCACTTCAAGCCGCCATTACCGAGGAATAAAAGGAATTTTCTACAGCGCCAAGGGAATATTGAATGTTATCTCTCTAAAGATACTGAATAGGACCCTTTTCTTTAATTTTGGGGATGCAAGATAAAGATTTGCTATCTTAAAAATAAGACGCTCAAGCTTGGGGTTAGCCTTGAGCGTCTGATGAAATAACCTACTGGCAGATCTCGATCCATCTGTCCGCGTAAACCGTTTCCTCGTTTGGTCCCATCAGGTGCGCTTGAACGAGAGCGTAGTTCCCGCGGAGTTCCTTGTACCCGCTGCACAGACAGCCGAGAGCGGGCTTTTCGCCGGTCTCAATGAACTGTCCATTCTCGAGAAGGTAGTACTTCGCGTTCTTCCCGAGGACTGGCATTTTGCTTCCTTTGGGTAGCTTACCACAAGCACCTTTTGGCCAGATGTAGGCTTCCGCGTCCACAGGGACCCTCTCACTACCTGTAAGAACCGAGGTGGTGCCGGGCCAAAAGGGGGTTGCGTTTCGCTGTTCCGCAGTGTCCTCGAGGACCGACGCCACTACCATCTGATCCGATGACCCGCTTGTGGTGACATCTCGAAAGACGGTGCCAGAAGAATAGATCACTTCCGGGCCACCAAAGGACTGCGAATCCGCCGAGACCGCGCATCCAGAAACGATGGCAATAATGAAGCAGATCACGATAAGCCCGAAAATCTTTTTCATTTCCTAACTCCTCTCTCTTTTGATTACCAATCTTATAGCACAAATGGGGATGTTTGTCAATCCTATATAAGTAATGAAAGAAGTTGCGATATTGGGAATAAAGGGAAGAGGT